>Ga0256879_1000401_pt1 | contig 9951 bp, 6 predicted proteins | sample MC6MC0437MT_FD_186346 | JGI IMG/M metagenome (GOLD analysis project Ga0256879, IMG submission 186346) | Metatranscriptome of enriched soil aggregate microbial communities from Iowa State University, Ames, United States - MC6-MC0437-MT... | ecosystem: Environmental > Terrestrial > Soil >... | reverse complement strand
TTTTTTTGGGAGGCATGTCATGACATGGATGCATCCATCTTTACATTAAAGTCGGCAAGCCGGCTTCAAGTGCAGCACCAGGCTTTGACGCTGCATGTACAATTTCCGTCCTTCATTGCGTCGGAAGGCGGAATAAAGGTAAGACTGGGCAGACGAACAGTGACGCTTCAGAACGGGGGTTTGATGTTTCTGAGGCCGTGGCAGCAGGTCAAGCTTCAATCTAGCGGCGCATCAAATTCCAGGATTCACCATATCGCCTTCGAGTCTTACAGGCTGATGGAGGAGAGTGACAAGCGCCTGCTCTATCATGCCGATTGGTCAAGCCTGCCGGAGAGCGGCTGGGTGTCGCCTAATCTGTCAAAGCGAGCTTATTCACTGCTGCGCCAATTGACGGAAGAACCGGAGGCGGGCAAGAACAGCGGACGCAATAAACGGTACATGCTGGAGGAGCTGCTTGATTTCGTATTCTCCGGCGATGGAGGCGGCAAGGAGGCCATCCATTACGACAAGCTAATCGATGAAGCGATCGCGTATGTGCATGAGCATTATGACCAGCCGATTGCCCGGGCTCAGCTGGCAGGGATGGCAGGCTTCAACGAAACCTACTTTTCCACGCTCTTCCGCAAGCGAACAGGGTGGGGCTTCTCCGAATATTTGAACCGACTTCGAATCGGCAAGGTGAAGGAGCGGCTGCTTGCGTCTGATCAGACGCTGCATGAGATTGCGCTAGGAGTCGGGTACAAGAGCGGCTTATATTTGAGCCGGAAGTTCAAAGCCGTAACCGGCATGACGCCGGGGCAGTTCCGCTGTCTGCCTAAGCCGCGGCGCATCGCGGCCTTCCAGTTTGTCGGCCATCTCTTGGCATTAGGCGTTCAGCCGGCAGCCACGAACGCCATTATCCTCCACCACTCTCTGCTGCTCAAGGACGAACTGAGGGACGTCCGTATCGTAAGCGAGGAGTATAACGCGGATGAGCTCAAGTCGCTTGGTGTGGATCTGATCCTTGCACCTACCTACTTCTATTATACGCCGGACAAAATGAAGAGGCTGGAGGAGATAGCGCCGGTCGTCACTCTGGATTGGGCCAAGCTGAACCCGCTCGAGGAGATCAGGCTGCTTGGCAGAATGCTGGGCAAAGTCGAAGCGGCGGAGCAATGGATTCAGCGTTACTTGGCCAAGGTCCGGTATGCCAGGCTGCGGCTCGCTGAACATATCAAGCCGAATGAGACGGTTGCGCTATACGAAATAAGGGAGCAGTGTATCGGCATCTGGAATCGTAGGCTTCGAGGAGCCTACAATCTGTACGATATGCTGGACCTGCCTGCGCCAGAGCGGATACAGCTGGAAGTATTGCTGCCCGACAAGCCGATCTATATATCGGAATCCGAGCTCCCGGAATATGCGGCTGATCATATGTTTGTCGTCATATGCGACAGCCCGGATTATGAAGGAGAGCTAAACCGTAAGCTTCAGAAGGGTGAGATATGGCGCAGCTTGCCCGCCGCCAAGCATAACCGCATCTACCCGCTTAGGCTGGAGGAATGCTGGAGCTGTGAGGGACTGTCGCTTGAGAGGCAGCTGGAGAAGCAAGTGGAGCTGCTATTGTCCGGGCATAGAATCCAACATTAAGGCATAACAAAGAGACAACTTCTTGATATAGACTGCCAGTTCTTCTGCTGCTATGATTAGGATCGTAACCGATAATGATTCTCATTATTGGTGATGTGATCACATCCAGTCCATTTCAGAGGGGTAGAGAAATATGCAGAAGGCAAAACATTATGTTGGATTTATCAGTTTGTTCACAGCACTTATTATCGTATTGACTGCTTGCGGAAACGCGGGAAGCATAACGCCGTCAAATGGGACTGACATTGGTGCTCCCGAGCCTATCCCGTCGACACGCATTGTAAAAACCGTAAACGGCGACCTCGAAATTCCATCCAATCCGAAGCGTATTGTCGCTCAAGGATATATGGCTACTTTATTAGCGCTTGGCGTTAAGCCGGTAGGCGCGCCATTCTGGGATATTGAAAGCCCGCACGTGCAAGGACTTGTTGAAGGGATTGAAGATGTCGGTACAATCGACAGCAGCAGCATCGAGAAAATCTTGTCGCTGCAGCCGGATCTGATTGTGACGCTTAGCAATGATCCGCAAATTTATGACCAGCTGTCCAAAATAGCGCCTACCGTAGTGTACACCTACGATACGTTCAAGGACACGAGGGATGAGATTCGCGAGTTCGGCAAGCTGCTAGGCAAGGAAGAGGAAGCGGAGGCTTGGGTTGCTGACTTCAATGTGACGGTAAAGGCTGCCAAAGCGCAAATTGAAGGCATTATCGGTGATGATGAGACCGTGACGGTTATGGGTGGCTTCGACAAAGGGCTATACATTTATGCTTCGGGCGTATGGCGGGGAGTTCAAGCGATCTATTCCCATCTGGAGCTGACGCCGCCGCCGCGAGTGCAGGAGATGATCGAGGGCGGCAAAGATCTTGAGAAGGTATCATTCGAGCTCGTCCCGGAATTTGCAGGGGACTACATATTCCTTGATTCTCCGCAGGAAGGGCTGCTTGATCGGGAAGGGTCTGTATGGAATACGCTGGATGCAGTGAAGCAGAACCGGGTGTTCGATCTGGATGGCGATTATTTCTGGCCGTACGATCCGATCGCAATCAAAGCCCAGGTGCAGAAGGTGGCCGATATGCTGCAGGAATGGAAGAAGTCGCAATAATCTCGCTGCCTCGTCTGTAAGATACCGACAGTCCTAGCCTTCCGCCGTCCGCATGATGAGCCTCACATACAAGAGTAAGGTTGGAAGGTGTTAAAAATCATGGTTGAACACGAGCATATGGCATTATGGAACCATGCCTCGATCAAAGTGCTGGACATCAGGCATATGGTCATGCGGGAAGGTGAGAAGCTGCGCGCTTATCAGCTTCCCGCGAGCATGTTCCTGTTTGCGATGAGAGGCGGGGCGGTCGTTACGCTGGACGGTACGGAATATCCGCTCCGACCATTCCATGTGCTGCATGGCGGCAAAGGCTCGGTTATGGATATCCGCTTGAACGTGGAGCATTGGGAGTATGACTTGATCTATTACAAGGCCGCTCTGCCGCTGTCATCAGGTCAAGATTTGGCGAAGCTGCTGGCTCGCTCCAATCCGTTCACGATGGCGTATCAGCTGATGCCGGATGATCCGCTCTCCTTGTTCCGAATTGTGGAGACGATGCGCCGAGAGTGGGAGATTGCAGGCCCGTTCGAGAAGTTCCAGGTCAAGTCGATGTTTTACGAGCTGGCCGGCATGATCCTGCAGCAGCTGCACCGCAAGGCTAATATGAGGGCTGAGCCGGATCTTGCTTCACGGGCACTGCGGTATATGGAGAAGCATTACGCCGATCCGATATCGCTAGATTCGCTTGCCGCCGCATTCAATTATAGCGCCGCCCATCTGTCGGATGTGTTCAAGAAAGTGACAGGATACAGTCCGATTGATTATTTGCTCCGAATCCGGATGGAGAAGGCAGCTGCTCTGCTCGCCGATACGGAAGCAAGCGTACGTGAAATTGCATCGTATGTGGGTTATGCCGATCCGTATTATTTTGGCCGCATGTTCAAGAAGGTGTACGGGATTGCTCCGCTGCATTATCGGAAGAGAGGGCCTGACAGCGGCCGATCCGAAAAAAATCCCTCTGTAATCCTCGGATCATCCATTGCCAAAGAGGAGAATGGAGAGGATACTGATAATGATAATTGTTATCAATATCAGAGCAGAGGAGATTTTAGTATGTACAAATCATTTTCATCTACAACAGCGGCAACGCTTTTGCTATGCCTCACGTTATTGCTGAGCGCATGCTCCGGCGGAACGTCCGCTTCCAATACGGGTAATGGACCGGCCCCTTCTTCGAATACAGAGAAGGGAAGCCCCAGCAGCACGACGCAAGCCGCAGCTGCTGATTCAGAAGCGAGGAAAGTCGTCTCTGGCGGCCAGGAGGTTGAGATTCCTGTGAATCCGAAGCGCATCGTCGCCGACCAATACCTGGGCAGCTTTATTGCTCTTGGCATATCGCCGATCGGAGCGCCGGGGCTGCATTGGAACAATCCTTATATTGCCGATCAGTTGAACGGCGTAGAGGATATTGGCGATGTGACGGGCTCGCTCGAGAAGGTGATTGACTTGCAGCCTGACCTGATCATTACAGGCGCGTCTGCGGATGATGCCCGATATCAGCAGCTCTCCAAAATCGCACCGACTCTATCGGTTCCGTATGGCATTCTGAAGAATGCATATGAGGAGCTGACCTACTTCGGCGAGCTGTTTGGCAAGGAGAAGGAAGCTAAGGCTTGGCTTGAGGAATATGACCGCCGAATTGCTGCAGCGAGAGAGAAAGCCCTTAAAGCGGTGCCCGAGGGAGCCAGCTTCTCGATTCTGGAGCTAGCCGATAAATCCGTTTACGCATACGGGGACAATTTCGGCAGAGGCGGACAAGCCGTCTATCAAGCGCTTGGCTTTAAGCCTCCTGCAGGAATCGCTGCTGAAATTATGGAAAAGCAATGGGCCAGTATTTCCAATGAAGCGCTGCCGCAATATGCCGGCGACTACATCGTGCTGACCTCCAACGATCATACCTTGGAGGATGTGAAGGTCGATCCGATCTGGGGTACGCTTGACGCGGTCAGGAATGACCGGGTGTATGTATGGAAGGAAGCGCATTCCTGGTACTATGATCCGATTGCTGTACTGTCCCAGACCGAGGAGCTTGCTGAATGGCTGGCAGGAATGAAATAACGAGCGCTGAAGCTCGCTTACTACGGGGAAACCCTTGATTGATTACGTATGTCGGTGGAGGTAGTCATGTTACGTCGCTTTTTCGAATATTACCGCCCTTACAGGGGCCTGTTCATCTTGGACTTTTCTTGTGCCATATTAGCTGCCTTGCTGGAGCTGGCATTCCCGATCGCCGTCAACCGCGTTGTTGACGATTTATTGCCGAGCGGCAATTGGATTTGGATTCTGTATGCTTGTCTTGGCTTGCTTGGGATTTATATTATTAGCTCCGGCCTTCATTATGTTGTGACGTATTGGGGGCATAAGCTCGGCATCAACATTGAATCGGATATGCGTAAGAAGCTGTTCGACCGGGTTCAGAAGCTGTCCTTCCGCTTCTTCGACAATAACAAAACCGGGCATCTCGTGTCCCGGATGACGAATGACTTGATGGATATCGGCGAGATCGCCCATCATGGCCCCGAGGATCTCTTCATTGCCATTATGACGCTGACGGGCGCATTCGGCATTATGCTGGGCATTAATTGGCAGTTAGCGGTTCTGACCTTTATTATCGTGCCGCTCATGATTTATTTGTCCATCTATTTCAGCAAGAAGATGTCGGCAGCCTTCAAGCGGATGTTCTCGGACATCGCGGACTATAACGCCAGGGTTGAGAACAATGTCAGCGGCATTCGCGTTGTGCAAGCATTTGCTAACGAGAAGCACGAGATCAATCGTTTTGCCCAAAACAATGAGCGCTTCCGTATTACGAAGCTGCTCACTTACCGGATTATGGCGTGGAACTCGTCGCTCAGCTTTATTCTGATGAAGCTGGTATCACTGTTTGTGCTTGTATGCGGCACTTGGTTTGTTATAGAAGGACGGATGTCGAACGGTGAATTTATTGCCTTTGTTATGTTGTCCAATGTGTTCTTGGGACCGATTCAGCAGATCAACTCCGTTATCGAGACGTATCCAAAAGGGATTGCGGGCTTCAAGCGGTATCTGGAGCTGCTGGAGACGGAGCCGGACGTCGACGACGCGCCGGATGCCCGCCATGTGAAGCATCTGAACGGCGAAATTCGCTTCAACGATGTAACGTTCGGCTACGAAGGCAAGGACAAGGTGCTGCAAGGCGTGAACCTGACGATTCGCGCCGGAGAGACAGCTGCGCTTGTAGGCCCGTCGGGTGCCGGCAAGAGTACTCTCTGCTCGCTGCTGCCGCGGTTCTATGATGTCGAGGGCGGATCGGTCACGATTGACGGTATGGATGTCCGCAGCATGACGCTGGAATCGTTGCGCTCGCAGATTGGTATTGTCCAGCAGGACGTATTCCTCTTCGATGGCACCATCCGCGAGAATATTGCTTATGGCAAGCTAGGCGCAGGTGATGAGGAGATTTGGGAAGCTGCGAGACGGGCACAGCTGGAGGAGATGATCAAGTCGCTTCCGGACGGCCTGGACACCTTTGTCGGCGAGCGCGGCGTGAAGCTGTCAGGGGGACAAAAGCAGCGGCTGTCGATTTCCCGCATGTTCCTCAAAAATCCGCCTATTCTGATTCTTGACGAAGCGACTTCGGCGCTGGATACCGAGACGGAAGCCGCGATCCAATTGGCTCTGTCAGAGCTGTCGCAAGGACGCACGACGCTTGTCATCGCGCATCGCCTTGCCACTGTCAAAAACGCGGATCGCATTATCGTCGTAGCGGATCAGGGAATTGCCGAGCAAGGCAAGCATGAGGAGCTGATTGGGCAGGAAGGCGTATACAGCCGTCTGCATAGAGCTCAATTCGGAATGTAGCAACAAGCTATTACGGAGATCGGAAGATTAAGAGATGATAGACATCGCGATCTGGACAAATGAGGAGTATGGGTATGTCGGACTTGACTGAACAGACGAATAAGGATGATATAGGCGAAGAGAGGACGCGACTGCGGTCGCGTCCCTTAGCCGCATCACTAATCTTGATTGGAGGCACAATTGCCTTAGTGCTGGGAATGGCGGTGTCCGTTTCGTTCGGAGCTGCTGATATTGAATTTGCAACCGTGTGGGAGGCGATATTCGCCTTTGATCCCACGCTTACGCCGCATCAGATTATTCAGGAGCTGCGTCTGCCGCGTGTCCTTGGCGGCGCTATGGTAGGCGCGAGCTTTGCAGTAGCGGGGGCGTTGATGCAAGGCATGACGCGCAATCCAATGGCAGATTCCGGCTTATTGGGCTTGAATGCCGGCGCAGGCTTTGCGCTTGCTATATGCTTTGCGTTTTTCCCGGGCATGCCATTTATGTATATCATTATGTACTCTTTCATTGGAGCAGGTGTCGGCGCCGGTCTTGTATTTGGCGTCGGGTCCCTCGCCAAGGGGGGGCTGAGCCCCGTCCGCTTGGTGCTTGCGGGCGCAGCTGTCAGCGCGCTGCTGGCGGCACTGAGCGAAGGCATCGCCCTATATTTCCGCATCGGCCAGGATATGGCGTTCTGGTACGCGGGCGGCGTAGCGGGCACAAAGTGGAACCAGCTTGAGATCATGGCGCCATGGGTAGGCCTGGCGATTCTCGCAGCCATGATGCTGTCCAGATCGATTACGCTGCTGACGCTCGGCGAAGAGATTGCCGCGGGACTGGGACAGCGAACCCGTCTGGTCAAGCTGGCGGGTACGATTATCGTGTTGATCCTTGCAGGCTCGGCAGTGTCCGTTGTCGGAGCAGTCGGCTTTGTCGGTCTGATCATTCCCCATCTGACGCGTTTCCTTGTCGGTGTGGATTACCGATGGATTATTCCTTGTTCAGCTGTGCTGGGCAGTCTGCTTGTCATGCTGGCAGATTTGGCGGCGCGGATGATTAATCCTCCATATGAGACACCTGTAGGTGCGCTAATTGCGCTTATCGGCGTTCCGTTCTTTCTATATTTGGCGAGGAAAGAAAGGAGGGAGCTGTAATGAGGGAGGCAGATGTATTATCCGCCAGCGACAATCGGCTGCGCAGAGGGCTTGTTGTCATGGCCATTTTGGCTGTACTTATCGTCACTGCGTTTATCATCAGCATGAATACAGGATTTATCCGGCTTTCGCCGCTTGATGTGATCAAGACCCTATTCGGCATGGGGACAGAGAAGCAATCGCTTATCCTCTATCAGTTCCGGCTGCCTCGTATTGTCATCTCGCTGCTGATCGGCGCAGGACTCGCCGTGTCCGGCTGCATTATGCAGGGCATATCGCGCAATGCGCTCGCCGATCCCGGTATCCTCGGCATCAATGCGGGTGCCGGGCTTATGGTTATGCTGTTCGTATCCTTTTACCCGACGACGGCTGCAGCGCCTGTATTCCTGCTGCCTGTGCTCGCCCTGATCGGGGCGGGTGCCACCGCCGCATTGATCTATGCGCTAGCTTACAAGCGGCATGAGGGGATATCGCCAACGCGGCTGATCCTGACCGGTATTGCGGTTGCTGCGGGAATCAGCGCGGCGATGATCGTGCTGACGCTCAGGCTGGACCCTAACAAATATCAGTTTCTGGCGACCTGGATGGCAGGAAGCATCTGGGGCTCCAATTGGAAGTTTGTGCTCGCCCTGCTGCCATGGATTGTCGTGCTGCTGCCATATGTATTCTATAAGGCTCGTGTGATGAACGTGCTGAGTCTTGGCGACCAAATTGCATCCGGGCTCGGCACTTCGGTGAAAGGCGAGCGTCTGAAGCTGCTGATCGCGGCTGTAGGTCTTGCCGGTGCATCCGTAGCCGTCAGCGGCGGTATCGGGTTCGTCGGCCTGATCGGACCGCATCTGGCGCGGAGGCTGGTTGGTCCGAAGCATCAGCTGCTGCTTCCGGCGTCAGCGCTTGCCGGCGCATTGCTGGTCATTATTGCCGATACGCTCGGCCGCTGGGTGCTTCAACCGTCGGAGATTCCGACAGGCATCGTTGTAGCTGTCATCGGTGCCCCTTATTTCTTGTACTTGCTTGCTCGAACCAGATCTTAATAGGAGCAGAACTCGATCCATCCATATTAATAGCGGGAGATGAGAGAAATGGAGAACAAAGAACTATATGATGTAACGATTATCGGCGGTGGCCCTGCGGGGCTGTATTCCGCTTTCTATAGCGGCTTGCGCGAAATGAAAACAAAAATTATTGAATTCCAGACGTTTCTCGGCGGCAAGGTGCATGTCTATCCGGAGAAAATGATTTGGGATGTCGGCGGTCTGACGCCGGTTACGGGCGCGCAATTGATCGAGCAGACCGTGGCGCAGGGGCTCACCTTCGACCCGGAGGTTGTGCTGGGACAGAAGGTGACGTCGATTGCGAAGAATGCAGAAGGTCATTTTGTAGTGTCCACTCATACAGGAGAAACCCATTATTCCAAAACCGTTATTCTGGCGGTGGGAGGAGGCATCCTGAAGCCGACAAAGCTGGAGGTTGAAGGCGCGGAGAAGTATGAGCTGTCCAACCTGCATTATACGGTCAAATCGCTTGCGCGCTTCAAAGGAAAGACGGTGCTTATCTCCGGCGGCGGCAACACGGCGATCGACTGGGCCAATGAGCTGGAGCAGATAGCGAAGAAGGTTTATTTGACCTACCGCAAGGAGATGCTAAGCGGCCATGAGGCGGAAGTAACACGATTGATGAACAGCTCGGTAGAATGTCTGCTTAATACGACAATCGAGAAGCTGATCTCAGAGCCTGGCTATGAGAGAATAGACAATGTGGTTCTGAAGCGCAGCTCGGACGGCGAAGAGATTGTACTGAGCGTCGATGAGGTTGTCATTAATCACGGCTACGAGCGCGATAAGGAACTGCTGCATAAGAGCGAACTGAAGATCGAGATGGAAGACGAATATTTTGTCAAAGGAAAGCCGACGAGCGAGACTTCGGTAGAAGGACTGTACGCTGTCGGCGACATTCTGTCCCACGAGGGCAAGCTGCATTTGATCGCGGGCGCATTCAACGATGCGGGCAACGCGGTCAATAAAGCGAAGCAATATATTGCTCCTGACGCGAGAGGATGGGGCGTCGTATCCTCACATAATGAATTGTTCGACAAGAAAAATCGCGAGCTGATGAAGCATCTGTACACATCTTCTTAATCATTGATTGGATAGAGCTCCCGGACGGCACACCGCTGTTGTCCGGGAGCTTTTTCATACCCCCGTATACGACAGGAACGATGGAAACGATTCCAATATTGTGCCG
>Ga0256879_1000391_pt1 | contig 10017 bp, 9 predicted proteins | sample MC6MC0437MT_FD_186346 | JGI IMG/M metagenome (GOLD analysis project Ga0256879, IMG submission 186346) | Metatranscriptome of enriched soil aggregate microbial communities from Iowa State University, Ames, United States - MC6-MC0437-MT... | ecosystem: Environmental > Terrestrial > Soil >... | reverse complement strand
TTTTTTTCAGGCTGTTTCCGAACGCTTTCCAATGCCGGTGCAATTTTTCTCCTTTCTCCTAAGGATGGATTTCCATTTACTTCATTTCTAATGATCAAAGTAATTAATTGAGTAACCAAACCTCTAAGAATAAAGGTGTAGCCCAGTTCCTCATATCGATATTCTCTTACGATATTGGCAAACAAGCTTTCTATATTTGGCATGATGAAATAATGTGGGAATATGACTTCTCTCTGTTCATCAATCCGTATTTTGTAAAGAGTAACCTTCTCGGTAAAATGGCATTCTCTTATTCCATGAAGTGGATGAATCGGTTCGGGGGATTCGGTATTCCAATCAAAATGTATACTCATGAAAGTAAATGGGTCACTAGTTGATGAGACTAGCTTATGTGGACTGTTGGCTCCGTAAAATACACATTCCCCTGCACTTAATGAAATTGTTTTTTCTCCAAGTGTTAATATTGCTTTACCTGATACTACGAAAATTAATTGGCAATCAGAAATGGTACGCGGCCCCCAGCTTTGTCCTCTTTCCGTTGCCATTTTATTGGCAAAATTTACAGTTGGTTTTAGGGTTGATAGGAATCCAACATTTACTTCCTCATTCGTTTCCATCTTAAGCTCCTATGTTTCAAGATCTTGATTAAGCTAAGAAAACATCTGTGAAAAGTGCAAAGATTTTATTGAATATTCTAACGACATACTGTCAAACGGTTGGTATCATCTACATAAAGAGATTCCTAATATTAACTAGAAAGGATGAGAAATTTGTTAAGTGCCCAACAATTAAAAGAATTCGAAGAAAATGGTTTTGTCAAAGGTGATGTAATCTTAAATGATGAAGAGGTTGAATTTCTTCGTGAACAGTTAGATTTAGTGATGGAAGGAAAATCAGTAAAAAAACCAGTATTGAATCGCGATATGAAAGATAACTCTGAATTTGCAATGAAAATGGCCAAAAAAGATACTGTCGTCCAAATCGTAAATATGTGGATGGCAAGTGATGCATACTTGAGCCACGCGGCCAATGTAACACTTTGCGAAGAAGTTGCCCAACTTTGCAACACAGATACTCTACGAATCTGGCACGATCAAGTACAATACAAACCACCCGTGGTTGGCGGACCTGGCGACTGGCATCAAGATCATCCCGCATGGCCAATTATTCAACCGGCAGATCTTGTAAGCGCCTGGGTTGCACTGGATGATGCAACAATTGAAAATGGCTGTATGTGGATGGTTCCCGGTAGTCATAAATGGGGAGATCATCAGCAATACTTACAAAATACCTCTGACTATAAGCCGCACCACTCAAAACCTGAACTATTGCCAGAAGGTGTTAGCATAGAACCTGTTCCTTTTGAAATCAAAAAGGGTCAAGTCGGATACCATCATTGTCTAACATGGCATGGAAGCGGACCGAATACTTCCCAAAGAAAGCGTCGGGCTATTGCAGTCCATTACATGCCTGGACATGTTCGTTACGAACCAACAGGATCTCATCCTATGGAACCGTTTGTAATAGTACAACCCGGTGAAATTTTGGTTGGTGATGATTTTCCTGTTGTCTATAGAAAAAAACCAGCGGTTCAGCTGTAATTTTGTAAAGGGATGTCTACGTGACGTCCCTTTATTTAAGGCTGTTTTCGTAAAGATTGTTTTGTAAAAGCCCAAAAGCCGGCTTTTACACCTACTAATGAAGTTAGCAGCTCTTTTCTCATCTGAATATTTGTTATTACGGTTCATATATATTTCTCTTTATTAAAATTTAAATTAAATAGCAACAATGTTTGAGAAAAGAGCCTTATTTAAATTGGAATGAAGACATTTCATCAAAACGTACGACCCGATCGCGGATTTCGCAGAAATTATTGATATTTACATACTCCATTATAAAAGGGACATTCTCAGTATATTTGTGATACAAATGTAAAAATAATGGCCAATTTATATCACCATCACCTATAGCTCGACCATACGTATCATTTACTTTTCGATCCTTACCATGAAAATAGGCGATATAAGGAGATAAATAAGAAAACATGTCTTCCTCAGAATTATTAGCGATTAAATTAGCAGGATCCAATAATACTTTTACCCTTTCGGAGCCAACTTGATCAATAAAATCCACCATTCTCTTGGCACTTGGGATAATATCTAGTACACATGGTTCAATCGCAATCGACACATTATATTCTTCTGCCTTTTTGGAGAGGCGTTTTATATTCTCTACAATTCTTTGAAAATCAGCTTCATACGTATCTGCATTCACCCCCCTTTTACTAGGGATAAAACCACATTCTGTTGATACGTAAGGAACGTGATTGATACTAGCGATTTCGATTAAACGTTCAAAGTATGCAAGATTTTCTTCTGCCTCTTTTTCATCTGTTTCCAATAAATTCGTGAATACTCCGATGGCACTTACTTCTACTCCTTCCTTTCGATAAGTCTCTACGATTTCAATACTCTCTTCATCCGAAAAATTTTTCATATCGGACCGTCCGTTATACACCCAAAAATTCGAGTCCGTTTGTGAAAAGCAAAGCTCAGTCCATTTAAAACCTTTTTCGGATAAAAGCTTCGCAGTTTCTTGATTACTTAACTGAAGAAAGCTTCTTGATACGACACCGACATCCATTTTTAAACCTACTTCCTTTTTTAAAATTTTGCAGAAACCTTATGATTCTTTTCTTTTGCTTTAATAAAAAATGAGCAGGAAATAAAAATACATCCAATCAAAAACTCGCTGATTAGCAGATAAAAATTGGACACTTTTCCTTTGTCTAAAATAATCATGATACTTTCACAAATAAATAGTAGGAATGATTGACATCCCGTTATTAGCAAAAAAATATGAAGAAAACGCCCATTTTGTTTTCCTTTGTTATAGTAATGGAACACGATAAAAACAAACATTAGCCACAAAATTCCGAGTATTAAAAAGCTGAATTGATCGGCTGCTGGTACCTTCCATTTATCAATTGAGTTAAAAAGTAATATTGTCATGAAAGTATCTTTCAAAACAAACCAATGAACCAATCCAATTCCAGCAGAGATCGTGCCCATTAACAATACGAGCAAACTTGAAATCAATGTTTTTCCAGGATGCTTATCATTCATGAACCTTATTCTCCCTCCAGCGATGACGCGTTTTTTCCAAATCAGAGAGAATTGAGGAACGAGTTTCCTCACTTTCAACTAAACTAGTTTTTTGTATATAAGATACAATTTTATTTAGTTTTTTCATATAATCCCTTATTGCATTACTTTGTATTTTATTTGCTTTTTCAAGCTGACCTTTATTCTCAAACTTCATACATTTTGCTTTATATTTTCTTGACCAAAGTTCAGGAACCTCTCCTTTAGTAAGCTCATCAAGAACCATATGTTTTTCGCCAATATATTTTCTTGTAAATATATTCATGAACCATATCGAAGCAGCCATGATAGAGAATATAGCTATTATGAACACAATAAAAAGTAAGAGAATAGGGTTCATATTGCGACAGATCCTTTTAAATCCAGTTCCCCAGCAAAATGACATGCGACATGATGCCCTGGACTCAGTTCATTGAAGGAAGGTGCTTGTAATTTACATATTTCTTGAGCATAAGGACATCTTGGATGGAAATAGCATCCTGATGGAGGGTTCGCTGGATTTGCTACTTCACCTTTAAGGATAATTCTTTCCTTTTTTAATCTTGGGTTTGGTAAAGGTTTAGCAGATAGTAATGCTTCTGTATAAGGGTGCTTTGGATTTGTAAACAATTCATCTGTTGTTGCTGTTTCCACCATTTTACCTACATACATGACACCTACTCTGTCAGAAATATGCTGAATCACACCTAAATCATGTGAAATAAATAAATAACTTAAATTCAATGATTTTTGGAGGTCTTCCAATAGGTTAATGATTTGCGCCTGTATAGATACGTCCAAAGCGGAAACGGCTTCATCGCAAACAAGGAATTTCGGATTTGTCGCTAATGCACGGGCGATTCCAATTCTCTGCCTTTGTCCTCCACTAAAAGCATGCGGATATCGCTCTAAATGCCGGCTGTTTAGTCCAACAATTTCCATTAAATGCTTAACCCTTTCTCTTAATTCCTCCCCTTTTGCTAATCTATTACAAATAAGCGGTTCGCCAATAATATTTAAAACCGTCATCCGCGGGTTTAATGAAGAGTAAGGATCTTGAAATATTAACTGCATATCCCTTCTAATATCACGTAGCTGTTTATAATCCAGATCCATTACACCAACCATTTCATTATGCCGGTTTTTAAATTTCACCGATCCTTCCGTTGGTTCAATTGCTCTCAATAAGCTTTTTCCTAAAGTAGATTTACCGCATCCAGATTCTCCTACAAGGCCAAATGTTTCACCTTCTTTCACATAAAATGAAACATCATCTACTGCTTTTATTTGGCCAACGGTTCTTTTAAGAAATCCTTTTTTAATAGGAAAATATTTTTTCATTGAATGTACTTCAAGAATATTATCATCCATTACGATAGATGCCCCCTTGTTATTGTTCTTTTGCCAATACACATCTAACAAAATGATTTTCATTCACTTTTACGAGCGGGATATCATCAACATTACAAACTCCATCTTTTGCAAATTTGCACCTAGAATAAAAGCCACAGCCTTTTGGAAGGTTCATAGGAATTGGTACTGTACCATCAATAGACTCAAGTCTTTGATTTTTTAAATCAATTGTAGGGATTGAACGCAATAACCCTTGAGTGTACGGGTGAACTGCACCAAAAAATAACGTATCAACATCTGTATATTCAACAACTTTGCCTAAATACATCACGGCTACATCATCTGACATTTCAGCAATGACACCTAAATCATGTGTAATAAAAATGACTGCAGACCCTGATTTTTCTTTTAGATTATTAATTAAATCCAACACTTGCGCTTGAACTGTCACATCTAATGCAGTAGTCGGTTCATCCGCAATGAGAATTGAAGGATTACAGCATAGGGCCATCGCTATCATTGCTCTTTGTCTCATTCCCCCTGAAAGTTCGTGAGGATATTGATCAATTCTTTGCTCTGGGTTAGACATTCCTACACTTCTCAATGTCTCAATCGCTATGTTTCGAGCTTCCTTTTCATTCTTTGTCACATGCAGCATGATTCCTTCGGTAAGTTGGTTTCCGATTGTATGTATGGGAGAAAAGGCTTTCATAGGTTCCTGGAAAATCATTGATATTTCTCCACCTCTGATGTCCCTTACTTTATCTCCTTTAGGATTAAGCTTACCTATATCGACAATGGTGTTATCTCTGCGACGAAACATTATTTCTCCTTCTACTTGTCCAGGTGATTCGACTATTTGCATAATTGCCTTGGCCGTAACGCTCTTTCCGCTTCCGCTTTCTCCAACAATTCCTAATGTTTTCTTTTTCTTAATCCTAATATCTACACCATCTACGGCTTGTAATAGCCCTTCATCAAGCTTAAAATGGACCTTTAAATTTTTCGTCTCTAGAATGATTTCATCGTTATTTTCTAAATTGGATGATATATTTTGTTCCTTCGCCTCAATTGTCTCCACTTTTGCCATCCTCCTTTATTTATAAGGATCTGCTGCATCTCGCAAGCCATCACCAAGGAAATTAAATACGAGAACTGCCACTACAATAAATGCGGCAGGCCAAAGCAGCCATGGATGATGAGCTAGATTTTCTAATTTTTGTGATTCTCCTAGTAAAACTCCCCAACTTACAACTGGTGGCTGCAGCCCTAACCCTAGAAAACTTAATGATGTTTCACCTAGAATCGTAGCCGGAATTGAAATCGTGACACTGATTATAATGTAACTTGCAAAAGATGGAATTAAATGTTTAGTTATTATCCTCATATTGCTCGCTCCTGCAAGTCTTGCCGCCATTGTAAAATCTTCTTCACGAAGGGATAAAATTTTACCTCGTACTACACGAGCTAAACCGGTCCAACCAATTATTGAAAATATCATAACCATTCCTAAATATATTTTGGCTGGTGACCAGTCGGATGGAAGAGCAGCTGCAAGCGCCATCCATAGAGGAATAGTCGGAATACAAAGTAATAAATCGATTAGACGTTGAATCACTGTATCTGTGACTCCACCAAAATAACCTGAGATACCACCTAAAATAATTCCTAGAATTACTGTAAGAATGATACCGAGAAACGCAAAGGATAAAGATATTCTGGAACCGTAAAGTGTTCGAGTAAATAAATCTCTACCTAACGAATCAGTTCCCATTATAAAAAAAGGAGCATCAGGATCCTTTAATCCAATAATGTGGGTTTTTGTTTTAAATAATCCCCAAAATTTATATTCCTTTCCTTTTACAAAGAAATGAACGGGATGTGTTTTAGTCGTATCCTCTGCAAACGTTCGCCTGAATGTTTTCTCATCCGTTTCTTGCTTCAAATCACATACAAATGGTCTAAAACTAAAGCCATCCTCAGGGTGAATGAAATACAGTTTTTGAGGTGGTGCATATTTATATTCCGAAAAGCGTTCCAGTGGCAAATGCGGACTTAGGAATTCAGAAAATGCCGCGATAATAATGAGTAATGTAAGGACAGGCGCTGAAATAATAGCCAGTTTATGCTTTTTAAATTTCCACCACATCAACTTCCATTGCGAGGCAACTTCGTAATCATCGTCTATTATTTTAGTGTTCACTGGTATATTAGGTGTCGTCTTTTTATTAAAAACTAGCTTCATTCCTGTACACCCCCAAACCTAATCCTAGGATCTATCCATGCTAGCAAAATATCAGAAATTAAAGTACCTATAACGGTTAGGACACTTAATATGAAAATAAAACTCCCAGCTAGATACATATCTTGAGTCATTAATGCATCTAACAGCATAGGTCCAGTTGTTGGTAAATTAAGTACGATGGAAACAATTGCTTCACCGGATATGATTGCTGGCAACGTCCAACCAATCGTACTGATCAATGGATTAATTGCCATTCTCACAGGATACTTGAATAATAGTTTTCCTTCTTTTAATCCTTTAGCACGTGCAGTGATGACATATTGTTTTTGTAATTCATCCAACAGCATTCCGCGCATAACCCTTATTAATCCTGCTGTACCAGCCGTTCCAATAATTAAAATAGGAACCCAAATTCTTTGCAACATATCGAAGAATTTGGCTATACTCCATGGTGCCGATGCGTATTCAGGTGAAAATAATCCCGTTATAGCTACACCTGTATTTACAAAAACTGTGTATATGACAACAAGTGCTATCAAAAAGTTAGGCAAAGCAAGTCCAATAAATCCTATTAACGTGAATACGTAGTCCAAAATGGAATATTGACGAACAGCCGAATATATACCAATTGGAATGGCGACAATCCATGTAAAAATGAGAGTCATGATTGAAATAACAATGGTTAACCCAAGCCGTTCCCCTATAACATCAGCAACCGGTTCATTCCACGTAAACGAACGACCAAAATCACCATGAAGGACAATATTTTTTATCCAAATAAAATATTGCACATATATCGGTTTGTCTAACCCATACTGTCGTTTTAAACTAATGACTGTACTTTCGGATACGTCAGTCCCGGATAACTCCAATTGATTAATATATGTGGTTAAATAATCGCCTGGTGGCAATTGAATAAGTGCGAAGGAGATGATACTTATGGCGATCAACAAGGGAATCAATTGTAAAAGTCTTTGCCCAATGTATGCTAGCATATTTGAATCTCCTTTATTTACGAATTTTTAAGAAAAACTTAGGCAGTAATACAACCTACTACCTAAGTTTTTTGTTTTCCGTATTATTCTCTAAAAAACATTTGTTCGCCTGCAAAGTTTATGCTAATTGCTGTTCCTTTATCTGTTATATTTCCTAACTTTGCATTAACAATCAATGGTTGCTTTACATGCTCAATATGGACGAAATAGTAGATATTTTCTTTCATTTTTTCTTTCAACGTTTCCATTATTTTGACTGCCTCTTCAGGTGAACTAACATTCATCTTATTCATTAAGCTATAAAATTCTTTTACATCTTCTGGCGGCTCCTCACCTTTTTTACCGCCTGAATTCCACCAAGTATTCCAAAGGTTGCCCCATAAGCCTTGTCCCCAATCCTGCATATAGTAAAGAGGAGTATGCGTCCAAATAATGGTTGCTTGGAGCTCATTTGCAGCGTTCCTTGTTCCCCATAATGCTGAATCCAATGTTTTTACTGTTACATGAATGCCAATTTCCTTCCACATCTCCGTAAGTAACTCAGCTAAAGGTACGATATCCGGTGCAGCTGCTTGAACTTCAAATGGAATTGTAAATCGCTTTCCATCCGGACCTTTACGGAATCCATCTGGCCCTTTTTCCATTCCCATTTCATCCAATAATGCATTTGCTTTATCGAGATCAAGTGTACTATCAGTGATTGTTGATGGGTCGGCAAATCCGTAGTAAAGCGTGTCAATGATTTCGGCACGGTCAATAGCATAGTTTAATGCTTTTCTAAAGCGAACATCTCTTACTACTTTTCTCCATACGTCGTTATCGTAAGTTAAATTTAAAAATATGTCGGTCGGAGTTACGTGCATATTTGCAAGCAGCGCTTCATAGCCACCTTTTTCTGCGTTTTCTCTATAGACAGGCATTTTTGATAAAGCTGTTGCTTCTCGGTTAAAGTCAACTTCTCCAGCAATGATTTTTAACCCTGTCATTTCAATGTCTTGAACGATAGCGCTTTTAACCATATCAATATATGGCAGCTGATTACCTGATGCATCGACTTTAAAATAATATGGATTTCTTTCATAGATTCCATGTGTTTTTGTCATTTCTTTAAGCTTCCAAGGATATAAAACTGGAAAACCGACTGCGTTCGGATGGCTCATTTCTCTTTCAGTAATATCCATATAGTTAAATAGATTCACCCAGCTCACTTCTTGATCTTCTTCAAATTTATGTTCAGCAATTAATTTCTTCAACTCAGCTTCATCCGCGTATTCCTTATGGAACTGCTTAAGATAATGAGCTGGTTTTAGAAGATCTCCATAACCTCTCCAGCTTTGGATTGCTAAGCTAATCGGAAAACCTCCATTAGGTTCATCAAAGGAAATTTTAAACGTAAAGTCATCAACTACTTCAAGCTTTAAAGGGGTTCCTTCAACATTCCCTCCAGAATGAAGCCATGCTGGCAAAATCGGTACTAATTCTTTATTAAATTGGAAATCCTCAATCGCAAATCTTACATCCTCTGTCGTGACGGGTTCTCCATCAGACCATCTAAGGCCTTCCCTCATATAGAATGTAAATTCTTTTTCGTCAGCGGAAACTTCATAATCCTTCAAAACATTTCCCGTTACCTCTTCACCAAGAATTCCTGGAGTGTTTAACAAAGGTTCATTGCTCATAACAAAAAAGTCTGGGTCCCATGTAGGAGATTGAGCAACAGTATTTAACGTTCCACCATACTTTCCAATTTCAAATTGGAGATTTTCAGGTGGCATTTCATTTGGGATTTTTGGTTCTTTCGGTAATCTATCCATTATGTCTGGTAAATCCATATCATCCAACATTGGTGATTGGTGAAACTCTGCTATTTCGGAAACATCCACTACTTCTGGTTGAGTTTTACTTCCACCTTCATCGCCATCTTTTTGTGGTTCATTGGAGGTTTGATTACTTTTCGGAGAACAGCCGACGATTATTAACGAAAAGATTAGAACAAACATAAAGCATTGTTTAATAGATGACCTCATGAATTTCCCCCCTAAATTTATTATTGAACAATTTAATTGTTTCAAATATTGGGTTAATTTATTGTGCAACTCCTTTCTTTTTTTAAATTTTTAAGCTTTGCAATCTAGTAGCAATTAAAGCTATTTATGTTTTCCTTGTTGCCAAATCAATTCTTTCCCTTTTTGGATTTTCTTTCCACTCACCCCAAGACAACCCGTATTCCCCAAGAACTTTTTCAATTCGTCGTTTGAATGGCAGCCCTTGCTTTCTTAAC
>Ga0256879_1000383_pt1 | contig 10099 bp, 9 predicted proteins | sample MC6MC0437MT_FD_186346 | JGI IMG/M metagenome (GOLD analysis project Ga0256879, IMG submission 186346) | Metatranscriptome of enriched soil aggregate microbial communities from Iowa State University, Ames, United States - MC6-MC0437-MT... | ecosystem: Environmental > Terrestrial > Soil >... | reverse complement strand
GTTAGATCAATTTTCATGAATGTTTTGGTTTAAGGTTAATAGGTTTGATTCAGATAGTACTTAATTGCTAATTGTGACCTCCCTTCCTTTAATGTTGTATTTCATTGATTCAGTTAGCTGAAATAGTTCAAGTACCTCAGAAATGGTACTTTTACGAGATATTTTTGCACTGAAGTTCAGTCCCGACATATTACCCTTATACACAACAGTTACATCATACCAGCGAGAAAGCTTCATCATAATAAGCTGTATATTCTCTTTATTGAAAACAAAATCACCATTTTTCCAGGCCATGGCTTCTTCCAAATCGGCAGGCAAATTCTCCAGATTTTCTTTCTTTTTATTCCATTTCGCCAATCTGCCCGGCACAAGTCGTGTTCTATCAGCTCCCTTGATCACATCAAGTGAACCCTCAAATAAGGTTGTAGAAATGTCTTTATCTTCTTTGTAAGCAGAAACATTGAAGTGGGTACCCAAAACCTCTACTTTCATGTTGTCTACAAACACCCTGAAAGGTCTTTTTCTATCTTTTGCTACTTCAAAGTAAACCTCGCCACTTATGTCAACCCGCCTCTCTTTACCTGCAAAAAGCACTGGATAGGTAATGGATGATTCAGCATTCAACAATGCTTTGGTCCCGTCGGGCAGCGTTACCTGATACTGACCGCTGCGAGGGGTGGCAATCACATTTTTGCCTACTTCGCTATTCCCACCGGCATTGCCATTTGACTGGCTGTAAACAACTTTACCATCTTCTGTTTTTGTTATTTTCAGGCCAGATTCCTCTGCTAATACTCCATTTCCTGCCTTATCTAAAACAATAACACTACCGTTGGCAAGTTTTAACGTTGCTTTGTTCCTACCCGGAGCAACATCATCCATCGGCTTATCTGCTATTTCATTGTTTTCTTTAAGAGGCTTATTATAAGAAATAAAGTAGTAAGCACCACCACACAGGAATGCACACAGTAAAATCACTGCGGCAATCCGTAAAATGTAGGAAATAGTATGCTTTGGTTTTTGTAAAGGCTTATCGGTGATATCCGTTTGCAAGCGCGTCCACACACTTGCCAGATCATGTTCGGCCAATTGCTCATCCAAATCAAAACCGCTGGCATTGATATTTTCATACCAATGCTCTACCAGCAGTTTTTCTTCATCTGTGCAAATACCTTCCTTATATTTTTTTATCAATGCTTTAGCATCGAATTCTGAGCCAGCCATAGTTTTTAATGCTTCTTAAAACTATAGTCGGCCAAGTAAGGCGCAGGGGGGTAATAAAAATTGAAATAAATTCAGGGTGACGAAATGGCTAACTCATATCATTCATATTTAATTGCATTTATAGGATTTGCTGATGCAGCCCTAACCGCCTGATAGCTCACGGTCAGGTAAGCAATTAAAACAATGAATCCAGCTGAGCTGAACATCATGAACCCTGTGATCTCAGTTCGAAAATCAAATTTAGATAGCCAGATATTCATCAGGTAATAGCTCAAAGGAAGGCCTATACAAATAGCAATCAACACCATTTTTACAAAGTTCCAGCTCAGCAAATTAACAATGCTTACATGACTTGCACCTAATACTTTTCTAATACCAATCTCCTTAGTCCGCAACTCTGCACTATAGGCCGAAAGCCCAAGCAAACCCAAACAAGATATAAAAATAGACAACCCGCCAAACAAATTAGAAAGTATAGAAAGCACACGTTCCCTTTCAAACTTCTCCTGATAAAGGCTGTCCACAAATTCCAGATCCACCGGATAAACGGGGTTCATCTCTTTCGTGATCTTGGTGATGGTTGCCATAGCTTCTTTGGTGCTTTTTGCACTGTTCAAACGCATCGTAATCACGTTTGGCAAAAAGGATCCCCATGCCACTACCATTGGCATTTCCTTTTTGGTAGGATCAGCCCAGATGATATCTTCAAACACACCAATTACAGTCCTTCGTATTCCTTCATAGAGTACCTTTTTACCAATGGGCTGTTGCAGGTTCATAGCTTTAACCGCACTGGAATTCAGCATAATTGCAGAACTATCTGAAGCAATATCTTTGCTAAAATCACGCCCTATAACCATTTTTACCCCTGTAGTATTGCTGAAATCATTTGTGGTAATGATCTGGTTAAATCTCAGGGATTTATCTGCAGGTAGCATGCCATCCCATTCGAGCCCACTGGTCACAGAATTTTGTGTAGAGATGCTCGCGGTGGTTTTACACATAGAAAGCACTGCCCCAGATTGTACCAAACGGTTTTTAAGCGCATCATAATTTTGGAACAACATCCCCTCAATTGGCATTTCTACCAGCGAGGTACTGTTGTAGCCCATTGGCCTGTTTCTGAGGTACTGAAGTTGATTATAAACCACAATTGTACCGGTGATAAGCAGAACCGCAAAACTGAATTGAACTACAACAAGGGCTTTTCTCAAAGTCACCGAAGATCCATTCTGCCTGATCAATCCCTTTACAGTATCAACGGGTTGAAAAGCGGATAGATAAAAAGCCGGGTAGCTGCCCGACAAAAGTGCTGTAATGAAAACAACAACACAGAGATAGAGCCAGTTTGTAAAGCCTAAGGATTGCAGGGTAAGGTTCACATATAACAAGTTATTGAACAGTGGCAAGCTGATCTCAACAATTGTAATTGCTAAAATGAAACCAAATGATACCATCAGAATGGCTTCCAGCAAAAATTGATGAATCAATGAGGCCCTTCCAGCTCCCATTGCCTTTTTAATGCCCACTTCTTTTGCACGTTTACCAGCCTTTGCCGTAGCAAGGTTCATGAAATTGATGCAGGCAATGATCAGGATTCCGATGGCCAGACCAATAAAGATGCGTACTTGCCCAATCTTTCCGCCCGCTGGTTTCCCGTTTATAAAGTCTCCGTACAGATTGCTTTTAAGTAATGGATAAATGAAGATTGAGGTAACTTCTTTATTGCTGTGTTGGTTTAAGAAATTGCTAATGTTCTTGTTAAAATCATCGACATTAACCCCTGAGTTTAACTTTAGTAATGTGTAAAAAGAATAATTATCCCATTGCATGGCCTTAGGAAAAATACCCACATTTTCATTGGTCGATACCAGACTCTCAAACCTGTAGCTCATGTTTTCCGGTAGGTCATCTATAATCCCCGTTACAGTAAGATTCGCAAAATTCATGAATTTGAGAGATTTGCCGATGGCAGAGGTATTAGGGAAAAGCCTTTTTGCCGTATTGCTGGTAAGGATAACGGAATTAGGTTTTGAAAAAGCAGTTTCTGCGCTGCCGCTGATGAATTTATAACTCAATATTTTAAGAATATCCGGCTCAGCTATGCGGTTATCTACTTTAACGCTGGTTGTACCGTTGACTAGTAAGGTTTGACTTGGCCAGGTGATAAATGCCGCTGCTTTCACTCCTGCTAATTCTGATCTCATGGCCAAAGGGAGCGCATTTGGAGAAACACCAGTGGTACCAAATACCTTACCCGCTGCATCCAGAAAATTGGTTTTCACTTCATAGATGTTTTCGGCATCTTTATATTGAGTGTTAAACTTCCACTCATTAGCCACATAAAGCAACAATAACAGAGATGCGGCCAAACCAATAGCCAATCCTCCGAGATTAATTAATGTAAAACCCTTATTTTTCCAGAGGTTCCTCCAGGCAATTTTTAAACTAAGCTTATCCATGCACTGCAATATACCAAGCCAATGCCAAATTTAAACAAGCTCATTTAAAGAACAATAAAGCAAATTATAGATTCCAGGATGTACGGTAGTGAACAGCATCTGTTCAATTCTGAACGAGAGACTATCCTTAGAAATTACTTATTAAACAAAAGCAGCAACAACGGCAAGTATGTACTTAGCCTTACTCTTAATATACGCAAGGCATTTTTAACATGGCTACGCACACTTTGCTCAGATATGTTTAACCTTTCGGCGATCTCTGCATGAGTCAAATTTTCTTTCCTGCTCAACTCAAACACTTCGCGCATCCTTGTAGGTAAATTCGCAATCTCTTTGTCAATTATCGATGTCAGGATTTTTTCTCTTACCCGATGATCTGTTTGCGATGGATAACTCTCAATAAAAGACTGAAAATGACTAATGTACTGCTCGGCTGTAGAGCTTCTGTCAATAGTATCAATAATCTTATACCTAACCGCCTTAAATAAGTACGAGGATAGCTCTCCTTTTATATCCAAAGTGGTCTTTTTCTCCCACAAACTCAGAAAAATCTCATGAATAATATCTTTTACCTGCTCTCTATCCTTAAGTTTCCTATAAGCATGCACATAGAGCAATCCTTTATACTTGTTGTACAAAGTTTCAAAGGCCTGCTGATTCCCGAATTTCATTTCTAGTAAAAGGCTAGCATCATTGTTATGCTCTACAATCATTTTAACAGTAAAGTTTAATGTTTAGATAGCGGTTACACCATAGAAGTATATCCAGAGAGGTATTCGACAAATAAAATTCTAAAGTAATTAATATATTCACAACTACATTTAATATTTATCAAAAACTAAAACAAAATCGGCAATTAATAACTTAAGATAAATGACAAACTAGTTAATTATGGCATTTATAGATTACTACAAAACCCTGGGACTAGAAAAAAGTGCTACGCAGGACGATATTAAAAAAGCCTATAGAAAATTGGCCAGAAAATATCATCCCGATCTAAACCCTAATGACAAAGATGCCAATAGGTTGTTTCAGCAAATAAATGAGGCTAATGAGGCGCTGAGCGATCCCGAAAAGCGTAAGAAATACGATGAATACGGGGAACATTGGAAAAATGCCGATCAGTTTGAACAGGCAAAACAATCGCAGCAACAAAACCAAAATGCATACTCTGGTGCAGGTTATCAGGGCGGCGGTTTTAGCGGTGCTGATTTTGGTGGCGAAGGATTTAGCGGTGGCGGAGATTTCTCTGATTTCTTTGAATCTTTGTTTGGCAATGCAGGAGCACAGTCAAAACGCGGAAGCCGTAAATTCAAAGGGCAGGATTACCAGGCAGAGATTAGCATATCGCTTCGCGATGCCTACAATACACACAAGCAAACGCTGGCTGTAAATGGCAAAAACCTAAGGATAACCATTCCGGCGGGGATAGCGAATGGGCAAGTAATTAAATTGGCTGGTCAGGGTGCACCTGGTGCAAATGGTGGCCCTAATGGGGATTTGTACATCACATTTAATATTGGCGACGATCTGCACTTTAAAAGACTTAACAACGATTTGTATACCAACACAGAAATAGACCTTTATACTGCCGTTCTGGGAGGCGATGTAACGGTTACTACATTTGACAGTAAAGTAAAACTTAAAGTGGTCCCTGGAACGCAAGGCGGAACTAAGGTGCGACTAAAAGGCAAAGGTTTTCCGGTATATAAAAAAGATGGAGAGTTTGGAAACCTCTTTGTAACGTATACAGTTAAGATACCAACCGAGCTTACAGAGAAACAGAAAGAGCTTTTTAATGAACTAAAAAACCTGGGGTAAGGCATTTAAATTAAGTTAATCATGGAAACAGAATTAATAACAATAACAGAATATTGCTTTAAGTATGATATTGAACCGGAGTTTATTATATCCCTTGAAGACTCAGGAATCATTTCATTAATGATGGTTGAATCAGAAAAGTACATACATATCAGACAATTTGGCGAACTGGATAAGTACATCCATCTGCATTACGATTTGCAAATCAATATTGAGGGAATAGATGCGATTAGGCATTTGCTAGAAAAAGTAGATGTACTTCAACAGGAAATTCAGGTGCTTAAAAACCAGTTGCATATACATCAATAATCCACCCCCGCTTCCCTCCTTTCCTATAAAAATACTTGTGACGAAAAGACCTAGCATTTATTTGCGCTAATTCAGCGCAATTGAATGCAGTCTTAGAGTAACAAGCATTTTTATCAATTCTCAAAAACCACCGTTTTATTCTTATAAACAAACACCCTATCACTCAACACCAGCCTCATGGCCTTTGCCAGAACCGCGGTTTCAATCTCTTTTCCTGACCTTACCATATCCTTAGCAGTAAAAGAATGATTTACCGGAATAATCTGCTGGGCAATTATTGGCCCTTCATCCAAATCATTTGTTACAAAATGCGCCGTAGCACCAATCAGCTTCACTCCTCTTTCAAAAGCTTGCTTATACGGATTTGCCCCGGCAAAAGCAGGTAAAAAAGAATGGTGTATATTAATTATCCTATCGGCAAAACTAGCCACAAAACGCGGCGATAGAATTCGCATAAACTTAGCCAGAATCACATAATCAGGACTATACGCATTTATCTGATCAATCATTTCCTGCTCCGGATCATTCACCCCATCAGCATAAGAAATCAAAGAAAAAGGAACATCAAAGCGCTCGCAAATCTTTTTCAGTATATCATGATTACCAATAACCCCAACCACAGTGGCTCCCAAAGTACCAAAGTTATTGCGTACCAAAATATCGGCAAGGCAATGATATTCTTTAGTAACCATTACCACAATCCTTTTCTCGGCAACAGGATTAACATGAATAAGTGCGCCGGCAGGTAAAATCTTGCGCATAGTTTCTGTAAGTAAAGCCTCATCAGAATGCCCATCAACCTCCAAACGCATAAAAAACATACTTTCGGCCTTATCAACATGTTCCCTCATGGAAACAATATTTAGTTTTGCTGCAGATAATATCTGCGAAATATCTGCAACCAGCCCTATCTGATCTTTACACTGTATTATTATTATCATCGATTGTTAAAATAGGAAAGCAAGATAATAATATTTCTTACAAGCGTGAACCTACTCTACCGATCTAAAGTATTTTGAGTCTGCAAGGTATTTCAATATAGAATCGGGGTCTTTATCCTTTACCTCGTTAACGGTAAACTCCTGCAAATGCCCCAGCTCCAGTAAAGAACCGCAGCCAGCTTTAATAAACAAGTCCTTTAATTGCTCATTCTTTTCAATATGATAAGAATTAAAGGTCGAAAGTTTATCTATCTCGAGGTATATTTTATCCGCTTTCTGCAGCCCTGCAAGCTTTTCCAGCTTGATCCCTTCGGGAGTCCCGTTATTGGTTAAAAATAAAAAAGTATGGATAACCAGCCTGTCGCCATGTAGTTCAACCTGCAGGTATCCTGTCTTTTTATCAGAAAGATAAAACTCAACCAGGCTCCTATCGTAATCTTTATGGTGCTTAATTTCCGGATTCATAAAGGTCATAAACGCAATAGAATGCATAATACCGGGTGTAATATTTATCCTCTCCTGCAACCTTTTCAGGGCATGTGTTTGTATATAAACATCAAGCGGTACATCTAGCCCGGCAACCCTAAAGCCAAGTGCCGATGGTTTAACTTTAGCAAAAATCCAATTCAGTTCCTCATCAACCCAGCCCAAACGAATCATCGAATGGTTCTCTCCTTTAATAGGCATCGATGTTTTATTTGTCTTAAACTCGTACAAATAAATATCATTGTAGTTGCTGGTGATCTCAAAACAGGCCGTTTCACCATAATCAGCCTTAATGATGCTCTTGTTTAAATCACTTAAAAACACAATAATATCCTGCACCAGGGTGCCCATCATTTCCTGAATACTTAAATAAGCCTCGGTATCCGGAAAATAATCTTTAAACTCTTCTTTAAGGAGCGCTGCATGAGGAAAATAGTTAGCAGGAACCACATGCAGGAAATGAATAAGCAGCAATCCTTCAGAAAGGAGCATGCTAAACAACACCCGCTCACCATTGTTTAAGTTAATATATTGATCTTCCAGAAAAGCACTGAGCAACTTATTAGCCTTTACAACTGTCGATTTAGAAACATCAGAATCCGGACTTGCCTTTATTTTTAATGCCGGATACCTGGTGGCATACATATGCGCAAGAATTCGCTCGGGGAATTTCTCAAAATATCCCGGTCCAACAAGCGCATTGCAAAGTAGTTCCATACGCTCAATAAATCTTTTCTGATGCATTAATGCCTGTTTAGCTGCATCTGGATTTGAACTACCGTTCCCTTTTTTCTTCTTCTGTTTGCTCATACTTAACTATTGCGATGATCAATTTCTACTAAAATATATAACAATGAGTTATAAATGGTAATTTTTAATGTAAACCATTGTTAAATAGCACTTAAACTTCACAATACGTTAACATTGCAATGATATTTTTGTTAAAAGCAAAAGTACTATGAACTCTGTATTTAATTTTTTTAGTCCTAAAGACAAAACATTTCAACCCATGTTTGAACAGGCAGGCAACAACCTAGTGCAAATTGCCAAAACGCTTGTTCTTGCAGTAAACACTCCTGATCAGGAAGACAGAAAAGTACACATTAAAGAAATTGCAAGACTGGAACAGGTAGGCGATGATGTTACACATCACATCCTTTTGGGCTTAAGTAAAATATTTATCACCCCGTTTGACCGGGAAGATATACATGCCCTGGCAAGTTCTCTGGATGATATTGCCGATTATATTTATGCAGCAGCCATGAATATGGACTTATACAATCTAAAAAACATAAGCAAGCCAATGATAGAACTGGCCGAACTGCTTTTAGAGATGTGCAAGGATTTAAATATCGCTATAGCTGAACTTAGGAACTTTAAAAACACCAGGCTAATTGCTGAGATATGTATAAAGATTAATGAAGGCGAAAGCACAGCAGATCATATCTGCAATACCGCAGTAGGTAATTTATTTGACCACCAAGCCGATGCTATTGAATTGATTAAACAGAAAGAGGTACTGCAAAGTATGGAAATCGCTTCTGATAAATGCGATGATCTTGCGAATGTTTTGGAAACTATTCTTATAAAGAATGCATAATCGTGTTAATTAACAAGGGCGTTAACACGATCCGTGTTAACGCCCTTGTTATATATTACCTCTTACTTACTAAACTTGTAAATAGAAGTTGTTTTATACTGTTGCCCCGGATTTAAAACCGTGGTTGGAAACGCCGGCTGATTCGGAGAATCAGGGAAATGCTGAGTTTCCAAAGCAAGTGCAGTTCTGAAATCATCCTTTGCACCACCTTTAAATACATTTTTGCCTTGCATAAAGTTACCACTGTAAAACTGCAATCCTGGCTCTTGGGTATAGATATCCATGATCACACCAGATTTATCACCTTTTACAGTAGCAGCATGAGTCATGCCTAATCCTTTAGTGCCATTTAATACATAGTTATGATCATAACCTTTACCAGCTTTTAACTGATCATTAGCTTCTTCAATGCGTTTACCAATAGTTGTTGCAGTTGTAAAATCAAACGGCGTACCTTTTACAGTTACATTTTTACCTAGAGGGATTAAAGTAGTGTCAACAGGAGTATAAAGGTCAGCGAAGATTTGAAGATCGTGGTTTAAAATATCGCCACTACCCTCTCCGTTCAAGTTAAAGAAAGCATGGTTGGTAAGGTTAACCAAAGTCTTCTTATCTGTAGTAGCCTCATAATCCATTTTCAATTCATTATCATCATTAAGGCTGTAAGTAACTTTTACTTTCAGGTTTCCAGGGTAACCTTCTTCCATATCTTTAGACAAGTAAGTAAGTACCAAAGTCTGCGAATCAGGCATAGCAGCATCCCAAACTACCGCCTGAAATCCTTTTTTACCACCATGTAAAGTATTTTGTCCGTTATTAAGCGCCAAAGTATACTGCTTACCATCTAAACTAAATTTGCCTTTGGCAATCCTGTTGCCATAACGGCCAATTGTAGCACCAAAATAAGGCTCAGTAGAATTCACAAATCCATCAACACTATCAAACCCTACTACCACATCTACCAGCTTACCATCTTTATCTGGCACAAGCAAACTCACCAGTCTGCCACCATAATTGGTAAAGGCTGCCTGTACATTATTTTTATTTTTAAGCACATACAGATTGGTCTTTTTACCATCTATTTCCTTTTGGAATTTTGTACTATCCAACTGAACGGTTGCAGCGGTACTATCGGACTGTGCTACATTCGAATCAACTTTTTTTGGTTCATTACATGCTGTAATTGCAAGTAAAAATATTGCAGCTAAGCCTGGTTTTAATGTTTGCTTCATTTAATATTTGGTTTTAGTTATAAT
>Ga0256879_1000375_pt1 | contig 10169 bp, 9 predicted proteins | sample MC6MC0437MT_FD_186346 | JGI IMG/M metagenome (GOLD analysis project Ga0256879, IMG submission 186346) | Metatranscriptome of enriched soil aggregate microbial communities from Iowa State University, Ames, United States - MC6-MC0437-MT... | ecosystem: Environmental > Terrestrial > Soil >... | reverse complement strand
GAATGGCAGCGACTACGGCTCTCAATGAAGAAATGCCCCCTCTGAATTGAACCAATACTCAGTCATAAGATGCAGTCTTCACCTGCCCATTGCTGCTGAAATGAGAGGCAGCTATTGGCCGATAGGTGTCATTCACGAACCACCGCAGTGGACCACTAGCGACCATTGCTCACCTTGAAGAAATTGCGAAATGTCACGGGCAGGGTTGATAGCGATATCAACTCTGGGGCGTGCCCTTGGGTTGCCCTAAATAATCTAGTCATAACTTAGTGGCTAATGGCCTATGGACATCCCCAGAGCATTTAGCGACATTGGCAATTACCACCGGGTAAGCGCACGCCAGCGCACCTGCCAAGCGTTGAGTTGATGGGATGAGATTTAATGTACTTGAGACAGCTAGAGGTTGAGGGCTTCAAGAGTTTCGGCAGGCGTTTCACGGTTGAGTTTCATGAAGGGTTGAACGTATTGGTTGGGGAGAATGGGGCAGGTAAAACGGGCGTGATCAACGCGTTGCGTCAGCTGTTCCAGGATTCGGAGTCAGGTAAACGCTCGGTCAGCGAGCGCGATTTTCACAAGTCGTTCGAGCTTGACGCCGCGCCCGCCTCCAGTTTCGCCATCACGGCGACGTTTGGCGACCTCAGTGTGTTCGAGAAAGTAGCACTCGACTCTTGGTGTGGTGAGCAGGACGAAGCGGTACTCAATCTAACCGTGCTCAACCGCGAGTTGCGCGGTCGCTACAGCCAGGAGCTTTGGGGTGGCGCAATCAGGACTGCGGCCTTCAATCAACAGACGCTGGAGCTAATTCACTGCATCTACTTGCCACCGTTGCGTGACGCAGAGCAGAAGCTGCGAGAGGGCCGGCAGTCCAGATTATCCCGACTGATGAAGGCATTGTGCAAAGATCAGTTACAGGCGTGTGCTAAAACCAAAAAATTGCATCCGCTTGAAGTAAAAGTCGCCGACTTCAATTCTCAGCTGGCGGCTGAACAAGACATTAAAAGGGCAAATGACCTGATATCCAGTAGTCTACGCGCCGCCTTGGGAGAAAGGTTGTCGCAAAACACTACGATCCAGTTTTCGGAATCCAACTTCACCAGGATCGTCGAAGGCTTGCGTTTGCTGTACTTTCCGAACGCGTCATCTGCCGAGCTGTCGCAGTTCCGCTCGCTGGATGAAAACAGCTTGGGCTACAACAACTTGCTCTACATCGCCTCCATCCTCGCAGAGTTGATCGTCGAGGATGGGGAGGGGCCGGGGGAGCGCACACTGCATAAGCTGTTGTTGATTGAGGAGCCGGAAGCGCACCTGCATCCGCAACTGCAAATCAGGCTGTTAAAACATCTGCAGGAGGTGGCCCTCAACAAGAATATTCAAGTAGTAATCACTACCCACTCCACGGTGATTTCGTCGGCCGTCTCCATCAACAACATCATCCATATCAACGGCGGAGCTGAACCACTCGCCGTTCCTGCGCGTTTTTGCGGCTTGGCGGAACAAAGTCGACGATTTATCGACCGCTGGCTGGATGTCACCAAATCCAACCTGCTTTTCTCCAAAGGCGTCATCCTGGTTGAGGGCGTGGCAGAGGCCATTGCGCTGCCAGAGCTGGCGAAAATCGTGCTTGCTAATCGCGGCAAAGGGTTGAACACCCTGGAGGATTACGGGGTGTCAGTCATCAACCTCAATGGCATCTATTTCGCCCATTTCATGCAGCTGTTTTGTGAGGTTGATGGGCAGTTGCGCAGCCGTAACCTACCTATTCCCTGCGCGGGCCTCACCGACAAGGATCCGGCGAAAACCCATAAGGTGCGGGTACAGGACCAGTTGGTCGACGTGGCCATCAAACCGCACCCAGGGAATTTGGCCGCCGGAACAAATCCTGCTCTGGGCCTGATTCCCACCATAGCGACATCCCAATACGGGCGCTTGTTTAGTGGCGACCTTAAAACCTTTGAGTATGACTTGGCGATGACGGCAGGCAATCTGCAGCTGATGCTGCAGGTAGCGTACGACAACTGGCCCACCGATGGCCCCGTCAAGGCTGCGTTCCAGGACATGCTCGCGGCCGATTTCGTGGCCCTGACCGAGGCGCAGAAAGCTGAATATGCCTACGAGCTTCTGGAGCGTATTGATTCTACCAACATGGGGAAGGGGCTTTACGCCCAGCTACTGGCCGACAAGCTCGAACAGGGTGACTGCGTCTTTGCCGTACCGCGCTATATCCAGCAGGCAATCTGTTGGGCCTGCGCTATTGCTGAGGAGGGTTCTGAATGACCTTTCCGAGCGACGACCAACGTGGATATCTCGGTTCCGCCATTGACGACAATGTTTACTTGGAGGCTTGTCCAGGGAGCGGGAAAACCGAGGTAATTGCTGCCAAAGTGGCAAGGGAAATCGAGGGCTGGCAGGGCTATCCGGGGGGAATCGCACTGCTGTCGTTTGCCAACAGCGCGGCCAACGAGCTGAAGAGCCGGCTAATTGCTCATAGGAAACGGGCACCGGTGGCCTACCCGCACTGGGTGTCGACGATTGACAGCTTTATCCTCAATTGTCTCGTGGCGCCCGTGGCCCATCGGCTCACCGGATATGCTGGCAAAAACGGCGACTTCCGGCTGAGGTTGGTCGATGCCACGTCAACGGTTTACATCAAAACCAAGTACGCCATCGAACACATCCGCGTTCCCGCCAACCAGTACGACTTGGATCTGGCAACGGGTAAGTTTGTCTTCCGTACGGGGGAACCTGGGCTGGACCGCAAGCTGAACGCCGTTGTATTGGCGGATTGGCAATTGCGTGACCTCAGGGAGGCCAAGACACGTTTTAAGGCGGCCGGTTTTGCCACCTATAGGGATGTTGAACACCTTGCCATCCAGGTCTTGCAGGAGGAAAAGCTGTCCACTTTTTGCGCACGACTTGCCCTGCGCTATCCATTTCTGGTGATCGACGAGTGTCAGGATCTTTCGGTTGAGCAGTTGACCATCTTGGGGGGGTTGCTGGGGCTGGGCGTGAAAATGCACATCGTGGGGGATCTCAACCAGTCGATCTATGGATTTCGCCATGCAGATCCCGCACGTGTCATGCAGTTCATCCGCGATCATGGATTCACCGATCTGCAGTTGTGTCAGAATTTTCGCAGTTCTCAGGCCATTGTCGACCTCTGCTCCGAACTGGTGCCGGGAAACAAAATTCACGGCAATCCAACGATTCAGTCGGCTGCACCAGTGATTGTCGAATATGACGATTGTCCCTCGGAAGTGATGCCGCTGTTTATGAGCCTCAGTGACAGCTACGCGAACCGGGTGATCGTCTCGCGCGGTCATTCGACGCTGAGCCGGTTTTGCTCCGGTGCCAATGACCTGAACGATACCGAGCGTTTGGCACTGGCCTGCGCCTTGGCAGGTAATGATTCGGCAATCGCCATCCAGAAGTCGCTTGCGCTGTTTGGAGGGTGGCTTGCCAGCAAGTTGGAGTATTCGGCAAAACCCAACTCCTTCCACTGCCCTTTGGATGTCGAGTCCGAGTTGGAATGGCGCTTATTTCTTCATCAGGCTTTGGCATTTCTCACAATGACAGGCGCCTCGGTCGCAGGCCAGCACTGGCGCGGGTGGTGCAAGGTCGCCAAAGCTCGTCTTAATGAACTGCCAAAGCAGGCCTTTGTCATCGCCGATATTGCCGTAGCAATAGCACCACTGACAGCACTTGGATTGCGCTCCCCCGCGGGCCTCGGTGAGCAATTGGTCACTCAAAGACTCTCATTGGTGACGTTGCAAGAGAGCAGCATCCGGTTGGCAACAATTCATGAGATCAAAGGCGAAACCCACGAAGCGACCATGCTTGTCTCAGCTTCCAGGCGAGGGGATCAGTCACATTGGGCCGACTGGATTGGTGATCGGAACTCAGAAGCGGCAAGGCTCGCCTATGTGGCGAGTTCAAGACCCAGAAATCTCCTAGTCTGGGCAGTCAAGAAATTGAAAGCCGCAGAGCGAACCACCCTTCAAGGGCTCGGGTTTCATGTAGCTCAGCGATAATCCGTCAACCGAAAGACGTCGCGCCTGGATAGTGTTTCGCAAGGGGCCACGGATTGGCTGCTACCTGAAGTCGTTTTCACATCTGGTCGTTTCCCAATGCCGTCCTGTCGGGTGGCTGTTTATCGAAAGCAACAATGAATTGCGGGCTCAGGGTTTGAGGCGTTCGCTTCCTTCCCTGGAGTGGCCACCCTGCAGCCTCGCACCGTTTCCGGCGCGCAGATCGGACGGTGGACGCAATGGTGGCGTTTTGCTAGTTTCGTTCTCGGTCAGTTCCATTTTCCACCGACAACGCGGGCAAGCCAGCATATGCGCACGATTTTAAAATACAGGACACGGGTCGGCACGTTCTTCATTGCTCAAGCGGCAGATGGCAGATTTCATCCAGTGTTCGATCATAAGAGCCTAGGCAGTTATCAGAGCATCCTGCACGCCATTGATGACTTGTTAAACGACGCCACCAGCTCCGTACTCCATCCAGAAACGTTTGAACTGCTGGACACTTCCACCCTTGGACTACCGGATGATCCTCGAGACTGGGAACGGGTATAGGTCCGTTCAAGTCGGGGGCTACCGCCACGTGAGCGGCCAAATTGAAAATGCCGCTGCGCAGCATCAGTCATTAGGCTCAAAAGCCAGCACCCAATGCCAAAGTCTGGGCAAGTGACGATCTCGATACTCTGAAAAGTGGTCCAGTTCCTGAACATTGATGTCGTGCGTTTCTGCAACTCCATTCAAGGGCGATCATTGCTCAACATCGCGGGTCGTTCAAATCCCTCTGTAAAAAACAAGCAGTACTTACACAGCAAATGGACGGAAAATGACAAAAGAAATTGAGCGAAGTCTCGAAGAAATTCATCGCCAGTTGAAAGGAGACGAGCGAGATCTGTCTAGCAATTCAGTAAAGTCGTTAAATTACTACGTGCGTAGCATCAGTCATCGTTTGGCAGAGTTTCTAATCGCGCAAGAACGGGACCAGAAAAAGCATCGTTATAACCTCAGTTGGGCAATGGGGGTGATCGGTATAGTCGGTGTACTGTTAGCCATCGGCAGATGGGGAAATAGTGATATTGAGTGGATAGAGCACCACCGCTTAACGCTGCAACTTTGGGGCGTGACCTTGTGTACGATTTTTGTTGGTGTATCGCTGGAACGATCGGCCTTAATCAAATCGCTCTGGAGTTTTTACATCACAAAACTAATCTTGTCGATTATCTTGTCGGGCGCCATATTTTATGCTCGAGGTCGAGCGGCAGGTTTAGTTAACAGCGTTTTTCATGTTGACGCATCGGCATTCACTGTCACCTTGGTACTGACAACAGGGCTCGTGCTCTTTAAGTTGTTAATCCCCTTTGTATTGGCTTTGGCAACAATTACTGCCTTGGCTCATTTTTTGATTGTTTTGGCTTGGATTAAAGCCAAGTGGGCGGGCGACGATGTGGAACTACCACCACTGTTTTCGCTACTGTTCATATGTGTGTCCAGTGTTATTTTGCTTTTTGGTTCGGGCTGGTCGAACGAAGAACTGAATGATTCCAGAATCTCAGAGAAAATCTACCTGATGGCCCATGCACTTGATTTCAATTACTCGCATGAGTGTGCCAACGTAAAAACCTCCAAACCTGTCGTTTTTCTGGGAAACACGCAGGAGTCCGTATTGGTCGCGCCTTTTGCTTTGGAGGATTTTGACTTTGCCACCTTTTTTGAAGCATCTGTGGTGGTACCTACTGACTTTGCTCGACAGAAGTGCGAGTACAAACCTCTCGATGTCGACGACTGAGACGTGACACCCATGCAGATGTGCATTTTCATCTACAGCCACAAATGTTTGGGCTCTCGCGGTCGAGTCCGTCAAACAGGCCAATTCAGTTAGAAAGGTGCCCATTGCCTGAGACTTAGCTGATCAAGTTTTTGGAGAGAATACAGAAAAGGGCCCTTTGCGGGCCCTTCGTCATGAACAGTCTTCACTACAACTGCTGGGCACGAATGAATGATTGGAGCGCTGCCTCTGGGCTGCGGCCAAACTCGGTGGTGTTCAGCTCTGGCGGTCTGCTCGGTGAACTCGCCTGACCACTTCGATACCACGACCGTTGCCACGCTGTTGCCGATGGTGTTGCAGGTGGCTATGGCCAACGACTTGAAGCGGTGGACGCCGAACAGCAGCGCCAGACCTTCCACCGGCAGTACGCCAATCGCCGTAACGGTCGCGGCGAACACCAAGAAGCTGCCACCGGATACCGCCGCCGCGCCTTTGAGGTGACCAGCATGATCGCGATGGTGCCCAGTTGTTGTTCCCAGCTCATCGGCACCCCGTAGGCATTGGTGATGAACAGCACGCACAGCGACACATAGATGGAAGTACAGTCGAGGTTGAACGCGTAGCCGGTGGGCAACACCAGGCCGACGCTCTGTTTCGAGCAGCCGAACTTCTCGAGTTATTGCAGCGGGCTTTCTCCCTTGAAACGGCCGCCACTCAGCAAGCCCAGTACAAAAACTCCAATGCGATGAGCTATCAAATCGATGATGAAGTCCATGACCCTTGCTCGCTATCGTTTTGCCCTATGAACGTCAGTATGTCCGCTATTGGCCGGAAGGTGCCGCTGTCAAGCGTCCGCTTCTGGCCGAAAGGAGACGCCCGAAAGGGTGGTACGGGATGATTTAGGGCATGTCCTAGGCCGGGATGGGCCGAGGCATGCCATGCGACAACCGTGAAAGTGTCCGGCTTGGTGTTCTTATGGGGTTATCGGAATCGAGCAAATTTCATGATTTCTTTCCATATATAACCGTAGCTGTAGCGTAGCCATGCAACCTTTAACCGGTCGAAGCTACGTCTTACCCAACTACTTTCTCGCGCTCTAAGTTCTTTGGCTATTTCATCTAGTAGCCACTCATCCTGAAAACCGGCCCACACAGGAGGGACGGGGGTTTCAAGGTTGCTGAAACAAACAGGCGCAACCTCTGAGTATAAGATTTCTTCAACGATCTCTGGAGCATAGCCCTGGATCCGCTCTGCGATAGAGGCATAGTCGACAGCGCTATCTACAAACGCGTCTGCAAGCGCAATCTGGATGTTCGCTCGTTCCGCAGGAGTTAAAATATGTCCCAATGGGCCAGCTCCTCAAGCTCTGCGTCGAACGTATCAGCCGCGATCCCTCCAGCAATGCCACCGGCGATGCTTCCAATGAGAACAACGGCTATCGCACAGGCCGGAGCTCCAGGACCACAAAGAGCGGAGATACCCAAGCCCGCCAGAAACCCACCTGCCGCACCACCACCTAGAATGGTGGCTTGACGGGCCGTTTCCTTGGCCTTGTCGTCAGCGTTTAGTATCTGATACGTAGCAAGTACCGCTGTCATGATGATGCCAACCTTGCCCATGACAGACATGATTTTGGTGCCAGAAGTGAACTTTGCATTGGCACTGCCCGACCGTTCTAAGGCTTTGTACAAAACTTCCTTCTGTTGAGCCTTAGAAAGTTGTTCGTAATTTTTGTTGAACTGGGTTTGAGATTTTCCGTCTAGGATTTCGCTGTATGTTTTTCCAGTTTTTTTCTTTTTTTGCACGATGGCCAGCCCCTGTGCAGAGGTTAGCTTGCGGTGTTCGTACATGATTTTGTTGCGCATCTCGTTGCTGAACTTTGTTGCGTCCTCGACGCTTATATTGCCGGCTCTTACCTCAGCGAATATCTGCTGTGACATTCGTCGAATATTTCCCTCGTAGTTTGCACGGACGCGTTCGTCCTTGATTGCATCGATGGAAAAACGACTCGCAGCCCCCTCCATGCCTGCAATTGCCATTTCAAGGGGAGACCGGTCGAGCGTATGTTCGCTTTTGACAACATAACTTCCGGTTACCAGGTTCGGTTCCGTCACGAGAATATCCTTATCCCAAAATATCGTTCAGCAATCCATCAATACCTGCGGTTGTACAGGTGTTTTCGTGTGGGGCAAATGCCAAGGTATGGCATGCCCTTCCAGTCGGGTTGGAAAATTTGACCGAATTGTTTGCGTCAAATACACCGGGCATGGAAGAGCCGTCGTCAAAGTGAGCAGTGCAGGCAAATCCTTCATAGCTCTCTTCTGCGGGAATCTTAAAGCCAATCCAGTTGCCGTGGATGGTCATAGGGGTTGGCGGAATAAACGGTGCCGGAGTGTGGGAGTCACCGATAATCACCGTACCTGAGCCGCCGATCACGACATCGCCATGGGTGCCGACAGTACCGACTAATGCGGCGTTTTTGCCATTGATGAAGACTGTCGCTGCTACGCTCGACGCTAGCGCACTACCACAGGTGCAGGTGTCTCCTTTGGTTGCGGCTGCGAGTCCGTCGAAAAAAACATTAGGGGAACCGGAGGCAATGGCTTTAGGGCCGTGCCCAGGCATGGGGCAACTGGTCGGGTCGGTGATACGTGCGGCTGGCTTTGCCATGCTTGACTCCCTGTCAAACAATTTTACGGGACGACTGTATCAGACTTGCTCTGTGCAATGGCTCGCAAAGTTGTTCGCAGAGTCATGCCTGGAACAGGCGGTAGGAGAGATGAACTACGCTTGCGCGATCAAGCGATAAATTGCCCCTAGCTTGATAGACACCATTGGGTGGCAGCTTCTGGCCGTAAGCTGCCTGACGCATAGACAGTGCGAAGCCGCCGGTTCCCTCCACGACTCCTGCTCGGCGTCAGGAAGCAGCGGACTGCCTCGACTGTCGACTTAATCCAGGTGTCTTGCCCGTAATACGTTTGAATGCGCGACTGAAAGCGGCCTGAGAGGTATAGCCCAAACGCTGAGCCACTTCTTCAATGGGCAGCCTTTCAAGCGTCAGCCACTGACTTGCAAGCCGCATCCGCAACTCAGTGACGTAGCGTAGCGGGGTCATGCCAATAGTCACCTGGAAACGGTCCGCAAAGACTGAGCGCGACGTATTGCATTGCTCCGCCAACTGCGCAACGGTCCAGTCGCGCCCCGGTTGTTGGTGGAGCGCAAGAAGCGCATTTGCCAAGCGTGGATCGCGCAATGCGGCGACCAGGCCTGAGGCATTACCGCAGGCGCACTCCACCCAGCCGCGAACGACCATAGCAGCCACCACGTCGGCCAGTCGCGCGAGGATGCCGGCGAAGCCGATACGTGCGGCGCTGACTTCGCGCTCCATGGTGGCCAGGATTGGCACCAGTCCGGGGTAACGCTGGCCACCGGCATCAATCAGCATCAGGCCGGGCATCAGGCTGCCCAGGCCATGGATACTGCCCAGCTCAAACTCCATGCAGCTACTGAACAAAATGTTGGTCGGCGTGGGGTTGGCATCGATTCCGGCATCCACCGCGCTGACGGTTTCACCGAGGGGCGCTCCGTCCAAACGGTCGATGTCCTCAACAGGCACGTCCGCATGGGAAAGCAGTTGATGGGCCGCACCATGGGAGATGAGTACGGCGTTGCCGGCAGACAGTCCATACGTTGTCCCGTCCTCCATCCGTAGCATCGCATTGCCGACTGCCAGAAAGTGGAACCAGGCATACCCAGGTTTGGCAGCGAAGCCCAGGCCGAAGGTTCGACCGGCCTGAATACGTCGGTGCTCTACGCCACGCAGGCGCATGCCGCGCAACAGCTCGTTGATGAGTTCCGACGAAAGAGCAAACTGATCTGTAGGCATTGTTTCAGGTGTTTCAGTCAAAAATTCGAGGTTTTCGATCATAGATCATCCAGAACCTCGCGCCTAGACTGCGGGTCGCAATGAAGATTTGGAGATCTGTGCAATGACTGACCTTGTGTGTAATGCCGAACCCCACTGCCGTCCCGGCGTCGGACAGGATCTAGAACCTGCAACCCCCGCGTGGATGGCCGTATTCTCGTTGGCAATGGGCGTGTTCGGCTTGCTGACCGCTGAGTACCTTCCGGCCAGCCTTTTAACACTGATGGCTACCGATTTGGGTGTGTCCGAAGCGCTAGCTGGCCAGGCGGTAACGGTGACAGCAGTGGTGGCGCTGTTCGCCGGCCTGTTGGTGCCAGGCCTGACTCGCAGTATCGATCGCCGCTGGGTGCTGCTGGTTTTTTCCACGTTGATGATCGCATCCAATCTGTTGGTCGCTATTTCCTCCAGTTTCGCGGTGCTGTTGTTCATGCGCATCTTGCTGGGTATTGCCCTTGGCGGT
>Ga0256879_1000370_pt1 | contig 10200 bp, 7 predicted proteins | sample MC6MC0437MT_FD_186346 | JGI IMG/M metagenome (GOLD analysis project Ga0256879, IMG submission 186346) | Metatranscriptome of enriched soil aggregate microbial communities from Iowa State University, Ames, United States - MC6-MC0437-MT... | ecosystem: Environmental > Terrestrial > Soil >... | reverse complement strand
TTAGCTTCTGTAGGTTGTAGCTCCGATGATAGCTTTGGGACTGATTTGAATAATGAATTAAACAAAAACTCTAATAAAAAATCTGATTATGTTCCTATTTATCGATTTAATAAAAATGGGAAACATTTTTATACAAAAAACATGAGTGAGGGTACTAATAATGGTTATACATTAGAGGGGACATTAGGCTATGTTACGTATAATGATTTTTCATCTAATGCTTCATCATTATTTAGATACTGGAATAAAAGCAATGGAGATAGATTAATAACTGCAAATCCCAATGAGGTAGCAGGTAATAGTGCTTGGATTCAGGAGGAAGTTATGGGTAAAGTTTCAGCTGTAGCACCCCCTAATAAAACACTGGTTTATAGATATTTTAATCAATCGAAGAAAGATCATTTATTTACAACTAACTATAATGAACTTGGAGCTGGTGGTCAAGGATATGTGTATGAGGGAGCTGTATTTTGGATAGCTACTTCATCAAATTAAATTTATATTTAAATATTTATTATTACAGATAAGTAGTAATATTTAGTAATCAAAATTGTTAAAAACTATTACCTTATTAGTAATAGTTTTTAATGTTTTATATGCAAGAAAATATACTTCCCTAGTGTGAAACTATTAAAATTCTGTTAATTAAAATGTTTTACTATTAATTTTTGTAATTTTGCACATTAAAGCATTTTTACAAAAAATTAGATAGAAGTTTATGCCGAATCAAAAAATACTGTACATTACTACAGAGATGTATCCATATCAAGAAGACACGAATATGGCTGCAGTGGTAAACAAAATGGCACTTAAGATGCACCAAGAAGGCAATGATGTAAGAGTTTTTATGCCAAGATTTGGACAAATAAGTGAGAGAAAGTTCCAGTTACACGAGGTTATACGCCTTTCTGGAATGAATATTATTATTAACGATCTAGATCAGCCTTTAATTATTAAAGTAGCGTCTCTTCCGGGGGAAAGACTGCAGGTTTACTTTATAGACAACGAAGAATACTTCAAAAGAAAACAGTATTATTTTGATGATGAAGGAACTCCTTTCGATGATAACGATGAGAGAGCAATTTTCTTTGCAAGAGGAGTAATTGAGACTATCAAGAAACTAAACTGGGTTCCTGATGTGATTCACCTTAACGGCTGGATGGCTTCTTTCGTTCCAATTTATCTTAAAACGTACTACGAATCTGATACTTATTTCAAAGATGCAAAAATCGTTCTTTCATTATACAATGAGAAGGATGCACATTTTGATAAAAATATAGGGGACAAGTTGAAATTTGATAATATTTCGGGATTAAAAGCGTTAGATAACCCGAGTGTTCAGAGTTTTGTAATTGAAAGTATGAATTATGTAGACGCTGTAGTAAAAGGAGACGAATTTTTAGATGGAGAATTGGATAAAGCATTCAACGAAACTTCAACTGCAAAATCAGAATATCTCGATGTGGATTCTATAAACCAACTTTATTAAAAAACACATTTTAATGACTTATAATATTAAAAAAGCTTTCGCCATTCTTTCTTTGGCGATTTTTGGAAGTGTATTACTTTATAATTGCGAACCCGATCCGGATTCTTTAGGAGAACAGTTATTCTTAGACGGAGCTGCACAGGGCAAGGAAGTTTCTTATCCTGTTATTGCCTACAATATTAATAATAATGACAGTATTAGAAGTGATGCTTCTAAATTAGGGTATGCAACTTTGGGTGCTGTAAAAGATGCTCAGTTTGGTAAGCAAAAAGCTTCTTATTACACACAGTTGAGACTACCAGCATATAGTCCTGATTTTGGAACTAACGCAGCAGTAGATTCTATTGTGTTAGTAATAAAGCCAATACCTATTACAGATTCTATTACAACGACTACTGATGAAAATTATGTGTATCCTGACGGAAATGTAGCTGCTAAAAAAGTAGTAAATACTTATCCTGCAATAAAATATGGTAGAACAAAATCTCCAAAACTTACGATTAGAGTAAATGAGGTTACTGAATTCTTGAATGGTCCTGCGGATATAGCTTATTCAAACAAAGATCATGCAATCGGACAGGAGCTTGGAAGAAAAGAATTTACAGGAACTGTGAATTCTGTAACAATCACTAAAGATGGTGATGATTCTTCATTATTTACATCAACTACAGGGTTTAGAATTCCTTTATCGGCAAGTTTTTTCAAATCTAAAATTATTGATAAAAAAGGACAGCCGGAACTTAGTGATGTGTCAAATTTTATCAGATATTTCAGAGGGATAAAACTTTCTGTTGACGAAGACGATGCCTATTTAATACAATTTGCTCCTAATGATATGGAACTCGTGATGTATTATAAGAATGATAAAACTGAAAACGGTAATACAACAAGACCACAATCTACTTATACATTTGCTTTAGGTTCCGCTAATGCTCATATAGGAAACTATGTTTATGACAGAGCTGGAACACCTTCTGCAACTGTAGCTTCAGGAAATAATACTGCTACAGGAGATGCAAAATTATATGCTCAGGGTATGGGAGGAGCTTCAATAGGAGCTAAGCTTTCTAAGGAATCAATTGAAAAGCTTAAAAAATTGTATCAAAATGATAAAGCGGCGATTATCAGTGCTAAGATCAGACTGTATACAGATCCTGTTTGGACAAATCAATATGCAAAGCCTAAAAACTTTACCATTGTTCAAAGAGATATGGATAGAACTAATATTGCAAACCCTAAAGTTACCACAGCATTTACAGCAGACTTACTTAATTTGACAGGATCTAACAACTTTGCAATTTACAGAGCTTATGATCTTGACAAAAATCAATCATATTATGACTTTACAGTGACAAAATCTGTAAAAGATATTATTGAAGGTAATTTGACTGATGAACAAATTGCGGATAAATATTTTAAAATTGATTTGGGGAGCTTCTTAACTACCACAGCAGGTGCTTTGGCAGGATACCAATATACATCAACACCATATGCTGTTGAAAGAGCAGTATTTGTAGGATCGGAATCTGCAAATCCGAAAAAAGCTCAGTTAATAATTATTTACGGTACAAAATAAAATTAAAAAACACTTTCTAAAATTATGTGTGGAATAGTAGGATATACAGGCTTTCAAGACGCTTACGATGTAGTAATTAACGGTCTTAGAAGACTAGAATATAGAGGATATGATAGTGCAGGAATTGTTCTTGAAGATAAAAATAACAAGCTTGAAGTTGAAAAAACAAAAGGGAAGGTAGAAGATCTTGTTAATATTGCCAGCCATTTAAAAGGAACAGCTACAATAGGAATGGGGCACACTCGTTGGGCAACTCACGGTGTTCCGAGTGATAGAAACTCTCACCCGCATTTATCTAATAATAATAAAATCGCGATCATTCATAATGGTATTATTGAAAATTATGATACGATCAAGAAAATGCTTACTGAAAAAGGATTTACATTTAAATCAGAAACAGATACCGAAGTATTGGTAAATCTTATCCAGTATTTTATGGATTTGAATGTTGAAATGGATTTTCCAACGGCGGTAAGATATGCTCTTAACGAAGTTTATGGTGCGTATGCAATTACAGTAATGCATGAAGACTATCCTGGAGTATTGGTTGTTGGAAGATTAGGTTCTCCATTGGCAATCGGTATCGGCGATAAAGAATATTTTATTGCTTCAGATGCTTCTCCTTTCGTAGAATTTACAAAAGAAGCCATTTATTTGGAAGAAGGTCATATGGCAACTATCTCATTGGAAAATGGAGTAGACATCAGAACGATCAATGATAACTCTAAAATTGAGCCTGAAATTCAGGAGCTTAAGTTGAGTTTAGAGCAGATTGAAAAAGGAGGTTACGAGCATTTTATGCTTAAAGAGATTTTTGAGCAGCCAAAATCTGTACACGATACAATGAGAGGCAGACTCATCGTAGAGGAAGGCGTAATTAAAATGGCAGGAATCTGGGATCATGTTGAAAAATTCAAAAATGCTAACAGAATCATCATCATTGCCTGCGGAACTTCTTGGCATGCAGGTCTTATCGGTGAATATTTGATTGAAGAATATGCAAGAATCCCTGTAGAAGTGGAGTATGCATCAGAATTCAGATACAGAAACCCGATTATTACAGATAAAGATGTAGTGATTGCAATTTCTCAATCAGGAGAAACTGCTGATACAATGGCAGCTTTAAAATTAGCTAAAGAAAAAGGTGCATTCATATATGGTATATGTAATGTAGTAGATTCGTCTATTGCAAGAATTACAGATGCAGGTTCGTATACTCACGCAGGTCCTGAGATCGGTGTTGCTTCTACAAAAGCATTCACGGCTCAGCTTACCATCCTTACTTTAATTGCATTTAAATTAGGTAAGCACAACGGTAACCTAGGAAATGCCGAATTTATGAGCTTAATTGCTGAATTGGATGCTATTCCTAAGAAAATAGAAGATGTTCTTAATACTACGCACGAATTGACTCAGAATATCGCAAAAGACTTCGTAGGGGCTACCAATTTCCTTTATTTAGGAAGAGGATACAACTATCCTGCAGCTCTTGAAGGTGCATTAAAACTAAAAGAAATCTCTTATATTCATGCTGAAGGATATCCTGCTGCAGAAATGAAGCACGGCCCAATTGCATTAATTGACGAAAACATGCCGATTGTTATCATTGCTCCTAAAAAAGGACACTATGATAAGATTGTAAGCAATGTTCAGGAAATTAAGGCAAGAAAAGGAAAAATTATTGCTGTAGTTAATAGAGGAGACACACAGGTAAGCGAAATGGCAGACTATGTTATTGAAATTCCTGAGACATCAGAATGTTTCTCACCAATTGTTGCATCTGTACCTTTACAGCTTTTAGCATATTATATCGCTGTATATAGAGGTGCCAATGTAGACCAGCCGAGGAACCTTGCAAAATCTGTAACTGTGGAATAAAAAATACTTGTAAATAAAATAAATTTAGATTTCTTTCGTTATTTCAAAAAAAATCTTAAAAGTTTCTTAAAAAAATTATATATTTACGGCTTAATTATAAAAATTAACATGAAAAGGATATTTCTTTTATTATTGTCTGCGTCGGTAGCGTCGGTATCTTGTTCAGGTGGTGGAAGCTCTTCTGTAGGGAAGCCAGGAACAAAAGGAGAATTGATACCAAGAGAAAAAACAAAATCATTTGTTGCGGAAAGACCATTCGGAATGGTGGCAATTCCTGCAGGATCATTTGTTGCTGGTTTAGCAGACCAGGATCCAACAAATACTCCTGAAAAAGCATCATTGAAAACTGTGACTGTCTCTTCTTTCTTCATGGATGAAGCGGAAACTACTAATGCAGAATACAGGGTGTTTATCAACTATGTAAGAGATTCAATTGCCAGAACTTTACTTGCTGAAGCTGCCGGAGAAGGTGGTGAAGGTGGTGGTAGAGGAGCAAGCATAGGAGATTATGCATACCTTGCTAAAAAAGAAGAAAATTTAACACCATATCAAGAGTATTTAGAGGGACAAGGAGGTAGAGATGACGGCGGATTTGATGCAAGCAAGAGATTAGACTGGAAAATTCCTTTACACTGGAGTACTACAAAATATCCTGATGTAGAATATGCTGAAGTGTTAGAATCTATGTATTTACCATCTTCTTCAAGAATGGGTAGCGAAAGAATCTTAGATGTTAGTAAATTAAAATATAATTATCAGTGGGGAGATATGGATGCTGCACTTGCTGACAACGAGAGAGGGGTGAACTTCCTTAAGAGCGAGAGTATTGCAATCTATCCAGATACTACAGTTTGGGTAAAAGATTTCCACTTTGCTTATAATGAGCCATTGTTTGAACAATATTTCTGGCATAAAGCTTATAAAGATTATCCAGTTGTAGGAGTTACATGGGATCAGGCAAGAGCTTACTGTAACTTCAGATCAAAATTGAAATCTGATTACAACGAAAGTTTAAAAAGAAAAAAACAAAGACCGTTAACATTCCGTTTACCTACAGAATTTGAGTGGGAATACGCTGCAAGAGGTGGTATGCAAAATGCTACTTACCCTTGGGGAGGTCCTTACTTAATGGATGACAGAGGTTGCTACCTGGCAAACTTTAAGCCTAAGAGAGGTAATTATATGGAAGACGATAAAAAAGGTACTTATACATATACTGCTCCAGTAAAGAAATTTAAGAAAAATGGATTTGGGTTGTTTGATATGGCTGGAAACGTTTCTGAATGGACTGCGTCTGCGTATAACAATTCTTCATACGGATTCTCTTCTACTTTGAATCCTTCTACTAAAGACAAAACTGATACTAAAAGATCTGTAAGAGGTGGTTCTTGGAAAGACGTAGGCTATATGCTTATGACTGGTGCAAGAGATTGGGAAAGAAAAGATTCTGCAAGAAGTTATATCGGATTTAGAACAGTACAGGACATTCCTGAAGCTGCTGTTAAGCCAAGAAGAGTTAACAGATAATAATTATCGGACATTTATTTTTTCAATATTTTATTTAACATTAAAAAAAACTAACTTATATGTTTAAGACTAAAGATGCTTGGATGAATTTCTTTTATTCGTTCGGTGCTGCAATTGTAATTCTTGGAGCTTGGCTTAAAATTACTCACATTACATTAGGACCAATCAACGGTAACATCGCTCTTACTGTAGGGCTTATTACTGAGGCAATTATCTTTATTATTTTCGCTTTTGACCCTCCAAAATCTGAAGAGTCTTATGCTTGGGAAAATGTATATCCAGAATTATTAGATAAGCATGCAAACCCTAACCCAATACATTCAAATATATCTTCTAAAAACGGAGCAGCTCAATTTGCAGAATTAGAAAATTCTCTTTCTACAAAATTGGATAAAATGCTTGCTGATGCAAAATTAGATGTTCAGTTATTTGACAGATTGAGAACAGGTATTGATAAGTTTTCAAATTCTGTAGATCAGATCAATCAGACTGTTGATGTTTCTGCTTCTACTCATAAATACAATGATCAATTAAACAAAGCAGCTTCACACATGGAAAGCATGAATGCTCTTTATGTAATGCAGTTGGAAAGTGGTAAAAGACAATCAGAATTTGCTAACAAATATGTAGCAGATATGCAAAAATCTGCTGAACAATCAGAAAAATTTAATCAGGAATTACAAGGTTTAACATCAAACTTAAATAACTTGAACAGAGTTTATGGTGGTATGTTAACTGCTATGAAGTCTTAATTTCCAAAACCATTTCTAAATTTAACTACTTAATCAAAAAACAAAGAAAAGAGAATGGCTACAGGAAAACAGACGCCTCGTCAGAAGATGATCAACCTTATGTATTTGGTGTTCATCGCTATGATGGCCCTAAATATTGATGCAGAAATCATCAGATCATTTTATGATTCTACTAAAGCACTAAATGAAACGAGAGCTTTAACCGAAAGAAAAAATGAAAAGATTTTCGAAAAAACTTTGGAGGCAAAAGCTCAGCAGGTACCGGATACTTATGCTACGCCTTGGGAGCAGTATAAAGTATTAAAATCTAAAGTTGATGTATTAGTAAAATCAGCTGAAGACATTAAAAATACGCTTAAAAAAGAATCTGAATTTCACGATAAAGATCAAGCAGGTAAAGATATTGATGTAAGCGAAAACTTTGCAGCTCTTAATAATAACGAAGCTACAATGAATTATTTCTTTAAGGATGGAGATGAAAATACTCTTACAAAAGGATCTAATGATTTGAAAGCTAAAATGGATGATGTAAGAAATTACATTGCTGCAACTTTTGGAAAAAATCCTCAACTTGAAGATCTAGTTGATAGAGCAAACAAATCTATTATTGCTGAATATCCTCAGGGGAAATCTCCAAACGGTAAAACGTGGTTCCAGAATAAATTCTACCACCAGCCACTTATTGCTGCAATGTCTAACCTTGCGATTATTCAGAATGATGCAAGAAACGTACAGTCTGACGCATTGGCTTTATTGCTTCAGGAAAAAGTGGATGCAAGTATCAAGTTTAATAACTATGAAGCTATTGTTTCCGCACCTACAGATATTCAGTCTGGTAAAAAAGCTGAGGCAGTTGTAATGCTTGCAACTTATTCAAACAGTAATAAAATTAGTATCAGCGGAGTGAGCAGACAAGAAAACGGTAAAGGATATATTCCTTTAAATACTGGAGGCCTTGGAGAGCATAAACTTAACGGAACTATTACATTAACAGATGCAACAGGAAAATCACAACCTTTCCCTTTCACGCATACTTATAACGTAATTGCCGGTCCGCAAGAAGTAAAACTTGAAAAAGGATTATTACTTTCTGCTGATAAGATGAACGTAATGTATAGAGGACTTGAGAACCCTGTTTCAGGATCAATCTTAGGTGCCGACAATTCTAAACTTTCATTATCTGCTCCGGGTGCAACGGTAAGAAGTACCGGTCCAGGAAAATGGATTGTTAAGCCAAGTACAGGAACAACTGTTAAGTTAACATTATCAGGCAAAAATCCTAGTGGTCAAACGGTATCACAAGTATTTGAGTACAGAATTAAAAATGTACCACCGCCACAAGGACAGATGAGAGGTAAAAATGTATTGTCTATGCCTGCGACTTCGGTACCTAACCAGTCTGTACAAGCAGCTATACCTGATTTCGACTTCCCTGTAACGTTTAATGTAACTGGATTTATGGTTAAAGTACCTGGTAGAGCTGGATTATTAGTATCTGGTAGTACATTAGGTGAAGCAGCTGGATTAACGAAAAATCTAAGAGCGGGAGATGTAGTTTATATTTATGATATTAAGGCTACGGCAAGTGGGCTTGATGGTCAGATTGTTAAAAATATATCGCCAATTGTTATTAATATACAATAGATTAAAAACTTAAAATTACATTATGAAAAAATATATTAGCAGTCTTTTAGTATTAGTTTCGGGATTTGTATTTTCTCAAACTATTCTAAATGCTTCTTCTCCAGAAGAATTTAGACAAATGAGATCTGAATCTAAGAGAAAGGTTGGAGATACTGTTATTAGTAACAAGGTAAAACCTTTAGAATATGGATTTGTAGATGATAAAGACATTCTTAAAAGTATGTTTGTATGGGAAGTAATAGATATGAATGATAAAATAAATCAGCCGTACTATTATGATAATCCAGATGGATTATTGTCTACGCCAACAAGATCTTTATATCAATTATTATTAGATGCTGCTTTAACAGGTGAAATTAAAGAAGTTTATGACGATGAAAATCTGACGATAAAATTATCGCCGGAAGGTATCCAAAAAAGATTGGAAGCAGTTGTTGTTGATGATGCTGCTATTGATATACTTAATTCAGGGCGACAATTAACAGAACAAGAGAAGAAAGAATATACGGACCATATAAAAACGACTACTGATAAAGTAAAAGTTCTTAAAATTATGGGTATGTGGTTTGTTGATAAGAGAGACGGACAAATGAAATATAGACCTCTTGCTATTTCTGCTATGGGACCAGATCCTTCTATTCAGGGTAAAGTTGGTCCTGATGGAATGCCATTAGCTGGAGCAGATGAACTTATTGATTTATTTTGGATTTATTATCCAAGTGCAAGAGAGATTTTAGCAAATAATTATGTTTATAACAGAAAGAATTCATCTGCAGACCTTTCTTTCGATGATTTATTGAATGCAAGAAGATTTTCTTCTGTAATCTATAAGTCTTCAAGCGGTTTAGGAGACGGAATTATCAAAGATTATATTCCTAGAAATGCTGAAGAGCAGATCGAAGAAAGCGACAGAATTAAGGAGCAAATTCTTCAAATGGAAAATGATATGTGGAATTACTAAATTTCACTTGATATTTATAGAAAACCTGAGTACTTTTACTCAGGTTTTTTTATTATGGAAAATGTAGATTATATAATTGTAGGAGATGGATATGCGGCATTGTTTTTCGCACATCAGCTGATCAAGAATAATAAGTCTTTTGTACTGTTTTCGGAAGGAAAAAAGAGTGCTTCCCAGGTTTCTGCGGGGATTATCAATCCTGTAGTTCTTAAAAAGTTTACGACTTTCTGGAAAGCCCAGGAACAAATAGATTTTCTTAAAAATGCTCTTAAAGAAATTGAATCCTATACGGGCAAAAACTATTTGATAGAAGCTCCTATTCACAGGATTTTTCATGACGAGAATGAACAGAATCTTTGGCTTAAGAAATCAG
>Ga0256879_1000369_pt1 | contig 10200 bp, 9 predicted proteins | sample MC6MC0437MT_FD_186346 | JGI IMG/M metagenome (GOLD analysis project Ga0256879, IMG submission 186346) | Metatranscriptome of enriched soil aggregate microbial communities from Iowa State University, Ames, United States - MC6-MC0437-MT... | ecosystem: Environmental > Terrestrial > Soil >... | reverse complement strand
CGGCCAGCACCAGGATGCCCATGCCGCCGATCCAGATCAGCGTCGCCCGCCACAGGTTGATCGACGGCGGCAAGGTGTCCAGGTTGGTCAGGACCGTGGCGCCGGTGGTCGTCAGCCCGGACATCGCCTCGAAATAGGCGCCCGTGAAGGACAGCGGCAGCCCCGCGCCATGGAAGTACAGCAGCAGCGGAATGGCCGCCAGCAGCGGCAGACCTGCCCAGACGGCCGACACCAGCACGAAGCCGTCGCGCGCCCGCAATTCGCTGCGATTGCGCCGGGTCAGCGCGGCCAGGCCGCCGCCGATGCCGACGGAAATCAGGAAGCCATCGCGGAAGGCGTCGCGCGCCGCGTCGCCGCCCACATAGGCGATGAACAGCGGGATCAGCATGGTGAGGGCGAACATCACCATGGTGAGGCCCAGGATGTACAGGGTGGCCAGGACGCGCTTCATGGAGGCTTATCCGGCCGCTCGCGGCCCACGCAAGGGGTGAACGGGGCGGCGCATCAGAAAAACGAGGCCGAAACCTGGAACAGCTTTTCCACGCGCGGCATCTGCTGGCGCGAGGGCACGAAGACGATGACGTGGTCGTCGGTTTCGATGACGGTGTCGGCGTCCGGCAGGATGATTTCTTCGCCGCGCACCAGCGCGCCGATGCTGGCGCCCTTGGGCAGGCTGATCTTGCCCACCGCGCGTCCCACCACCTTGGACGTCGAGCGGTCGCCGTGGGCAATGGCCTCCAGCGCCTCGGCCACGCCCTGGCGCAGCCGGTGCACCGCCACCACGTCGCCGCGGCGCACGTGGCGCAGCAGTTCGCTCATCGTGGCCTGCGACGGCGACACGGCGATGTCGATGTGGCTGCCCTGCATGAGTTCGCCGTACGCATGGCGGTTGATCAGCGCGATCACCTTGCGCGCGCCCAACCGCTTGGCCAGCAGCGACGACATGATGTTGTCTTCGTCGTCGCTGGTCAGGGCCAGCCACGTGTCCATGTCCTCGATGTTCTCGCGCTCGAGCAACGCCTCGTCGGTGCCGCTGCCGTGCAGGATCAGCACGCTGTCCGGAAGCTGGGTCGCCAGGTATTCGCAGCGCTTCAGGTCGTGCTCGATGATGCGGACGCTGTACTTTTCCTCGGCAAGCTGGCGCGCCAGGCGCAGGCCGATGTTGCCGCCGCCAGCGATCATGACGCGGCGCACCGCGCGCTCGGCGTCGCGCAGCTTGCGCACAGCGCGCCGCGCGTGGTCGGAATCGACGACCAGCACGACTTCATCGCCCGGGGCGATGACGGTGCCGCTGCCCGCCCGCAGGGGACGGCCGTCGCGCAGGACGTCGATGACGCGCGCCTTCACGTCCGGCCAGACGTCGCGCAGCTTGTCCACGGACGAATGCGCCATCGGGCTGCCATGCCCCACGCGTACGGTCACGACGCTGACGCGGCCTTCGGCGAATTCCACGACCTGCAGGGCCTCGGGAAACTCGATGAGGCTTTGCAGGTAGGTGGTGACGCTGCGTTCGGGGCTGATGAGCGCGTCGATGCAAAAGCCTTCTTCGCTCATGAGTTCCGGATGCTCGGGAAACTCAGCGGAGCGGATACGGGCGATGCGGCGGGGGATGTTGAACAGCTGGCGTGCGACCTTGCACGCCACCATGTTGGCGGTGTCGGACGCCGCACAGGCGATGAAAAGATCGGTGTCGGCGGCGCCGGCATTTTCCAAAACAGAAACCTGCGAGCCGTCACCCAGGACGACACGCAGGTCAAAATGTTCTTGCAGGTATTGCAACTGGGCGGGGTCGGAATCGATGACCGTGATGTCGTTTTGCTCGGACACCAGGTTTTCCGCCACGCTGGTGCCTACGCGACCAGCGCCCATGATCAGGATCTTCATGTGCTGCGCTTGCGCGCGGACTCGATGCCCAATTGCTTGAGCTTGCGGTAGAGGTGGGTGCGTTCCAGCCCGGTACGTTCGGACACGCGCGTCATGCTGTGGCTTTCCCTGACCAGGTGGTATTCAAAGTAGATGCGCTCGAATTCGTCGCGCGCTTCGCGCAGCGGCTGGTCCAGCGAGATGCTGCCCAGCTGGCCGTTGGACGTGGCCGGCACATCGCTGGCGGACACGGCGGCCAGCGCGGCGGGCGGATCCAGTTCGTCTTCCAGCGCCACGATCGGGCTGGCGACGGCCGGATTGGCAGCGGCGGGCGCCGCATGCGGCACGCGGCCACGCGCCAGACCCGCGGCAACGGTCTTGAGCAGACGCTGCAGCGTAATGGGCTTCTCGAGGAAATCCATGGCGCCGATGCGCGTGGCTTCGACCGCCGTGTCGATGGTGGCGTGGCCGCTCATCATGATGACAGGCATGTCCAGCAAGCCTTGCGAGCCCCACTCCTTGAGCAGGCTGACGCCGTCGGTGTCGGGCATCCAGATGTCCAGCAACACCAGATCGGGACGCATGCGAAGACGGGCAGCGCGCGCTTGCGCCGCGTTTTCGGCCAGCTCGACCGTGTGTCCCTCGTCGTAAAGGATTTCCGACAACAGTTCGCGTATACCGACTTCGTCGTCAACCACCAGAATTCTGGCCATAAAGCATCCACCTATTGCGTAGCCGCATTATCCTTTTCTTGCGCGGTGGCGTCCATAGTGTCGGACCCGGGCGCGAGCCGGGTCAACAGGATGGAAATCCGCGCCCCTCCTTCCTTGCGGTTGGCAAGGTCGATACGTCCGCCATGCTCTTCCACGATCTTGCGGACGATTGCCAATCCTAACCCAGTCCCGTGGGACTTTGTGGTTACGTAGGGCTCAAATGCGCGTTGCATGACCTGCGGCGGGAAGCCGGGACCCGTGTCCGCCACCGTGAAACGCAGCGCCTGATGCGCCACACGATCAGGCTGTTCGCTGCGCATGAGCTGGGTCGTCACGCTGACGCGGCCCTGCCCGCCCAGTTCCGCGATCGCATCGCGCGCATTGGAAAGCAGGTTGTGGATCACCTGCCGGAGCTGGGTCGGATCGCCTTCGATATCGGGCAGGTCGGCGCCCAGGTTGACGTCCAGATTCAAGGCCTTTTCCGTCAGGCGCGACGGGGCGCCCTCGGGTTCCCAGCCATAGAGCGACAACACGTCCGCCACCAGCGCGTTGAAATTGATGCGTTGCATGACGGCCGGCGGCGTACGCGCATACTCGCGGAAGTCGTCCACCATCTGCTTGAGCGACGCCACCTGGTTCACGATCGTGTTGGTGGAGCGCGCCACGATCTGGGCCTCGGCGGGCGGCAGCTTGCCTTCCAGCTTCATGGCCAGGCGCTCGGCCGAGAGCTGGATCGGGGTCAACGGATTCTTGATTTCGTGGGCCAGGCGGCGCGCCACCTCGCCCCACGCCACGGTCCGGTTGGCGGAAATCACTTCGGTGATGTCGTCGAACACCACCAGATAACCGTTGCCGCGCCCATCGACGCGCAGGTGCGTGCCCCGCGCCAGCAAGGTCAGCGGCTGGGATGCGGTCTCGCCTTCGGTCTGGGCGGGCGCAATTTCAAATTGCTGTTGCCAGTGCTGGCGCTCGGAGCCGACCGCCGCGTGCGTGGAAAACGCCTGGCGCACGATATTCGCAAATTCCAGCATGCCGTCCGCCGTTTCGAGCGGGCGGCCGATGACCGAGCGCAGGTCCGCGCCCAGGATGGTCTGGGCGCCCTGGTTCACGGTGGTGACGCGGAACGCTTCGTCGAACACCAGCACGCCGGAAGACAGGTTGGACAGCACGCTTTCCAGATAGACGTTGGAGCGTTCGAGCTGCTGGCGGTTGCTTTCGACCATGCGGCGCGCTTCGTCGAGCTGGCGGGTCATGGCGTTGAACGACCGCGTGAGCTGGCCGACTTCGTCGCGTTCCGGCGGCTCGGGCAGGGGCCGGTAGTCGCCCACGCCCACCGCCTGCGTGCCGCCCGCCAGGCTGAGCAGCGGGCGCACCAGCCGCTTGGACAGGGACAGCGCCACCGCGATGGCGCCAAACGCGGCCAGCAGCAGGGCCAGCGTCAGCGTGATGCCATAGAGCTTGCGCAGGCCCAGCCGCGACAGCGCCAGTTCCTGGTAATCCCGGAAGCCCTGCTGCACCAGGTTGGCGTTGTGCGCGATCTGCTCGGGCACCGGCTGCAGCAGTTGCAGCCAGCGCGGCTCGGAGGCCGGACCCAGCAGGTTGTCGTAGCGGTCCGGACCGTTCAGCGGAATCACCACGCGCAGATGCAGGCCGCCTTCGGCGCCCGCGGTAACCGGATCGTCGGCTTCGGCCGCGGAATAACCGCGCGCCAACCGCAGCTGATTCATCACCGTGGAAGGCGGCATGGCCGGCAGCAACTGGCCGTACTGGCTGGTCGAAAACGCCACCATCCGGCCGCTGCCCGTGAACACCATGGCTTCCTGCACGCCGTTGGCCTCGCGCAGCCGGGTCAGCGCCAGCGTCACGCCGCTGTCGGTGCTGCGGTTCAGTTCCACGGCCATCGAGCGGGCGCGGGCGTCCAGGTCGGCCAGCAGCGAATCCAGCGCGGCGCGGCCCAGGTTCAGGCCGGCTTCCAGCGCCGTGTCCACGCGCACGTTGAACCAGGATTCGATCGAGCGCGACATGAACTGCACCGACACGGTGTAGATGAGCGCGCCGGGCACCACGCCGATCAGGGCGAAAGCCAGGGAAAAGCGCGCGGTGAGCCGCGCGCCGAACTGCCGGCGCCGGATCTGCCGGGCCAGCCGGACCGTCAGCGCGACAACCCAGACAAAGAGCGCCAGCGCAAAGATGCCGTTCAGGACCAGCAGCGTGTCGTAGTAGCGCGCAAAACGCGAGGCGTTTCCGGTGGACCAGGCCAAGAGGCCCAGCAGCGCCAGGCCGCTCACGGCGCCGACCATCAGCGCCAGCCGAAGCAAAAGCCTCATGAGGGATCTTTCTCCTTGTCGCCCAACATGAACGAGAAGTCCATCCACGGCGTCGCCTGCGCCCACGAGCTGCTGTTCAGGGCGTTGACCTGAAACGGCCTGGGCAACAGCGACGTATCCAACCGGAGGCGCAACTGCCCGTTGTATTGCGACCCCGCATCAAACTCGCCGGCCTTCGCAACCCGCCAATTGCGGATATGCCGGATGGCGCTCATGGCGTCGTCCAGCGAGGCCACCGGAAAGGACAGCTCGCCCACGCCCGCCCGCCACTGGCGGGTCAACGCGTTATAGACCACACGCCAGGTGCGCGATGTGTCGACCAGCGACTCGTCGAACCAGTACCAGCGCTCGCGGGTGATGGTCAGGTCAGCCGTGAAATACAGCGCGACGCCGCGCTGGGCGGCGTCGCGCAACTGCTGGTTCAGCTCGAATTCGATGTCCGCGTCGATTTCAAGGTTGCCGTCGCGCACCACCGGCTCCACGCGCGTCACGCGCGGCTCGGACGCGTGAGCCACACCACCCGGCGCAGTCAAAAGCACGGCAGATACCAGCAACAACCCAAGAAATACGCGCGAAATAATGGACATACGGCACCGGAACTACGTCATGCCCCTATTCTTCGGGATTCAGGACTGCTTGGCAAACAAGGCGTAGAAAAACCCGTCGTGTTGCGCCGCGGGTGTTGCATCGACCGCAACTGGCAGCAATTGGCCGGGCGCGTCCAGGCGGGTCGCGTCGGGATGGCGCTGCAAGAATTCCAGGGCCTGGCGCGTGCCTTCGATCGGGAACACCGAGCACGTCACATAGAGCAGCCGGCCGCCGGGGGCCACGGTGGACCACAGCGCGTCCAGGATCCGGGTCTGCAGGCTGGCGGTGCGGCGCAGGTCGTTTTCGCGGCGCAGCCAGCGGATGTCAGGGTGGCGCCGGACAATGCCCGACGCCGTGCACGGCACGTCCGCCAGCACCGCGTCAAAGGGCTTGCCGTCCCACCAGGCGTCCAGGTCGGCGGCGTCGGCCGCCTTCAGCCGGACATGGCCGCCGCCCAGGCCCAGCCGTTCCAGGTTCTGTTCGACGCGGCCAAGACGGTCGGCGTCGGCATCCAGGGCGAGCAGGTCGATGTCGGCAATTTCAAGCAGGTGTGCCGTCTTGCCCCCGGGCGCCGCGCAGGCGTCCAGCACGCGCATGCCGTCGGCAGGGGCCAGCAGTTCGGCCGCGAGCTGGGCGCCCGCATCCTGCACCGACCACCAGCCCTCGGCAAACCCCGGCAACTGCGTCACCGGTTTGGGCGTGGCCAGCACCACGCCCGACTGGCCCACGGCTTCTGCCGCCAAGCCCGCCTCTTCAAAGGCGGCCAGAACCTGCTCGCGGGTGGCGCGGCGGCGGTTGACCCGCAAGGTCAGCGGGGCCGGCAGATTGGACGCCGCCAGGATCTCGCGCCATTGCTTCGGATAGGCCACGGTAAGTTGCTTGACCCACCAGCCGGGATGATTGAATTGCGCCTCGGGGCTGTCGGCCACCGCGGCCTCCAGCGCGGCGCGTTCACGCAGGAAACGGCGCAGGCAGGCATTGAGCATCCCCTTGTAGGACGCCAGGGCGCGCGACCCGGCGGCCGCAGTCACCGCCTGGTCGACGACCGTGTGCGGGGCGTAGACCGGCATGCCGGGCAGGGCGACGGCCGCATCGCCCTCTTCCTTGAGCAGCGTCAGCGACACCAGCAGCAGGGATTCGAACAGCACGCTGGGGTAACGCTGCACCATCTCGCGGCCGACGGCGTCTGCCCAGCCCAGGTAGCGCATCGCGTGGAACGACACGGCCTGCGTGGCCGGACGCAGCGCGCCATCGACCTCGGCCAGCGCCTCCGTGAGCGAGCGCCCGTCGAGCACGTCCTCCACCACCCCCGCGCTGGCAAGAAGTACGGAAGAAAGCGGGGGGGCCAGATTGGGGGAGTCAGAACGGGTGGACATGGTGCGAAATCAAAGAGTAAGACCGCTATGGTAGCCCGGACCTGGACGGACGGCGGCCCGCGCGGCACACTGGCTCCCTGCCCTGGAGCCCGTCATGTCCCTCGCCACGCTGCTGCTGTTTGTCCTGGCCTCTGCCGTCGCCATCGTCACGCCCGGCCCCACCACGCTGCTCGCCATGAGCAACGGCTCGCGCCACGGCGTGCGCGCCGCCTGCTGGGGCATGGGCGGCGCGGTGCTAGCGGATCTGGTCCTGATCGGCGCCGTGGCCTGCGGCCTGGGTGTGCTGCTGGCCGCCTCCGAAGTCGCTTTCCAGATCGTCAAATGGGTGGGCGCGGCGTACCTGGCCTGGCTGGGCTGGAAACTCCTGCGTACGGACGCGGCGCTGACGCTGCCGTCCGAAAGCGCCCGCGATACGCGCCCTGCCGGGCTGGCCCTGGGCCTGCGCAGCTTCGTCGTGGCCCTGACCAATCCCAAGGCCCTGCTGTTCATGTCGGCCTTCCTTCCCCAATTCATCAACCCCGCCGCTCCCCTGCCCGCCCAGTACGCCATCCTGGCCGGCGTGCTGGCGCTGCTGAACGTGGCGACGATGCTGGCCTATGCGGCGCTGGGTGCGCAGATGGTGCGCGCCTTCCGGGCAGGCGGCCTGCGCTGGCTGAACCGGATCTGCGGCGGCATGCTGATCGGACTGGCGGGCACGCTGGCGCTGTATCGCCGCACTGCGGCCTGAATCGCGGGCCCCGGTTCCACGCGGCTTTCCGTCCCCCGTTGCCGGACGGCCCCCACCACCCCGCTATCCCCGCCTACGGCAATGCCGTATAATCCTGCGCTGCCCCGCTATCCCCATCGGTGCGGCCGCCGGCCGAATGCCCGCCGGCGCGAATGAATGCCGCACCGCCCCCTCCCAGTGACTGAGTTATGAAGAAGGCTGTACCGCCTGCCCGGTCCGTCCGGTGGCAGGCGTCGCATATCAGCGAAGCGCGCAATCGCGTGGGCCTGCCGCAGGCGGATTTCGCGGAGTTGTTGGGCGTAAGCGTGCGCACCTTGCAGGATTGGGAGCAAGGCCGGCGCAACCCCTCCGGCGCCGCGCAGACCTTGCTGCGCGTCGCCATGCTGCATCCGGAAACGCTGCGCCACCTGTCCTCCCAGGACGCTCCGGCCTGGCCCTGAATCTTTGACGATGACCCCGCCGCACGCCGAATGCCCGTGCGCGAACCTACGGTGAATTAGATTGGAAGTTATTGAACATTCCCGCCCCGGCAAAGGCGCCGGCGCTGCCCCCAGCAACGGCAACAACGCAACGCTCGATGCCATCACGGCCGCCGCGCAAGAGGCCAACCCCGGCCGCGCGCCGCGCGTGGGCTTCGTATCGCTGGGCTGTCCGAAGGCCTTGGTCGACTCCGAACGCATCCTGACCCAGTTGCGCACCGAAGGCTACGAAGTCACGCCCGAGTACAACGATGCGGACGTGGTCGTCGTCAACACCTGTGGCTTCATCGACAGCGCCAAGGCCGAATCGCTGGAAGCCATCGGCGAGGCCCTTGCCGAAAACGGCAAGGTCATCGTGACCGGCTGCATGGGCGTCGAAGAATCGGTGATCCGCGACGTGCACCCCAGCGTGCTGTCGGTGACCGGCCCTCAGCAATATGAAGAGGTTGTGCGGGCCGTGCACAGCGCGGCGCCCCCGCGCACGGATCACAATCCCTACGTGGATCTGGTGCCGCCGCAAGGCGTCAAGCTCACGCCGCGCCACTATGCCTACCTGAAGATCTCCGAAGGCTGCAATCATCGCTGCAGCTTCTGCATCATCCCCTCGATGCGCGGCGACCTGGTCAGCCGTCCCGTGGGCGACGTGCTGAACGAAGCCGAGCGTCTGGTGAAGGCGGGCGTCAAAGAGCTGCTGGTGATCTCGCAGGACACCAGCGCGTACGGCGTGGACATGAAGTACCGCAGCGGCTTCTGGAATGGCCGCCCGGTCAGGACGCGCATGACCGAGCTCTGTATGGCCTTGTCCGAGATGGGCGTCTGGACGCGCCTGCACTACGTGTATCCGTACCCGCACGTGGACGAAGTGATTCCGCTGATGGCCGAGGGCAAGATCCTGCCCTACCTGGACATCCCGTTCCAGCACGCCAGCCCGCGCATCCTGAAGCTGATGAAGCGCCCGGCCTTCGAGGACAAGACGCTGGCGCGCATCAAGCGCTGGCGCGAGATCTGTCCGGACCTGACGATCCGCTCGACCTTCATCGTGGGCTTTCCCGGCGAAACCGAGGAAGACTTCCAGTACCTGCTGGACTGGATGCAGGAAGCGCAGCTCGACCGCGTGGGCTGTTTCCAGTATTCGCCCGTCGAAGGCGCGCCCGCCAACCTGCTCGACGATCCGGTGCCGGACGACGTCAAGCAGGACCGCTGGGAACGTTTCATGGCGCTGCAGCAAACCATTTCAGCTGAGCGCCTGGCGCTCAAGGTGGGCCGCGAGATCGACGTGCTGATCGACGAGGTCGACGAAGACGGCGCCGTGGGCCGCAGCGCCGCCGACGCGCCTGAAATCGACGGCTGCGTCTACGTCAGTTCGGACAAGCCCCTGCAGCCGGGCGACATGGTGCGCGTGCGCGTCACCGACTCCGACGAATACGATCTCTGGGCCGACGTGCTCTGATCCAGGGCGTCTTCAGAACAAACGCCGTCCGGCGCATCGCGCGCCGGCCGGCGTTTTGCTTTGGCGGATCAGCGCCGCGTCACTTTTCCAGGAAGTCCGACAGATCGTCGGCGTGTTCCTCTTCAACCGCCAGGATTTCTTCCAGCAGACGGCGCGTGGTCGTGTCCAGTTCGCCGATGTACTCGATCATCTGGCGATAGCTGTCGATGGCGATCCGCTCGGCGATCAGGTTTTCCTTGATCATCTCTTCCAGCGTGTTGCCTTCGACGTATTCCGAGTGGCTGCGCTCCAGCAGCCCCTTGGGCGACAGATCCGGCTCGCCGCCCAACTGCACGATACGCTCGGCCAGCTTGTCGGCGTGTTCCTGTTCCTGCGTCGCATGCTCGGCGAACTCGGCGGCGACGGGTTCGGCATTCAGGCCGCGGGCCATGAAGTAGTGGCGCTTATAGCGCAGCACACAGACGATTTCCGTGGCCAGCGCTTCATTCAGGAGCTTCAGCACGGTTTCGCGGTCTGCGCGGTAGGTGTCCGTGATGGCGCCGGATTCGATGTCCTTGCGCGCCTTGGCGCGAATCGCCTGCACGTCCATGTCGAAGGGACGTTTGGTTTGCTGCGGGGTGCGGGTTGCTTGTTCCATATCGTTAGCTCCTCTAGTCAGTGAAAGCAGCACGACGCTG
>Ga0256879_1000364_pt1 | contig 10278 bp, 7 predicted proteins | sample MC6MC0437MT_FD_186346 | JGI IMG/M metagenome (GOLD analysis project Ga0256879, IMG submission 186346) | Metatranscriptome of enriched soil aggregate microbial communities from Iowa State University, Ames, United States - MC6-MC0437-MT... | ecosystem: Environmental > Terrestrial > Soil >... | reverse complement strand
ATATGTCATCAGTAGAGACAACTTACGTTCCTTACAAAGTTAAGGACATTTCACTGGCAGAATGGGGCCGCAAAGAGATTGAACTGGCAGAAGCAGAAATGCCTGGTTTAATGTCATTACGCGAAGAATTTGGTCCTTCTCAACCATTAAAAGGCGCACGCATTGCAGGCTGCCTTCACATGACCATCCAAACTGCAGTTTTAATTGAAACACTAGTTGCGTTAGGTGCTGAAGTTACCTGGTCATCTTGTAATATATTTTCTACTCAGGATCACGCTGCTGCTGCTATTGCTGCAGCTGGTATTCAGGTATATGCCTGGAAAGGTTTAGATGAAGCTAGCTTTGACTGGTGCATCGAGCAAACTTTACATTTCGGCCCTGAGCGTCAGCCATTAAACATGATCTTAGATGATGGTGGCGACTTAACCAATATGGTTTTCGATAAATTCCCTGAGCTTATCGCTAACATCAAAGGTTTATCTGAAGAAACTACTACCGGTGTTCACCGCTTATACGAGCGTATGAAAAACGGAACATTGCATTTACCTGCAATCAATGTAAACGACTCAGTTACCAAATCTAAATTTGACAACAAATACGGTTGTCGTGAATCATTAGTAGATGCGATCCGTCGTGCTACTGATATCATGATGGCTGGTAAAGTAGCTGTTGTTGCTGGTTACGGTGATGTTGGTAAAGGTTCAGCTGAATCTTTAAGCTCACAAGGTGTACGTGTAATCGTTTCTGAAATTGACCCGATCTGTGCTTTACAAGCTGCAATGGAAGGCTATGAAGTTAAGAAATTTGCTACCGCAGTTAAAGAAGCTGATATTATTGTAACTACAACCGGTAACTGCGATATCGTTCGTGCTGAGCATTTCAAAAGCATGAAAGATAAAGCGATCGTTTGTAACATTGGTCACTTTGATAATGAAATTGATGTTGCCTGGTTAAACAAAAACTATGGTGCTACTAAAGTAGAGATCAAACCTCAGGTTGATAAATATACTATTGACGGAAAAGACATCATCCTATTGGCCGAAGGTCGTTTGGTAAATTTAGGCTGTGCAACTGGTCACCCAAGTTTTGTAATGTCTAACTCATTCACTAACCAAACTTTGGCTCAATTAGAATTGTGGACCAATACAGATCAATATGAGAACAAAGTTTATGTGTTACCTAAGCATTTGGACGAAAAAGTAGCTCGTTTACACCTGGCTAAAATTGGTGTTGAACTTGATGTTTTAGATGCACATCAGGCAGAATACATTGGTGTTCCCGTTGAAGGTCCATTTAAACCAGATACTTACAGATATTAATCACTCGGATAGATATAAAAAGAGGGAAATTACTAATGTAATTTCCCTCTTTTTATTATCAGGCATATCCATTATTTCTGTTGAAACTCATCCTCAACACTTTCTCTTAAATCGTACATCATCCATTGTTTGCCTTGAATGTCTTTTTGCTTATTCTTAAGGAGTTTAATAAAATCCTGAACCCCCACTGGTTCATTTCCATTTCCATGAATTAGAACTATACTCCCTGAGTTGGCTGGCTGACCTTTTGCAAGCCATGCATCACTACCAACAGGAATAACCCCATAAGAAAGCACACGTTTCACTACTTCTGTATCTGATACAAGCCCCGGAAAACGGAAGAAAACAGATGGCAACATCCCGTGTTGTAACATAGCCAGTTCGGTCCCCAATACTTCGAAATTCAAATCTGTGCCCGGCTCCAATAAAAAATTAGTTTTAAGGGGTGCTTTAGAACTTACATGATGATTGTAAGAATGGTTTATCCATGTAACCTTTATATCGTTGGATTTTTCCAGCTCCTTAAGCCAATTTAAATCGTTGGCATGTGTAAGCATCCATCGGCCGGTAATTGATATTGCAATTGGCACCGGTTTCTCTGTTTTCTGAAATTCTGAAATGAGTGAGGTAAAGATTATTCTATCTAGAACTTTATGCGACGGGCACAGATCAATTGTTAACGTTATTCCCTTTTCTTTTTGGAAACCATGAATAATTCCTGCATCCTGCAAGCTATTAGATAGTTGCCTTGCCGACGACATTGCCTTAGAATATGGTGAATTTTCAAAATAAATAAGTGCTTGGTCTAACGCCATTTCTTTCACAATTACTCCGGCAGCCGGAATTATTGATGTAGTTAGTTCAGCAGGATTAACCGCTAAATAAGAAGCAGTTCCTGAGGTCTTGAATTTCCGAAGTATCAGTAATTCCTTATTGTTGTACTTAGTAATTGCAAAATATTTATTATACCCCTCAATACTAACCTGAGCCGAACAAGGAATAGCTAAGACCATTAATAGATACAAAATCGTCTTCACACACTTGTTTCATTTAATTTTTAACCTGAACAGTGCTTGCATTGCCATCCCTTATTGCCTGGTAATGAGGAGACATAATCTCTACTCCTGCTTTATCAAATGCCTCATGAATATTCTTATGCATCTCTGAATAGATAACAGCCATAATGCCCGGATTACTGATGTAGGCATTTAGCTGATAAGACACGTACCAATCATCAAGACTTGTTTGCAGCACAAAAGGAGCTCTATCCTTAATTACGCCTTCGGTTGCAAGTGCAGCATTAGTCAGCAGTTCATGAATTTTTGTCCATGGAATATCATAGCCCAAAGTAAGCGTGCTATGGATAATCAATCCTTCGTTAACAGACATGCTGGTATAATTCACAGTGTTCCCATTTAAGATGGCACTATTAGGAATGGTAATGATTTCGTTTTTGATTGTTCTGACACGGGTAACTAATAATGATTTCTCTAAAACAGCTCCGGTAGTATCTCCAATTTTAACAACGTCTCCAATTCTAAAAGGACGCATATAAGTAATCACCATGCCAGCCACGCCGTTACTAATGGCCGATGATGATCCAAAGGAAATCAGTATCCCCAAAAACACAGATACTCCTTTAAATATGGCCAGATCCGACCCCGGAATATAGGGCCATATCATCACTATCATAAAGGCGTTTAATAAAATCTTAACAATATTAAATGTAGGTTTTGCCCAGTCAGGATAAAAACCGCTAACCTTTAGCCTTTCAGTCTCGACCTCGTAAGCTAAAAACTTAATTGCCTTTTTCACATAGTGGAACACCCCAACTATAACAGCTATAGTAATCAGTTTTGGTACAAAGTCAATTAAAGCACTAAATATGTTCTTTAGTGGGTTCAGCACAAAGCTAATCAGACTATCGCTCCAGGGTTTTGTCCATGGAAAGAGCCTAAAAATAACTGGAAGGGTAAGATAGATCAGCAAAAGGATGACAAAGATTTTAATTAAGTTCAGGAACTTGCTTATTAATATCAGCTCCCTTCTTCTGTCGATCAGCTCATAATCCTTAATCTTCAAATGCCCAATTCTTTCATGCAATTTGAAACTCAACCAGCTGTTAAACCTGTTAGAGTATTTGTTTAAAAAAAATATACATACGCCTAATACAACAATGATCAGTAGCCCCAATCCCGCTCGCTTTAAAAGTTCTGATACGTTGGTTTCTTTTCTGTAATTATTGATATTATTTATAATAATTTCCTGATAAGCTTTAGCCATAACCTCTTTATCCATCTTCACGGAATCTGCGTCAGCTTTTGATAAGCTTAATAAAATATCGCCTTTATAAACAATTCCTACAAGGGTAGAATCATCAACTGTAATTAAAGAATCGGGTACAAAAAGAAGATCCTCAGATAAGGCCTCCACTTTGGAAGAAGTTCTTTGTGCTCTTTCTGGTGCAGACAAGGAGCCAAGCTTATTTTTAATGTGAAAGAGTGTGTCTGTATGCGCAACTACAGGATAGCCTTTAAACACAACCGTATCTTTCTGTGCATAAACAACATGCTGAATACAACAGAAAGCGACAAATGAGATCAACAATTTAAATGACATATATCGAATGATTATAACTGATAGCAAAATACAGAAATTTTTTACCTTTACTTGCATATTTATATTTTGGGATAACATGACGAAACTTTCAGTAAACATCAATAAAATAGCAACCCTTCGTAATAGTCGTGGAGGAAACAATCCGGATCTTGTTAAAGTAGCATTGGATTGTGAGCGCTTTGGATCGGAGGGGATAACTGTACACCCCAGACCTGATGAAAGACACATCAGATATCAGGATGTTTTTGATTTGAAAGAAACTATAGCTACAGAATTTAATATAGAAGGTAACTGCAGAGAGCAAAAATTTGTTGACCTGGTTTTAGCAAATAAACCTGCCCAGGTAACCCTTGTTCCGGATGCAGAAGGCCAAATTACCTCCAATCATGGATGGGATACTATAAAACATAAAGATTACCTGCAAGAGATGGTTTCTGTGTTTAAATCTGCCGGAATTCGTGTGTCCATCTTTGTAGATCCGGTAGTAGAAATGGTGGAGGCTGCGGCAGAAAGTGGAACCGACAGAATTGAACTTTACACCGAGGCTTATGCACATAATTATTACGACAATAGGGAAAAAGCCATTTTACCTTACATCGCAGCTGCGCACAAGGCTAATGAAATAGGACTGGGCATTAATGCAGGGCACGATTTAGACTTACACAACCTAAAATATTTTGCTGAAAGCATTCCAGGGTTACTGGAGGTTAGTATTGGCCACGCATTAATCAGTGATGCCCTCTATTTAGGTTTAGAGAACACCATTCAATTATACCTAAAACAATTGAAACATTAATCTATAATGCTCACCATGAAAAACTTCACATTATTAACTATCGCAGCAACATTGATTTTCTTTATATCATCTTGTAAAAGCGGTGGTAATTTAGACGAGGGTACAGCTGAAGATGTAATATCGGCCCACCTTAAAGCAAATCCGGAATACGAGAGTACCAAAATAAATATTGGGGAAATTAAGTTCAGAAGCAAGAACGATCAGTTGGAGCTGCAAAAGTATAAAGCCCTGGAGGAAAAAGGACTTGTTGAAATGGTCCTTCAGAATCAAAAAAAGAAGTTCTTATCTAAAGACAGTGTATACTTCTATTTGATTACGCTAACCGATAAATCAAAACCTTACATTATTAAACATGATGCACATAATGCTACCGTAAGAGCCGTTAATTATGTTCTTGATGAAGAGAAGCCAATTACACTTATAAAAGGAGACTCAAAAATAGCTCGCGTTACTGTTTCACTCAAAAAAGAAATGACAGATTTCTCGATATTCTTTAAAGATAAAAACATCGGCAGCAACTTCATTACCAAAACTTATAAGTTGAAGCTGAAGAAAGAAGTTGGCTGGATATTAGTTGGTGGTTAAAAGGCTATTTTTTTATTACCTTTGCGCAACTTTTTATTCAAAGAATACATGAGCTTAAACATTCATTACCAAGAAGACTTTAAAGACCGCCACATTGCGCCTAATACTGATGACACAAACGCAATGCTAACCACGCTTGGCGTTGGTTCTGTTGACGAATTAATAGAACAAACTGTTCCACAAAAGATCAGGTTGAAACAACCGTTAAATTTGCCAAAAGCAAAATCTGAAACAGATTACCTGAGCAGCTTAAGACAAACTGCTTCTTTAAACAAAGTTTTCAAATCATATATCGGTCAGGGATATTATGATACTTTAACTCCCGGTGTAATTTTACGTAATGTAATGGAAAACCCGGGATGGTATACTCAATATACTCCATACCAGGCTGAAATTGCTCAGGGTCGTTTACAGGCTTTGTTAAATTTCCAGACTATGGTTATTGATCTTACCGGTATGGAAATAGCAAATGCATCACTTCTTGATGAAGGTACTGCTGCTGCTGAGGCCATGTTTATGCAATATAGCCTGCGCAAAAATCAACAGGCAACTAAATTCTTTGTTTCTGAATTGTTATTTCCTCAAACAATCGACATCTTAAAAACCCGTGCAAATCCTTTTGGAATTGAATTGGTAATTGGTGCGCATGACTCGTTTGAGCTAAATGAAGAATTCTTCGGAGCAATTATTCAATATCCTGCCGGAAACGGTGAAGTATTTGATTATACTGCTTTTGCTCAAAAAGCACATGAAAAAAATGTTAAAGTTACAGTTGTTGCCGACTTACTTAGCTTAACCTTATTAACTCCTCCGGGAGAGTGGGGCGCAGATGTTGTAGTTGGAACAACACAACGTTTTGGTGTACCAATGGGATTTGGTGGGCCTCATGCTGCATTTTTTGCGACTAAAGATGAATACAAACGCTCAATCCCAGGACGTATCATTGGTGTAACCATTGATAGTAATAACAACTATGCCTTACGCATGGCTTTACAAACAAGAGAGCAACATATCCGTAGAGATAAAGCTACTTCTAACATTTGTACAGCACAGGCACTATTGGCTATTATGGCTGGTTTCTACGCTGTTTATCATGGCCCTAAAGGATTAAAGCTTATTGCAGAGCGTACACACGGCCTGGCAATTACATTAGCTAAATCATTAGAGAAAATAGGCTACAAACAGTTAAACAAAGCATATTTCGATACCATTCAGTTAGACCTTGGCGATTTAGTTGATTCTATTCACAGAGAATGCATCGACAATGAAATTAACCTTAACTATAAAGGAAGTGTAGTTACCATCGCTCTTGATGAAACTACTTCAGTTGAAGATATAAAGCTATTAACTAAAATATTCTCAAAAGTAAAAGCAATTGCTGCTGATGCTGTTGAGCTGGCTGATGAAAACGTTGAAACTGTAATTCCTGCAAATTTACAACGTACATCTGCCTATTTAACACATCCGGTATTTAACGCGCACCATTCTGAACATGAAATGTTGCGTTATATAAAATCATTAGAGACTAAAGATCTTTCTCTTTGTCATTCGATGATTGCTTTGGGTTCATGTACAATGAAGCTAAATGCAACAACTGAAATGATTCCGGTTACATGGCCTGAATTTGGCAAAGTGCATCCTTTTGCTCCTGCTGATCAGGTAGCTGGATACTATACTGTATTTAATGAGCTTGACAGATGGTTAAGTGAAATTACCGGTTTTGCTGCTATGAGTTTACAGCCAAACGCTGGTGCTCAAGGCGAGTATGCAGGTTTAATGGTAATCAGAGCTTACCATCAGGATCGTGGCGATGCTCATCGTAACATCGCGTTAATCCCTTCGTCTGCTCATGGAACTAACCCGGCTTCTGCGGCAATGGCAGGTATGAAGATTGTGGTTGTAAAATCATTAGAAAACGGAAATATTGATGTTGAGGATTTAAAAGCTAAAGCTATTGAACATGCAGCCAATCTTTCTTGTTTAATGGTAACCTACCCTTCTACACACGGTGTATTTGAAGAAAGCATAGTAGACATTTGTAACATCATTCACGAAAATGGTGGTCAGGTTTACATGGATGGAGCCAACATGAATGCCCAGGTTGGTTTAACCAGCCCTGCAAATATCGGTGCCGATGTTTGTCACCTTAACTTACATAAAACATTCTGTATTCCTCACGGTGGTGGTGGCCCTGGTATGGGTCCGATTGGCGTTGCAAAACACCTTGTCCCTTATTTACCAGGACATGCCGTGGTAGACATCAATAATGACAAATCTATTCATGCAGTTTCTTCGGCACCATGGGGTTCAGCTTCAATTCTGATCATATCTCATGCTTATATAGCAATGATGGGTAGCGAGGGGTTAACCAACGCTACAAAATATGCGATATTGAATGCCAACTATATGAAAGCTCGTTTAGAAAAACATTATCCTGTACTTTATTCAGGCGCTAATGGCCGTTGTGCACACGAAATGATCTTAGATTGCCGAGGATTTAAAAACTTCGGTATTGAGGTTGTTGATATTGCAAAACGCTTGATGGATTACGGGTTCCATGCGCCTACTGTTTCTTTCCCGGTTGCCGGAACATTAATGGTTGAGCCAACAGAAAGTGAGCCTAAACATGAGTTAGATCGTTTCTGTGATGCTTTAATTGCCATTAGAAATGAAATAACTGCCGTTGAAACCGGCGAGCTTGACAAAACTGATAACCCACTAAAAAATGCGCCGCACACTGCAGCTGTAGTAACCGGTAATGAGTGGAATCATGGCTACAGCAGACAAACTGCAGCCTTCCCACTACCTTATGTAGCTGCTTACAAATTCTGGCCATCGGTTGGAAGAGTAAATGATTCATTTGGCGACAGATCATTGGTTTGTGCTTGCCCGCCGATTGAAAGCTATGCAGAAGATCTAGCTTAAAAACTTATCATAGGTCAACTTTGGCCGTTAAACCTTTTGATACATTTGTTTTATTAAATGTATCAAAAGGCTAAAACAGACCTTAGTATTAAAAAATTAAATTAGAATACAATGAAATTAAAAATCACTTCGCTGGCATTACTTTTAATAGTATTTGTCTCTTCGGCATTTATTGCTCCTGTGTTTAAGGCAACTACTTATAAAGTGGATGTTGAGAAATCATCATTAACATGGGTTGGCAAAAAACTTACAGGCAGTCACAATGGAACTATCGATCTTCAGTCGGGAAGTTTGATTTTCAATGATAAAAAACTGGCAGGGGGCAATTTCACTATAAATATGGCAACGATTAAAGATGCCGACAAAAGTGAAAAGTTAGAAGGCCATTTAAAAGCAGATGACTTTTTTGGAGTTGATAAATTTGCAACCTCTGCTTTTGTAATTAAAAAGATTGCAAATACAGGAGCCAATACGGCAAATGTAACAGGTAATCTTACCATTAAAGGCATTACAAATTCTATCACTTTCCCTGCAACTATTGCCTGGAATGCAGATGGATCAGTAACTGCTACCGCTGAAAAAGTTACTGTGGACAGGACTAAATTTGGTATTAAATTTAGATCAAAAGGAATGTTCCCTGATGTTGGCGATAAAATGATCTATGATGATTTTGAACTGACTATCAAGCTTGTGGCAAAAAAATAAAAAAAACAGAAACTAGAAGCCATTATTCATTTAATGGCTTTTTTTTTGCTCTTACAGATATACTTGTTAAAACATTCAAATATGTTTTAATTTTGGACTTTACATTTTCCGCTCTCTACGAAATTTATGGCAAACTCTAGAATCAATATGCTTGTAATTGATGATGATGACATCAATATATTTATCATAAAAAAAGTGATAGAAAAAACAGGCTATGAGGTAGATATGATTTCGAAAAGTAATGGCCAATTAGCTGTGGATTATTTAACCAGCATCGCCAATAATGTAGAAATTTTTCCACACATCATCCTGGTTGACATCAACATGCCTGTTCTTAATGGCTGGGAATTTCTGGAAGTTTATGAAAAACTTAACATCCAGCGCCAAAAGGTTTTCCTTTATATGCTCTCTTCATCTGTTTATGAGTATGATATTGAGAAAGCAAAAGGCTTCAAATCTGTTGATGGATTTATTTCTAAACCATTAACCATAGAAAGGCTTAAAGAGCTTTTACAATTGGTTGTTCCTTAAATTATTTTAAACTGCCCATCGGTATAGGTTATATAACCGGTAGCCTTACTTTTTGCATGATAAAAAAGACAATTCCAATTCTCTTCTGCTGCTTTTTTGCCAAACTCTTCTCGTAGTTCCATTGCCTTTCGACCATCAAAATCATATTTGGCAATAAATCTCCTTAACAGCTCTTCCGGTTCGGGTAAAACATCACCTCCAAAAAACACTTTATCTACACCATCGTCCAATAAAAACACCTGATGAAATGGACAGTGTGCCCCCGTTAGTTCATAACTAATCTCATCGGTAAGCTTACCAGAGTTTTCAACAAATTTCAGTTGTGCATTGCGCTGTAAAAAATCAAATATTTCAGTTTTATAAGATGAAGAGGCGTTTGTAAAGGCATTCTCCCACTCACCATGTTGAATAACATAAGTTGCATGCGGAAAGCTTAATTCCACACTACCATCTATCTTGTTATGAACCATACCTCCTGAGTGATCAAAATGCAGGTGAGACATTAAAACCATGTCTACATCCTCAGGATCAAAACCAGCTTTCCTGATATTTTTATGCAAAATCAGCTGCCCATCCTCATCACTATACCCTAAGCCTGTATCGAACAAAACAAGACTATTTTTTAGCTTAACTAAAAAGGGTTGTACGTGTATAAAAAGGGAGGCAGGGCGATCTTTAGGATTATCTTTTTCGGCATTAAAAGGTATAAATTTTTTAGTAGCGTCTACAGAATAGGATCCTTCGTATAAAGTGAAAACTTGCAATGGCGTAGTTATTAGTAAGAAAATTAAATGATAT
>Ga0256879_1000359_pt1 | contig 10300 bp, 9 predicted proteins | sample MC6MC0437MT_FD_186346 | JGI IMG/M metagenome (GOLD analysis project Ga0256879, IMG submission 186346) | Metatranscriptome of enriched soil aggregate microbial communities from Iowa State University, Ames, United States - MC6-MC0437-MT... | ecosystem: Environmental > Terrestrial > Soil >... | reverse complement strand
TTACAATTTAGTTTACAGTACAAACACCAATGCATTAAAGTTATCAAACAGTGGCGACCGCACACCACAGGCTTACATTGTTGTTTATAACAATACTATGGTAAATACAGGATGGCGACGTCCTACAGCAAAGGGAGGATCTATCTGGGTAGAGGCAACGGTACGCGTAAGTGTTTATAACAACATGTTTGCAAATACTCGTTTTGGAATTAAAAGAGATACCAAAAAACCAGAGGACGATAGGTCTGTATTCGGGAATAATTACTATTATGGATTTAATCAGGTTACTGTAGATCAGTTCCAACCAACAAAAGAGATCATTGCAGGGACAAATGATATCATCAGCAAAACAGCCGGGGATAATGATCCTATGTTCATAAATTACCCATTGAACACTCCGGTTGATAATGCAACTTTTAATACCACATGGGATTTCCATTTAAAACCCGGCTCTCCGGCGCTTGGAAAAGGTACAACAAACTTTACCAGACATTATGCTTCGGGACTGGTTTTAAATGGGGTAACATATAAATCACCTGACCCATCTGGCTACATTGGTGCATATGGTACAAACTAGTTTAATTAAGAAGTTACCACTTTAAAGAATAAGAAATATTAAATTAATACCTAATGAATAAATACATCCAGATAATTATATTCCCGGCGATGCTTATATCGATGAACATGGCCTGCACCCAACAAAAAACAGATACCAATGACGCGGTAAAACCTTTATACACTACAGAACCAGTGCAATTTGACTCTGATGATCCGGCAATATGGATTAACCCGGTAGATTCTTCAAAATCATTGATCATTGGAACTGACAAAGACGAAAATGGCGGTTTATATGTGTTTGATCTGAAAGGCAAGATCATTAAGGACAAGACTATAAAAGGATTAAAACGCCCTAATAACGTTGATATCGCATATGGTCTGCTGCTTGGAGGTAAAAAGACAGATATAGCAGTTACAACAGAGAGAATGACACACAAACTCCGCATCTATTCTCTACCTGATATGAAGCCCCTCGATAATGGTGGTATTCCCGTTTATGAAGGTGAGAAAGGTGAAATGTACAGAGACCTGATGGGCATTGCAATGTACACCAGTCCTAAGGGTGAAATCTATGCCATTGCCGGTAGAAAAACAGGGCCTAAAGACGGTTCTTATTTATGGCAATATTTGCTTGAAGACGATGGTACAGGACACATCAAGGCAACCCTGAAGCGCAAATTTGGAAACTACAGCGGCAAAAAAGAAATAGAGTCGATTGCAGTAGACAACGAGATGGGCTATATCTATTACTCAGATGAGCAGTTTGGCGTTCGCAAATATTATGCTGATCCGGCTAAAGGGAATAAAGAGCTGGCCTTATTTGCCAAAGAGGGTTTTACTGAGGATAATGAGGGCATTAGTATCTATAAAACTACGGACACAACAGGTTACATCCTCGTATCAGATCAAAGTGCAAACCACTTTAAAGTCTATAGCAGAGAAGGTGTAAAAAATAAGAACGACCACCAACTCATTACAAGTATTAAGGTATCAACCAACCAGAGTGATGGCTCAGACATTTACTCGAAACCACTTAATGCCGATTTTAAGCATGGGATTTTTGTTGCGATGAGTGACAACAAAACATTTCAGTATTACAGATGGGAAGACCTGGCAGGTAAATTATTAAAAGTAAACTAAAACTGACGGATTAAAAGCTACTCTTTTCTCGGGTAGCTTTTCTTTTTTGTCTGATAAGTCTGCGTTTTTCTCTGTCAGCTTTTATTTTTTCGAATTTCGCTATTTGTTCCTTTATCTTTTTTTCCTTTTGTGGAGTTACACCGACACTGTACTTTATCCCCTGAAAAAGTGTTTTCCAGATAAAACTAAAAAAGGAAGCTGTTTTTTCCCGTTCAAATTTTATTGATGCCGCTATAAGTACACCGTCTGTTTTAGGATTATCTGAATTAATAATCATTGCATTCGCCAAAAAAGACATTAGCCCCTGTTTAACTAAATGATCACGCCCTTCTTCTTTTTTAAGCAGTGCTACAGAAAGGTCGTTAAAAGCAAATTTGACTTTACCAGTTGCAAGGGTTTCATTTGCATCGATATTAAACTCAAGTTTTTTAACGTGTCCGCTTTTCACTTCAACCATTCCTAACGGCTTGGTAATTCTATTAAGCACCCTTCCATCCATCTGGCCCAAAGTTCCTGAGTAAGAAAAAGCGCCATCATTTGCGGCAAGATTAAACTTAAAATTCACATCGAGTTTACCCTGTCCCATCATGTAGCTCGTTAATTTAGCAAACATATAGGGGTTTTTATTTTTGATTTTTTCTGAATTGGTTATGTTGGTTATGCTTCCTGAGGTTTTTTCAAAGGTGATTCTCCCCTTCTGCTTACTATCCTTATCGAATTCCGCATAGGTCAAATCTATGTTACTTAAATTAAGCTGTTTAACTGTAAGCAATCCCTTAACCTTTTGCAATAGTTGATGAGGATATCTCCCTATTTTAATCTCGGTTCTTTTAGGAAGTTCATTATTATTAAAAACGGATACGGAGCCATTGTTTACATTCATCTCGGTAGCGTAAAGCTCCTGTTTACGAACATACAAAGGCAGATTAATGCCTTCTAAACTAATGTCACTCATCTGAATATCAAACCTGTCTTTTGAAAAACCTACTGTTTTTCCAAACTTCATTTCATCGTACCGTGGAACAACACTAAAACTCTTTATATTGAGCTTACCTGATGATGCTCTAAAATCTAACTGATTAAGATTGATATGATACAAACTATCGGGTGTGGCGAAAGTGTAATTATTTAAATTTATGACTACGTCTTTAAGCAAATAGAACCTACTGGTATCCCTAACTGAGTTTTTATCGATCAACCAGTTTTTTAGTGTGACATTTAGATTCTTAATGGAATCAATCTCTGGTTTGGCTAGGTTTTTATTAACGTATTTAAAGGAAATGTTTTTAAGGTCGATGGTTTTTACTTTAAGCTCCTTTACAAATTTAGAAATGTAGTCGTAAGGCGATTTATCAGAAAATGGCTTTTTGAGTTCATTAAACTCCAACTGTTTATTTACCATTATAATTTCCGGATTATCGAACAATAGGAGGTCGATTTTTACCTTTTTATATCGTAGCAGATCAATAGGATGAAAGTTTTTTATAACCAGCTCTTTTAGCTGTATGTAATAGATGTTATTTGGTGCGTGTTTTAGACGAACCATCTTTTTCAGAATATTAGTATCGGGGGTAATTTTAACGTCTGACAATGAGGCTCTCCCCGTAATAAAATTTGTACCGACGTCAGAAAATTCTATGCTATACAAGCTGTCCGTGGCATTTAAAACGAGGTCTCTGACTTGTGCCTTAATTATTGGTTGAAACCTGACGCTTAGGTGTCTGGATGCCGCTACCAACAGTAAAATAAAGAAAAGCATGATCCCGGAAACCCATTTAAGCGTACTATAACTCTTTCGGACTTTTTTGATCATAGGCCTTAGTGGTTTAACCTAATATACGAATTTATTCATCAGGCGTTAGGTATCAGTCTTTTTTTTCTCGGCCTTTCTTTCGGCGCGTTTCTTCTTTCTTTCTTCTCTTTTTTCGCGCCGTTCCTGTTTTTTATCCTTTACCTTTTCCATTGCTTGTTCGGGTGTTTTCACGGGAACAATGCCTAGTCCAACGGTCTCCCTCATACCTATAAAAACACCTTTCCAAAGTAAATTAAAAAACGAGGCAGCAGGTGTTCTTTCAAAAGTAACCCTGGCTGTTCTTGGTGCCGCTCCTTTGCCCGGATTTGCATCTTCAATTAAAAGACTATTTGCAAGAAAAGATAAAAATCCTTTCTTCTTACCTATTACCCCATTTTCACCTTCTTTAAGCAATTTTATTTTAAGGTCTTTATAATAGAAATGAACAATGCCCGAAGCACCTTTCACATTGGCTTGAATATCGAAATCAGTTCCCTGCATCTGTCCGCTTTCTATTTCAACTAAGCCCATGTTCTTTGCCATTGGGTTTAAAACAAGCATGTTCATTGCTCCTACATTCCCTTTATAGGTAAAAGAAGCATTTCTATCTGTTAGGTTAAATTTTATAGTAACCTTAATCCGGCTGGTTTTCATTACTAGGGCTGTTAAATTTGCAATAGCATGGTTGTTCTTTGCAAGTCTAACTGAGTCATTAGTTAAATTGAGAATATTCCCTGTCAGGTTCTGGAAATATACCGTTCCTCTTTTTTGAGTGATCGGATTGTACTCTGTATAGGCAACATCGATATTGGATAACTTAACGGTATCGATAATTGTTTCAATAGGTAATCTTTTAAGTGCAATATGAGGGAAGTTATGAGCCTTATCAAAATTAGGGGGAGGAGGCAATTCTCTATTCACAAAAATGCCCGCATTTGCAGGGCCTACCTTTAGGGCTCTTGCATATAAACTGCCTTCAGCACTTAGTTTATTAAAATCTACTCCTGTAAAGGTTATTTCATTAAATTTTAAATCGTACCGATCTTTACCATATTTATATTTTCTGGTAAATGCTAAGTCTGGATGAAGTGGGATCATTTGCAGACCTTTTATACGAATATTTTTATTACTAACCGAACCAGCAACTGTATCTATTTTTGTAGTATACATCCCATCTTTACCCGTAGCTCTATATCCTGTTAATTCAAAACTGATGTCTTTTGTATAATAAAAACGTGTGGTATCAGACTTAGAAAGAGAATCGATAAGCAGATCTTTAACAGTGATATTTAGATGTTTTATTGAATTTAAGGGTTTAGAAGTAGCTCCATTAATATAATCAAAGTCGGCATCTATTATTTTAATGGCCTTTACATGGATGGATTTTAGTGTTTTAGATATCTGATCATACAAACTGCGCTTATCTGCAGCGGTATCTGTTTTTTTGACAACTTTATAATGAATCATATTAATGGAGGGTTGCTCCATAATGATGGAATTCATGTTTATCCGTTTCTTAAAGTAGGCAGTAAGTACACCAATTCTGCTTAACTGTAGACGCGCCAGTTTTATTTGGAACAAATTAGCAGGAGCAAGCTGAAGTTCTTTTAGCTGATTAAAAACTGTAGTATCAGGCGTTAAAGTAACACTATCGAGTACTGCACTTCCGGTGATCAGATTAAGGTGAATGTCTTTAAAATTAATCCTATAAAGTTTCTGAGAACCGTTGTAAACCCCATCTTTTATTTTTTCGGTAAGTAGTGGCTTCCATTTTGCACTAAAATATAGAGCAACACCCCCTACTAGGAGGATCAAGGCTGTAAGAATACCCACAAGCCACTTTATTACTTTGTATTTTCCTGATTTATTGGACGTCATATTTGTGTAGCCTGCAATATCAAGGCCATAATGAGAAATAAGGCTGGCTATTGTCACAAAATATTCATTTAGCATTCTGCCAATTTGTCATTTGTAAATTAAATTACGTATTTTTGAAGCCCATAAAACAATTGACCATTTATGATTGATTTACAGCTTACAGATAAGACACATGATGAAGAGCGCCAGGGCGAGGCTTTAATTGTTGATGCACCTTTGGTGCGCAATGGCCGCAAACTGTATATCGAAAGTTATGGTTGCCAAATGAATTTTGCGGATAGCGAAATTGTTGCATCTATATTATTAGATCAGGGATTTGAAACTACTGGTGATTACAAGGAGGCTGATGTAGTATTTATAAATACTTGCTCTATCCGTGAAAACGCAGAACAAAGAGTACGTAACCGCCTATCGCAATTTGGCGCCGAAAAGCGCAGAAACCCTAAACTTATTGTAGGTGTTCTGGGTTGTATGGCTGAACGTTTGAAATCAAAATTTCTTGAAGAAGAGAAATTGGTTGATGTAGTTGTTGGACCGGATGCATACCGTGAATTGCCACAGCTGCTAAGTGAAGTAGAAAGTGGTCATAAAGCTATAAATGTATTATTATCCCGTGAGGAAACTTATGCAGACATTAGTCCTGTTAGGTTAAACGGGAATGGCATTACCGCATTTATTTCTATTATGCGCGGTTGTGATAACATGTGTTCTTTTTGTGTAGTTCCTTTTACAAGAGGTAGAGAGCGTAGCAGAGACCCACATTCGATTATGGCGGAAGCTCAGGACCTATTTGACCGGGGCTATAAAGAAGTTACTTTACTTGGTCAGAATGTAGATTCATACAAGTGGAAGGGTAACGATGCTGATGATAGTACTGAAATTGAAGTTAACTTTGCTCAATTGCTTGAAAAAGTAGCTTTGATTAGTCCTGACTTAAGAATTCGTTTCTCTACTTCTCACCCTAAAGACATTACCGACGAAGTTTTATACACCATCGCTAAATACGATAATATATGCAACTACATACACTTGCCTGTTCAATCAGGAAGTAGCAGGGTATTAGAATTAATGAACCGTACTTACACCAGAGAGTGGTACATTAACAGGATTGATGCGATTAGGAATATCATTCCTGACTGCGCAATTTCATCTGATATTATTGCAGGTTTTTGTACAGAAACAGAAGAAGAACATCAGGAAACGCTTAGCATTATGGACTATGTGAAATATGATTTCGCATTTACCTTTAGTTATTCTGAGCGACCTGGAACCCTTGCTGCACGTAAGTTTGAAGATGATATTCCGGAAGATGTTAAAAAACGCAGGTTAAGTGAGATCCTGATTAAACAACAGGAAACTTCTTTATATCGTTTACAACAATTTGTTGGAAAAACTGTTAGGATTTTAGTGGAAGGGACTTCAAAAAAATCAGATAAAGATTTCTGCGGCAGAAATGATCAGAATGCAATGGTGGTTTTCCCGGCAACAGAAGGTGTTACCGCAGGGCAATATGTATATGTGCACATAGACCGTTGTACCTCGGCAACCTTATTAGGAACTGTTGTAGTTGAAGAGCCTGAAATTGTTTAATTAAACACAGATTACATTGGACGTACAAGACATAAAAAATCGTTTTGGGATAATTGGTGGTTCTCCGCTATTAAACCGGGCTATAGATATTGCCAGGCAGGTTGCGCCAACCGACATGTCTGTTTTAATTACGGGTGAAAGCGGTAGTGGAAAAGAGGTTTTCTCTCATATTATCCACCAGATGAGCACCCGCAAACACGGGGCCTTTATTGCTGTAAACTGCGGCGCCATTCCGGAAGGAACCATTGACTCTGAATTATTTGGCCACGAAAAAGGATCTTTTACCGGAGCCCATGAAGCCCGCAAAGGTTATTTTGAGGTAGCAAACGGAGGCACGATTTTTCTTGATGAGGTTGCAGAATTGCCATTAGGTACTCAGGCACGTTTGTTACGTATCCTTGAAAGTGGTGAGTACCTTAGAGTCGGCTCATCCAAAGTGCAAAAAACAGATGTGCGAATTATTGCAGCAACCAATGTTGATGTTTATAACCGTGTAAAATCTGGTAAATTCCGTGAAGATTTATATTATAGATTAAATACTGTTCCATTGCGCATTCCTGCCTTGCACGAACGTAAAGAAGACATTTATTTATTATTCAGAAAATTCTCTGCAGACTTTAGTGATAAATACCGCAGCCCGGGCATACAGCTTGAGCCTGAAGCAATACAGATTTTGAGCAATTACAGCTGGCCGGGAAACGTACGTCAGTTAAAAAATATTGCCGAACAGATCTGTGTTCTGGAGAAAGACCGGAATGTTACAGCAGCAGCTTTGCTGAACTACATCCCTAATGAAAGCGCCACAAATTTACCAGTAGCAATTAACGGGAATACAAAAGAAGATTATACAGAAAGAGATATTCTTTACAAGGTTCTTTTTGATATGAAAAAAGATATGATGGAATTGAAAAAGCTGGTAGCAGAAATCATTCAGAGTGGAGGAAATACTTCGCACATCATGGCAGACAACCCTCATTATATCAATCAGCTTTATCAGGAGGTGGATCAGACTTATGGCAATGAGCAAGCCACCCTTACTATTAAAAAGCCTGTTCAAAATGCTCCTGTGGATTACAACTATACCCATGAAGCAGAAGAAGTTGAGGAATCTCTATCTTTAATAGATAAGGAATCTGATCTGATCAAAAAAGCATTGAAAAAACACAAAGGAAAGCGCAAATTTGCTGCTCAGGAATTAGGCATCTCCGAACGTACGTTATATAGAAAAATTAAAGAATTGAATTTAAACTAAGGATGAAAAATTTATCTATAATCATATTACTATTCTTTTTTAGTAGCTGTACAGTAGGGCTAAAAGGAACTTCCATTCCTCCTGAAATGAAAACAATCAGCGTTAAGGTTTTTGAAAACAATGCCCCTTTAGTAGTAGCTTCCTTAAGCTCACAATTTACAGAGGAATTGAAAACACGTATCAGGAACCAAACCAACTTAAGTATTACACAGAATGATGCTCAAGGTGTTTTTTTCTGGAAATATTACCGGATATAGCATCACCCCTGTAGCTATAACAGACAACAAGCAACCTACAGCAGGTGCAAACAGGCTATCGATAACGGTTAATGTAAAATACGTAAACAATCTTGATCCCAAACAAAGCTTTGAGCAATCTTTTGAGCGTTATAAAGATTTTAAACTGGCGGGAAACCTGCAAGCACAAGAACCTGCCTTAATTAAAGATGTTACTGCTCAGCTTATTGAGGATATTTTTAACAGGGCTTTTGCACAATGGTAGGTTAAAATAGAGATCAATTATTAACTTAGCATCGTGGAGCAGGATATGAATATTAAAGAACAGCTAACAAGATTAATTGCTGTACCTGAGAAAACATCTCAGGATGACACAGTTATGCTTCAAGATCTCGTTAAGCAGTATCCTTATTTTCAACCCGTTCATCTGCTGCTGGCAAAAGCCACTTTGAATACAGATGATGGCAAAGCCAATCTTGCTACTGCTGCCCTGTACACGAATGGACAGCTACTCCATAATTTTATTCATGAAACAGAACGCTTAGAGCCTTTAGGTTTCAACGTTGTCAGCTATTCACCTTCAGAATCTTTCGGCAATAACCCTGAAACCTTAGACGAATTTGTAATTGATGAAGTTCCTTCTGAATTGGAAGAACAAAAGATAAGCGATGACCAGGAAGTATTTGATGAAATTGGCGAAGTAAACATAAGTGATTATCATTACGCTGATACACCTCCGATTACTCTTGAAGAAAACAGAGAGAACCCAGAGGATGACCTTGTTTTAGAGAACATTGTAGCTACAGATTTTTTTGCCTTTCAGGAAAACTTCAAAGTTGAACCAGTAACAGAAACTTCGGAAGTTACTGACAATCAAATTGAGGAATATAAAGAAGATGAGCCTGTTGAAGAAGATGATACGATTGTAATCAGTAAATATGATGATGATCAGCTTCCTTACACATTTTTATGGTGGCTTGCTAAAACAAGAAAAGAGCATCAGCAAATATTTCAACCTTACGCTTCGCCCAAGCATGTTAAGCAAGGTCAGGAGCAAAAACCGGATAGAAACAAAAAAGCAAATGAGCTTCAGCAGCAATATGTGGAGAATATATTTCACATGCAGAGCCCATTTGATGAAGAAGAAAGTGAATATTCGCCAAATGAGTTTAAACAACGCTCAAAAGGAGCTGAAATTATTGAAAGCTTTATAAAGAACGAGCCTCAGATAAGTCCACCTAAACCGGAGCAAATAAATAACGAGAATAAAGCCAAAAAAAGTGCGGAGGACCATAATGACCTGGTATCTGAAACGCTGGCAAACATCTATATTGAGCAGATGCTTTATGACAAGGCCATAGAGACTTATGAAAAATTAAGTTTGATGTTTCCAGAAAAAAGCCGTTACTTTGCCGACCTTATTCAATCGATAGAAAAAAAAATTTAACAACCTAACATAATATGCTTTTCTTAATTATTTTATTAATCATCGTTTGTATTGCCTTAGCGCTATTTGTTTTGATACAAAATCCTAAAGGTGGTGGTCTGGCAACAGGCGGATCTGGCAGTAATATGTTTGGCGTTCAACGTACAGGTGACGTTTTAGAAAAAGGAACCTGGATTTTATTAGCGCTTGTTGTAGTGCTTACTTTATCAATTACAACTATTGGTAAATCAGGCGGCTCATCAGCAACTGGAGCTGGTTCTAAAATTCAGGAACAACTTGACAAAACTCCTACTCCATCTCCAATTGGTGGCGGTAATACTGCTCCTGCTCCAGCAAATACGCCACCAGCAGCAACAGACACTACAAAAAAATAAGTTCTTATATTCTATAAGAATGCAAAAGCCCGG
>Ga0256879_1000357_pt1 | contig 10309 bp, 9 predicted proteins | sample MC6MC0437MT_FD_186346 | JGI IMG/M metagenome (GOLD analysis project Ga0256879, IMG submission 186346) | Metatranscriptome of enriched soil aggregate microbial communities from Iowa State University, Ames, United States - MC6-MC0437-MT... | ecosystem: Environmental > Terrestrial > Soil >... | reverse complement strand
TCAAAAGCGTTCACAGTCTGGTCATCAATCACAATGCTTCAACCCCGGGGATTAGGTGCCGCATCCTGCGGAAATTCGTCATGAATTCGCTGCAGATAGCGACCGGATGCCACGCTGTCGCCAAGCCGCGCCTCGATTTGAGAGGCAAGTTGTAACACGGAACGTGTGGCCGGTGCAGCCGTCAAACGCCGTTGCGAAAAGGCCCGGGCCTCGAAATAGCGCCCTTGGGCGTACTCGTTGCGGGCCATCGACTCCAGTGCATAGGCATTGACGGGATCTATCTCAAGCGCCCGTCGCAGGTCTCGAATCGCCCGTTCGGGCTGGCCCGCGTCCAGTGCACAGCCACCGGCATTGGCCAGGGCGGAGGCCGGCGTGGTGTAGCCCGGCGCCTGCAGCGCCCGGTCGAACCAGACCAGCGACTCGGCCGGCCGGCCATGAGCACATAGCCACGCGCCATAATTGTTGAGGACGTCGCCGCGCTCCGGGCCCAGCTCGGCGGCCTTGGCATACAGCTGCCCGGCCTCGGCGTCGTTGCCGCGCTGGGCGGCAATGGCCGCCAGCAGCATGTAGGCCTCCGGACGGCGCGCGTCGATCTTCATCGCCGCCCGCACGCGCTTTTCAGCGGCCTGCGGGGAGCCGGCCCGCAGCGACTCGCCGGCCAGGACCATCTGGTCCTGGTAGTTCACGCGCTTGCGGATCTCGGGATTGTCGCGGGCCTCGTAGGTCGGCGCGACCTCGAGGGGAGCGGACGGCGGTTTGATGCCTTGTTTGCCACAGCCGACCAATGCCAGCGCGAAGAAAACAACGGCTGGCAATCGGCGATCAGGCAGCGGCATCCCGGCCTTTCCCGTCCTGCAACGTTTTATTGAACTCGGCCTGGCGGCGCGTGCGATCCATGACCTGGCCCTTGAGCTGGCCACAGGCGGCATCGATGTCGTCGCCACGGGTGCGTCGCACCATCGTCAGCACCTTCGCATCGAGCAGGATCTTCTGGAAGGCGCGGATGTCGGTTTCGCCGGAGCGCTCATAGCGCGTGCCCGGGAACGGATTGAAGGGGATCAGGTTGACCTTGCCCGAGTTCGAGGCCTGCACGGCGTTGTCGAACTGGCGCATCAGCCGCGCCAGCTGGCGGGCGTGCTCGGGCTGGTCGTTGATGCCCTTCATCAGGGTGTATTCGAAGGTGACCGATTCGCGGCGCTTGTTGGCGCGCAGGTAGCGTGCGCACGAGGCCATCAGCTCGACGATCGGGTACTTCTTGTTGAGCGGGACCAGGGTCTCGCGCAGTGCATCGTTGGGCGCATGCAGCGACACCGCCAGCGACACGTCGCTTTCGGTGGACAGCCGGTCGATCTGCGGCACCAGGCCGGAGGTGGACAGCGTCACGCGCTTGTTGGCCAGGCCGTAGCCCAGATCGTCGCGCATCACGCTCATGGCGCGCACGACGTTGTCGAAATTCATCAACGGCTCGCCCATGCCCATCATCACCACGTTGGTGAGACGACGCTGCTTGTGCGGGATGTTGCCCAGATGGCGCGCCGCGACCCACACCTGGCCGATGATCTCGGCGGTGGACAGATTGCGGTTGAAGCCCTGGGTGGCGGTCGAACAGAACGTGCAGTTCAGCGCGCAGCCGACCTGCGAGGACACGCACAGCGTGCCGCGGTTCTTGTCCGGGATGTAGACCGCTTCAATCGCGTTCTTGCCGTCGGTGCCCATGGCCAGCAGCCACTTGTGGGTGCCATCGGCGGAAGGCTTGTCGAACACGATGTTCGGAACCAGCACCTCGGCATGCTGCTTGAGCTTGGCGCGCAGCGCCTTGCCGAGGTCGGTCATTTCATCGAAATCGGTGACGTAGTGATGGTGGATCCACTTCATCACCTGATGGGCACGGTAGCGCGCTTCGCCGAGTGTCTCGGCGAAGAAGCGCTCCAGACCCTCGCGATCGAGGTCGAGCAGGTTCTGCTTGGCCACAGCCGGGCTCGGGACGAGCACGGATGGGATGGCGGTTGGCTGTACGACCTCGTTCACGGCATCACTCTCAGCGCGAGACGACTTCAGTCGCGGCGAAGAAGTAGGCGATTTCGATCGCGGCATTCTCAACCGAGTCCGAGCCGTGGGCGGCATTGGCATCGATGGATTCAGCGAAGTCGGCGCGGATGGTGCCTGCGGCGGCTTCCTTCGGGTTGGTGGCGCCCAGCAGGTCGCGGTGTGCCAGCACGGCGTTCTCGCCTTCCAGCGCCTGGATCATCACCGGGCCGGAGATCATGAACTCGACCAGCGCGTTGAAGAACGGACGCTCGCGGTGCACGGCGTAGAAGCCTTCGGCTTCACGGCGCGACAGCTGCTTGTACTTGGCGGCGACGACCTTCAGGCCGGCCTTTTCGAAGCGGGCGTAGATTTCACCGATGACGTTCTTGGCGACGGCGTCCGGCTTGATGATGGAAAGGGTGCGCTCCAGCGCCATGGGAATACTCCGTTGGGCGGGCCACTTGATCGGCCCGAGGTTAACATGAAAAAAACCCGCGTCAAAACGCGGGCTTAGCCTGATATACGTGCGCCAATTCTAACGTGTCCTCCTCGCCTACGGTAGTGCCACGCCATGCGTGGCAGGCATGCACCGGACGGGGTAGCGCGCCCCGTTCAGGCAGTTCCGGGGGTTGCCAGCCACAGGCCGGCACTGCACAGCGGCGGATGAACGAATGCCTGTTCCTGCTGCGCCGCACAATGCAGCGGCGCAGCCACAGGTCTAGTATCAAACAATCGTTTGATTGAACTACCCTGCCCCATGGCCAAACCTGCCCACTTCTCCACCAAGGACCGCATTCTCGGCGCTGCCGAGGAACTGTTCGCCCTGCACGGGTTCGCGGGCACCTCGCTGCGCCAGGTCACCAGCCAGGCCGATGTGAACATCGCCGCGGTCAATTACCACTTCGGCTCCAAGGAGAATCTGGTCAACGAGGTGTTCCGCCGCCGGATGGATGAAATGACCTCGGCCCGGCTGACCCAGCTGGACAGCGCCCGCCGTGAACACCCCGGTGAGCTGCGCCCGGTCCTGGCCGCCTTCGTCGAACCGGCGCTGGCCATGGCCCAGGACCGCCAGACCGGCGGCGCCTTCGTGCGCGTCATCGCCCGCGCCTACGCGGAAAAGAACGACAACCTGCGCAAGTTCCTTTCCGACCATTACGGCCACGTCCTGCGCGACTTCGGCAAGGCGATCGCCGCCTGCGTGCCAGGGCTGAGCAAGGAAGAGCTGTACTGGCGCCTGGATTTCCTCGCCGGCTCGCTGACCTATGCCATGGCCGACTTCGGCCTGATCAAGCGACCCGCCGGTGTCACCGAAGCGGCGCATCGTGCCCATGCCGCCCAGGAACTGATTCATTTCGCCGAAGCCGGATTCCGCGCCAGCGCGGCCTCGAGTGCTTCGACGACCTCCCTTTCCACCCCGTAGAGCCGGGCGCTGACCGGCTTCCAGACAACAAAGGCTTATCGACATGTCCAATTCCCTGCTAGTCCGCCGTGCCGCCGTGCTGGGTGCCGGTGTCATGGGCGCCCAGATCGCCGCCCACCTGACCAACGCCGGCGTCGACACGGTGCTGTTCGACCTGCCCGCCAAGGAAGGTCCGGCCGATGGCATCGTGCTCAAGGCGATCGCCAACCTGGGCAAGCTCAGCCCTGCCCCGCTCGCCAGCAAGTCCTACGCCGAGGCGATCACGCCGGCCAACTACGAGACCGGCCTGGAGCAGTTGAAGGACTGCGACCTGATCATCGAAGCCATCGCCGAACGGATGGACTGGAAGCAGGACCTGTACAAGAAGATCGCCCCGTTCGTGGCCGATCACGCCGTGCTGGCTTCCAACACCTCCGGCCTGGGCATCAACAAGCTCGCCGACGTGCTGCCCGAGCAGCTGCGCCACCGCTTCTGCGGCGTGCATTTCTTCAATCCGCCGCGCTACATGCGCCTGGTGGAAATCATCGCCACGTCACACACGCAGCCGGCCGTGCTGGACCAGCTGGAAACCTGGCTGACGTCTGCGCTGGGCAAGGGCGTGATCCGCGCGCTGGATACCCCGAACTTCGTGGCCAACCGCATTGGCGTGTTCTCGATCCTGGCCGCCATGCACCACACCGCGCGCCTGGGTCTGGCCTTCGACGAAGTCGACGCGCTGACCGGCCCCAAGATCGGCCGCCCCAAGAGCGCCACGTACCGCACCGCCGATGTGGTCGGGCTGGACACGCTGGCCCACGTCGTGGGCACGATGGAAAAGAACCTGCCCGACGATCCGTGGCATCAGTATTTCGCGCTGCCGGAATGGCTGTCGGCGCTGATATCCAAGGGCGCGCTCGGCCAGAAAAGCGGCGCCGGCGTCTATCGCAAGCAGGGCCGCGAGATCCAGGTGCTGGATCTGAAAAAGCAGGATTACGCCCCCGGCACCGGCAAGCTGGCCGACGAGGTGGCGGCGCTGCTCAAGGAACGCGATCCGGCCAAGCGCTTTGCCGCGCTGCGCGCCAGCGACCATCCGCAGGCGCAATTCCTGTGGAGCCTGTTCCGCGACATCTTCCACTACAGCGCCGTGCAGCTTGAGCACGTGGCCGACAACGCGCGCGATCTGGACCTGGCCATGCGTTGGGGCTTTGGCTGGTCGCAAGGCCCGTTTGAAACGTGGCAGGCCGCCGGCTGGCAGGCGATTGCCGCCGCCGTCGCCGAGGACATCGCCGCCGGCCGCGCCATGAGCAACACGCCCCTGCCCGCCTGGGTGCTGGAGTCCAACCGCCAGGGCGTGCATGCGCCGGAAGGTTCGTATTCCGCGCGCACCGGCAAGCTGCATCCGCGCTCGACGTTGCCCGTGTACGCGCGCCAGCTGTTCCCGGAGCGCGTCGTGGGCGAAGCGCCCGACGACCGCGGCGTCACCATCTGGGAAAACGAAGGCGTGCGCCTGTGGAACCTGCCGCAGGTCGACGCCGGCATCGCCATCCTGTCCGTCACGTCGCGCAACCACACGCTGGGCGCGGAAGTGCTGGAAGGCGTGCTGCAGGCGGTGGCCAAGGCCGAACGCGAATTCGACGGCCTGGTCATCTGGCACGACGCGCCGTTTGCCGTGGGCGCCAACCTGCAGCAGGTGGTAGAAGCCTGCGCGGCGGGCCAGTGGGAGATGCTGGAAGCCACGGTCGAAAAATTCCAGCGCGCCTCGCAGTCGTTCAAGTACGCGCAGATTCCGACGGTGGCGGCCGTGCAGGGCATGGCGCTGGGCGGCGGCTGCGAATTCCTGATGCACGCCTCGCACCGCGTGCTGGCGCTGGAAAGCTACATCGGCCTCGTCGAAGCCGGCGTGGGCCTGATCCCGGCGGGTGGCGGCAGCAAGGAATTTGCCGCGCGCGCTGCGGCGCTGGCGGCCAAGACGGCCACGCCCGGCGAGGTCTTTCCGTATCTGCAGCCGGTGTTCCAGACCATTGCCATGGCCCAGGTCGCCAAGAGCGGACTGGAAGCCATCGACGCCGGGTTCGCGCGCGAGCACGACATCGTGCTGTTCCATCCCGGCGAACTGCTCTACGTGGCCATCGGCCAGGCGCGCGCCGCCGCGCAGGCTGGCTACACCCCGCCCGCGCGGTTGCAGAACGTGCCGGTGGCCGGCCGCAACGGCATCGCCAACTTCGAGATGGTGCTGGTCAACATGCGTGAAGGCGGCATGATCAGCGCGCACGATTACCGCGTGGCGCGTAGCGCGGCGGTCGCGCTGTGCGGCGGCGAGGTCGAGACCGGCACGAAGGTCGACGAGGAATGGTTGTTGGCCGTGGAGCGGAAGGAGTTCGTGGCGCTCTTGCGCACGCCGGAAACGCAGGCGCGCATCCGCCACACCCTGGAAACCGGCAAACCACTACGGAATTGATTAGGCCCCCCCTTGCGCCTGCGGCGCTTCCCCCAGGGGCGCCGCAAGCGGACCGGCAAAGCCGGATCCGCGCGGCCCCGCTTGTGGGAGACCGTTTTGTGCGGGGGTCCGATTGATATGTCTCGCTATTGTTAGTTGAGGAAATGGATATGAGCACGCAGATCCAAGACGCCTACATCGTCGCCGCGACGCGCTTGCCGGTGGGCAAGCGCAATGGGGCCTACATCACCACCCGCCCCGATGACATGCTGGCCGCCGCGCTGAATGGCGCGTTGGCGCAGGTGCCAGGGTTGGACGCAGCCCGCATCGAGGACGTCATCGCCGGCTGCGCCATGCCGGAGGCCGAACAGGGCATGAATGTGGCCCGCATCAGCCTGCTGCTGGCGGGACTGCCGCAAAGCGTGGCGGGCGTCACCGTCAATCGCTTCTGCGCGTCCGGCCTGCAGGCCGTGGCGGACGCTGCCGCCCGCATCCGCATGGGCGAGGCCGACATCATGATCGGCGCGGGCACCGAATCCATGAGCGCCATGCCGCAGATCATGGGCAACAAGGTGTCCATGAACCCGGAGATCTTTGCGCACGAGGAAAACGTCGGCATGGCGTTCGGCATGGGGCTGACCGGCGAAAAGGTTGCGGAGCGCTGGAAGGTGTCGCGCGAAGACCAGGACGCCTTTGCGCTGGCGTCGCACCAGAAGGCATGCGCGGCCATCGCTGCCGGCCACTTCCGCGCTGAAACCACGCCTTATGAAGTGGTCACGCATCTGCCGGACGGCGCCAGCGGCGCGGTACGCGTGGCGCGCCGGCTTATCGAGGTCGACGAAGGCCCGCGCCCGGACAGCAGCCTGCAAGCGCTGGCCCGCTTGAAGCCCGTGTTCTCCACGCGCGGCAGCGTCACGGCCGGCAACAGCTCGCAGATGTCCGATGGCGCGGCGGCCGTGATCCTGGTGTCCGACCGCATCCTGCGCGAATTCAACCTCAGCCCGCTCGCCCGCTTTGTCGGCTTTGCTGTGGCCGGCGTGCCGCCCGAGGTCATGGGCATCGGTCCGGTCGCCGCCATTCCCAAGGTGCTGGACCGCGCCGGCATCAAGCAGGACGCGCTGGACTGGATCGAGCTCAACGAAGCTTTCGCGGCGCAGTCGCTGGCCGTGATCCGCGAGCTGAAGCTGGACCCCGCCAAGGTCAACCCGCTGGGCGGCGCCATTGCGCTGGGCCACCCGCTGGGCGCCACCGGCGCGATCCGCACCGCCACGATCACGCACGGACTGCGCCGCACCGGCGGCAAGTACGGGCTGGTGACGATGTGCATCGGCACCGGCATGGGCGCCGCCGGCCTGTTCGAGGCCCTGTAAGCAGGCGGCGGACAGCGTGAAGCCCTACTGGTTCAAGAACCTGTCGCCCGAGTGGCGCGCGCGGCTGATGCGGGTGGGCTTCAACCTGCATCCGGCGTTTCGCGCCACCGGCGGCCGCGTGTTGCACGTGTCGCCGGACTTCCAGCACATCCGCATCAAGCTGCCGCTCTTGCGCCGCACGCGCAATATCGTGGGGTCGATGTACGGCGGCTCGCTGTTCGCGGTGACGGACGGCGCGCATCCGACCATGCTGATGTCGGCGCTGGGCGCCGATCACATCGTGTGGGACAAGGCGGCATCGATCCGCTTTCGCAAGCCGGCCTACACCACGCTGTACGTGGATTTCCGGCTGCCGCCGGGCGAGATCGCAGAAATCCGGCGCCTGCTTGCCTCGCATCACGAAACGACCCGCACCTACACGGTCGAATTGAAGGACAAGGACGACGTCGTGTACGCCGTCGTGGAACGCACGATCTACATCGCAGACAAGAAGTTCTACAAACAGAAGAACACTGGAGGTGACCAATGCGTTTCAACCCCGGAGGGCGCGCCGCCGCCCTGAGTCTGATCCTTGCCGCCAGCCTGGCGGGCGCGCCGGCCCACGCTGACGTCGACGTCGCCGGCGTGCGCGTACCCGAACAGCTTGCCGAAGGCGGCCACGCGCTGACGTTGAACGGCGCCGGCCTGCGCACCCGCTTCGTCGTGAAGGTCTACGTGGCGGCGCTGTACGTCACCACGAAGACCCACGACCCCGCCGCGATCATCGGCAGCACCGAGCCGCGCCGGATCCGTCTGCAAATGCTGCGCGACGTGGACAGCAAGAGCCTGGACGGCGCGCTGCAGGACGGATTGCGCGACAATACGCCCTCGCAGGCGCTGGCCGCGTTGAAAGAACCCGCCGAACGCCTGTCGCGCCTGATGGCCGACATCGGCGCCGCGCGCGAAGGCGACGTCATCGACCTGGACTTCGACGCCCGCGGCGTGGCCATCGCCAGCAACGGCAAGCCGCGCGGACGCATCGACGATCCCGCCTTCGCCCGCGCCCTGCTGCGCGTCTGGCTGGGCGACAGCCCCGCGCAGGCTTCCCTGAAGAAAGCCCTGTTGGGCAACTAGGGCCTTGCGCCCCAACGGAACCGCAAGACATGGAACGAATCTGGCACAAGAGCTATCCCTACGGTGTGCCCGCCGAGATCGAGACCGACGGCGAGACAACGCTGGTGACGATCATCGAGGAAAGCTTCCGGCGCTTTCCGGACAAGACGGCCTACATCAGCATGGGCAAGTCGATCACCTATGCCGAACTGGACGCGCTGACGCGCCGCTTTGCCGCATGGCTGCACGCCCAAGGCCTTGCGCGCGGCGACCGCGTCGCGCTGATGATGCCCAACCTGCTGCAATACCCGGTCTGCCTGTTCGGCGCCCTGCGCGCCGGCTGCATCGTGGTCAACTGCAATCCGCTCTACACCGCGCGCGAACTGGAACACCAGCTGGCCGACGCCGGCGCGCGCGCCATCGTGGTCGCGGACAACTTCGCGGCCACGTTGCAAAAGGCCTTGCCCGGCACGCAGGTCGAGCACGTGGTGGTCACCTCCATCGGAGAAATGCTGGGCCCGATCAAGGGTCGCCTGGTGGACTTCGCGGTCCGGCGCGTCAAGCGCATGGTGCCCGCGTGGTCGCTGCCCGGCTCGCACAAGCTGGGCGACGTACTGCGTGCGGCACGCGACCTTCCCTACACCGACATGCGGCTCTCGCCTGCCGACCTGGCGTTCCTGCAATACACGGGCGGCACGACCGGCGTGGCCAAGGCCGCCATGCTGTCGCACGGCAACATGGTCGCCAACGTGAGCCAGGCCTACGCGTGGGTAAGACCCCTGGTGAAAGACGGCGAGGAATGCATCGTTACGGCCCTGCCGCTGTATCACATCTTCGCGCTGACGGCGAACTGCCTGACCTTCATGAAGCTGGGCGCGAGCAACCTTCTCATCGTCAATCCGCGCGACATCCCCGGGCTGATCAAGGAAATGGGCAAGGTCCCGATCTCGGCCTTCACGGGCGTCAACACGCTCTTTAACGCGCTGCTTAACCACCCCGATTTTGCCCACCTGGATTTTTCGCGCCTGCGGCTCACCATGGGCGGCGGCATGGCGGTGCAGCGGTCGGTGGCGGACCGGTGGCGCGCGGCGACCGGCGTATCGATCGCCCAGGCCTACGGCCTGACTGAAACGTCGCCCGCCGTCACCATCAATCCGCTGGACACCAAGATCTTCAATGGATCCATCGGATTGCCGGTGCCCTCTACGGATCTGTCGATCCGCGACGACGCGGGCCGCGAACTGGGCATCGGCGAAAACGGCGAAATCTGCGTGCGCGGTCCGCAGGTCACGCGAGGCTACTGGAACCGGCCCGACGAGACGGCGCTGGTCATGTACCCGGACGGCTTCCTGCGCACGGGCGACGTGGGTTATGTCGAGGAGACCGGCTACGTGTATCTGGTCGATCGCAAGAAGGACATGATCCTGGTGTCCGGCTTCAACGTGTACCCGAACGAGGTCGAGGACGTGGCCGCGTTGCATCCTGGCGTACGCGAGGTAGCGGCCGTAGGCGTGCCGGACGAACGCTCCGGCGAGGCGGTCAAGCTGTTCGTGATCCGCAAGGACCCCACGCTGGACGCGGAAACGCTGATCGCGCATTGCCGCAGCCAGTTGACCGGCTACAAGGTGCCGCGCCATATCGAGTTCCGCGACGACCTGCCGCGTACCAACGTGGGCAAGATCCTGCGGCGCGAACTGCGTCCCGACGCGCCGGCGCCCGCCGCCACGCCCGCCGCCAACCCTCCGACCCCCGCGAATCAGGCGACCCGCCAGGACTGATCGGCGTACCGCCGACCGCACCCCGTTCTTGCGGGTGCAACACTGTCGCGCGCCGCCAACAGCGGCCGCGGCAGCGTCCCGCATCAAGCCGCGCGTCAACCCCATGAATTGACAGGAGATTCCTGTGCAAGCCCTGCCGCCTCGGTGCGCCGCAGGGCTTTTTTACATCTTCCCGCGACGCGCGCTATTGGCTGAGCACATCGCC
>Ga0256879_1000356_pt1 | contig 10312 bp, 7 predicted proteins | sample MC6MC0437MT_FD_186346 | JGI IMG/M metagenome (GOLD analysis project Ga0256879, IMG submission 186346) | Metatranscriptome of enriched soil aggregate microbial communities from Iowa State University, Ames, United States - MC6-MC0437-MT... | ecosystem: Environmental > Terrestrial > Soil >... | reverse complement strand
GCTCGTGATAGCTATTGGTGGGGCAGTACAAACCTGTCAGAACGACCGCACAATCCGCCCCAACGTCTCCATTGCCTTCTCCGAGTCCTCCGTCCACGGGCTGCCATAATTCAACCGAATACAATTCCTGAACCGCTGCGTCGGCGAGAAAATCGGCCCCGGCGCAATGCTGATGCCTTGCGCCAGTGCCATCTGAAACAACTTCAGCGAATCCATCTGCGGCGGCAATTCCAGCCACAAAAAATAACCGCCGGCCGGTTGGCTCACGCGCGTCTGCGCCGGGAAGTAACGGGCAATCGCAGCGAGCATCGCGCTCTGCTGTTCTTCCAGTGCGTAGCGCAGTTTACGCAGATGCCGGTCGTAGCCGCCGTGCTGCAGGTAGTCGGCAATCGCTGCCTGCGCGGGCATTGAAGCGCACAGCGAGGTCATCAGTTTCAGCCGTTCGATTTTCTGCGCGTAGCGTCCGGCGGCAACCCAGCCGATGCGGTAGCCGGGGGCCAGGCTCTTGGCGAATGAGCCGCAGTGCATCACCAGACCTTCCGTGTCGAAAGCCTTGGCCGGTTTCGGCGCTTGCTGGCCGTAATAGAGTTCGGCGTAGACATCGTCTTCGATCAGCGGCACCTGATGGCGGCGCAGTAGTTCGACCAATTCCTGTTTCTTCGCCTCGGGCATGGTGGCGCCCATCGGGTTCTGGAAACTGGTCATGCACCAGCAGGCCTTGATCGGGTGGCGTTCCAGGGTTTGCGCAAGGACGCCAAGGTCGATGCCGTCGCGCGGATGCACGGGGATTTCCACGGCTTTGAGTTTCAACCGCTCCAGCACTTGTAGGCTGGCGTAGAAGGCCGGGGCTTCGATGGCCACCAGATCGCCGGGCTCGGTCACCGCTTGCAGGCACAGGTTCAGCGCTTCGAGCGCGCCGTTGGTGATCAGCAATTCTTCCATCGGCAGCATCAAGCCACCGACCATATAGCGCAGGGCGATCTGCCGGCGCAGTTGCGGATTGCCCGGCGACATGTCGGTGACGACCATGCGCGGATCCATCTCGCGGGCGGCGCTGGCCAGCGAGCGCGACAGGCGTTGCAGCGGGAACAGGGTGGGGCTGGGGAATGCCGAACCGAAGGGCACGGTGCTCGGGTCCTTGATCGAATCGAGGACCGAGAACACCAGTTCGCTGACGTCGACTTCGGTGGAGTCGTTTACGTGACTACTGATCACCGGCTCCGAGAACGGGCTCGGCGCGTGGGTGTTGACGAAGTAGCCAGAGCGCGGTCGGGCGCGGATCAGGCCGCGGCGTTCGAGCAGGTAATAGGCCTGGAATACCGTGGACGGGCTGACGCCGTAGGTCTGGCTGGCGTAACGCACCGAAGGCACGCGCTGGCCGGGGCCAAGGACGCCGGAGCGGATCAGTTCAGCGATGTCGTCGGCGAATTTTTCGTAGCGTTTCATCGAGTACCTTGGTGCTGGTGGTATTGAGGTGTGTCAGGGAAAAAGCCCTCACCCTAGCCCTCTCCCAGAGGGAGAGGGGACTGATCGGGGGATGCTTGTGAACTACACCGACCTGAAAGTGCTTCGCTGAATCCATAATCGATTCGGCCTGAAAGTGCTTCGCTGAATCCATAATCGATTCGGCCTGAAAGTGCTTTGCTGAATCCACAATCGATTCGGCCCGAAAGTGTTTTGCTGAATCTGTAATCGACTCGGTCTGAGAATGCTTCGCTGAATCCATAATCGACTCGATCTGTCAGGTCGGTGTATAGCGAAAGACACCTCGGTCGGCCCCCTCTACCCCTGGGAGAGGGCTGGGGTGAGGGAGCGGATTCTAAGGGATCAACGATTCATCGGCGCAACAAACCTGCTCTTCGCCACGCTGTAGACTTCAGGCTCATCACTGTCGGCAATCTTGAAACTCAAGGTCTGCGAGCTGCTGGCCGGGCGTTCCGTGGTCATCGCCACCGACACCGGCACATCAACAATTTCCCCCGGCGCCAGGCTCAACTCGGTCTTGCCCTGCAACTGGAAGCCGTCGCCATCGACCAGGCTGAGGTTGTAGTCCTGACGCTGCTGGGTCTTGTTGATCACTTTAAGGCTATAGATGTTTTCGATCTGGCCCTGACCGTTCTCGCGGAACAAGCCGCGATCCTTGGTCACGTCCAGCGAGACCATCGGCCGCTCAACCAACGCCAATGCCAGTGCGCCGATCATCGCCACCAGCACCACGGTGTAACCAATCAAGCGCGGGCGCAGCAGGTGAGTCTTGCCACCCTGCAATTCGCGCTCGGAACTGTAGCGGATCAAACCACGCGGGTAGTTCATCTTGTCCATGATCGAGTCACAGGCATCGATACACGCGGCGCAACCGATGCATTCCATCTGCAAGCCATCGCGAATGTCGATGCCGGTCGGGCAGACCTGCACGCACAATTGGCAGTCGATGCAATCACCCAGGCCGGCTTCAACGGGTTTCACATCGCGTTTACGCGGGCCACGGTTTTCGCCACGGGCCACGTCGTAGGAAATCGCCAGGGTGTCCTTGTCGAACATCACGCTCTGGAACCGCGCATACGGGCACATGTGCATGCACACCGCTTCACGCAGCCAACCGGCGTTGATGTACGTGGCAGCAGTGAAGAACAGCACCCAGAACAGGCTGACGCCGCCGATCTGCAACGTCAGCAGTTCTTCGGCCAATGGCCGGATTGGCGTGAAGTAACCGACAAAGGTCAGGCCGGTCAGCACGCTGATCGCCAGCCACAGGGTGTGCTTGGCCGCGCGCCGTGCCAGTTTGTTCAGGCTCCACGGCGCGGCTTGCAGTTTGATTCGCTGATTGCGTTCGCCTTCGGTGATTTTCTCGCACCACATGAAGATCCATGTCCACGAACTCTGCGGGCAGGTGTAGCCGCACCAGACCCGGCCGGCGAACACGGTGATGGCGAACAATCCAAACGCGGCAATGATCAGCAGCGCCGAGAGCAGAATGAAATCCTGCGGCCAGAACGTCGCGCCGAAGATGTGGAATTTGCTTTCGGAAAGATCCCAGAGCACCGCCTGACGTCCGCCCCAGTTCAGCCACACGGTGCCGAAAAACAGCACGAACAGAAATCCCGCGCCGCTCATGCGCAGGGTGCGGAACAGGCCGGTGAAGCTTCGGGTATGGATCTGGTTGTCACTGGACTTGGCCGTCGCCTTCATTGGGCGTGCGGGCACACTTTTGATAGTTGGAGATGCTTCTACGGTTCGGACGGGGATTTGTTCGCTCATGGTCATTCGCTCATCAGCCTCCATCAGGCCAGAGCACTATGAGCGTCGATCTGTTTGCATAACAGACTCAGGTATTTGAATAAAAAGCGGATCAGATGCGATTTGGCACAGCGTCTGCGACAACTTGAAGCAGCCCGAAAACAAAGGCGCAAACGCCTATAACAGACGTTTGCGCGGGGTGTTGATCAAGGTCAGTCAAACCACCGAATCACTGTCGTCGGCTTTCAGGTGTTTGCGTCCGTCCTTGGCGCCGGCGACGGTCAAGGCGTCAGCTTCAGCCTCGGTGATGTAAACGCGCCGGCCTTCTATTTCCACGAACGACATGGCTTTGTCGCTATCGGTCTTGACTTCGAGGGTGTCGCAAATGCGGATTTCCTCGCCATTCTCGACGGTGAAAAAGCACACTTTTTGTTCGGGATTGGATTCATCGACTCGAAGGGGCATGAGGGCAGTCCTTTTTTCAGGGGTGTCTGCAAGGTTAGGGCGCGCGGTTCGCTGATCGTTCTGCGCAACTGATTAATGGTCGCCGCTGTCCATCCTTTATAGACCCTTGGAAAGGACCGCCGGATGAACGCGTGGTGGCATGAAGTGTGGGAAACCCTGCAGGCGGAATTCGCCGACGTCGGCGATGCCTCGCAACTGACGCGGATTACCGTGCGCCTGCTGATGGCGGCGATCCTGGGGGGCATTCTCGGGTTCGAGCGCGAACACAAAGGCAAGGCCGCCGGGGTGCGCACACATATGCTGGTGGCGCTGGGCGCGGCGTTGTTTGTACTGGTGCCGCAGACGTCGGGGGCAGATTCCGATGCGATGAGTCGCGTGGTGCAAGGGGTGATTGCCGGGATCGGCTTTCTCGGTGCCGGGACTATCTTGAAAAACAAGGAAGGCGATGAAGGTCATGTCAAAGGCCTGACCACGGCTGCAGGGCTTTGGATGACGGCGGCCATTGGCGTCGCGGCCGGGTTGGGCAGGGAAGCGACGGCGCTGCTCAGTACCTTGCTGGCGCTGGGAATTTTCAGCGTGATGCCGCGCATCGTGAAGCTTTTTGAAAAGGAAGAGGAAAAAACTGATGACCACTGACTGATCGTTGCCACGTTGATCGTTCCCACGCTCTGCGTGGGAATGCCTCAATGGACGCTCCGCGTCCGCTTTGGGACGCGGAGCGTCCCGGGCTGCATTCCCACGCGGAGCGTGGGAACGATCAGTTAGACGATCACTGGGGGCATCGTGCTCGGCGGTTCTTCTTTGGGCGGTGGCGTGGTGCCGGGCGGTTCCTGCTCCGGAACCGGTTGCGGCTCGGTCTCGGGCAGGGTGGGTTTGTCGATGTTGGGATCAGGCGTTTCGGCCGGGATCGGGATGTTCATCTGATGACCTCCGTGTGGCACATGGCGTGAGACGTGCTTAAGTGGATTGACCACCCTGCGCGCAATTCGATCCGCTTTTCTGACACGGCAATTTCATCTGAACTTTTCCCGGCGTCGGTCGCTCGGAACCTAAGTGAGTTCATTTCGGGGCAGGTGCTTCGTTGTGAATACTGATCCGGCACAAGAGCGTCCTTGGGGCGTTAAGGAGAGATGCTCAATGACTGCTGAAAGACCCTCTGAACTGAGCTACAACCCGCACATGCCGCTGTCGCAGGCTTTGCTGCTGCCGCGCATTGTCATTGAAAACACCATGCCGACCCTCGATGGCGGGCAGTTCGCCGTGAAGTCGATCGCCGGCCGTGAAGTGGTGGTCACCAGCAAGGTATTTGCCGACGGTCACGACAAACTGGCCGTACGCATCCGCTGGCGCGAGGAAGGCGAGGAAACCTGGCAGACCGAGGTCATGTCCGATCAGGGCAATAACGGCTGGCAAGGCCAGTTCCGCCCCGAAAAGCAGGGGCGTTTCCTGTATTGCATCGAAGCGTGGATCGATCAATTCGCCAGTTTCCAATATGAACTGGAGAAGAAACACAGCGCCGCGGTACCGGTGTCGCTGGAGTTGCAGGAAGGCCGCAGCATGGTGCAACAGGCCGCCGAACGCAGTGAGGGTCAGCTCAGCGAACAGCTCGCGGCGTTGCACCACGAATTGTCCGGGCTGCTCGAAACCGAGCAGGTCGCACTGTTTCTGCACTCGCGCAGTGCGCAATTGATGGCTGAAGCCGATCACCGCGCCTACCTGAGCGTCAGTCCCGAGTTCCCCATGGACGTCGAACGTGAACTCGCCGAGTTTGCCAGTTGGTACGAGCTTTTTCCGCGCTCGATCACCGACGATCCAAGCCGACACGGCACCTTCAATGACGTGCACGCGCGCTTGCCGATGATTCAGGACATGGGCTTCGACGTGCTGTACTTCACGCCGATCCACCCGATCGGCCGCGCCCATCGCAAGGGCCGCAACAACTCATTGACCGCTGGCCCCGACGATCCCGGCAGCCCTTATGCGATCGGTAGCGAAGAGGGCGGTCACGAGGCCATTCACTCGCAACTCGGCACCCGCGAAGACTTCCGCCGACTGGTGGCCGCTGCCGCCGATCATGGGTTGGAAATCGCTCTCGATTTTGCCATCCAGTGTTCGCAGGATCACCCGTGGCTCAAGCAGCATCCGGGTTGGTTCAACTGGCGCCCCGACGGCACGATCAAATACGCCGAGAACCCGCCAAAGAAATATCAGGACATCGTCAACGTCGACTTCTATGCGCCGGACGCCATTCCGAGCCTGTGGGTCGAGTTGCGCGACATCGTCATCGGTTGGGTCGAGGAAGGTGTGAAGATCTTCCGCGTCGACAATCCCCACACCAAACCGCTGCCGTTCTGGCAATGGCTGATCGCCGATGTGCGCGCGCTGTACCCGGAAGTGATCTTTCTCGCCGAGGCCTTCACCACGCCGGCAATGATGGCGCGGCTGGGCAAGGTCGGTTACACCCAGAGCTACACCTATTTCACCTGGCGCAATACCAAGGCTGAGCTGGCCACGTATTTCACTGAACTGAATGAATCGCCATGGCGCGAGTGCTATCGGCCGAATTTCTTTGTGAATACCCCGGACATCAACCCGGCGTTTCTGCACGAATCCGGGCGTCCGGGGTTTCTGATCCGTGCAGCGCTGGCAACCATGGGCTCGGGCTTGTGGGGCATGTATTCAGGGTTCGAACTGTGCGAGTCGGCGCCGGTGCCGGGCAAAGAGGAATACCTCGATTCGGAGAAGTACGAGATCCGCGTCCGCGACTTCACCGCGCCCGGCAACATCATTGCCGAGATCGCCCAGCTCAACCGCATCCGCCGACAGAACCCGGCGCTGCATACGCATCTGGGGCTGAAGGTCTACAACGCGTGGAACGACAACATTCTGTATTTCGGCAAGCGCAGTTTTGACGGCAGCAATTTCATTCTGGTGGCGGTCAGTCTTGATCCGCACAACGTGCAGGAGGCGAATTTCGAACTGCCGCTGTGGGAAATGGGCCTGCCTGATGACGCGACGACTCACGGCGAAGACTTGATGAACGGGCATCGCTGGGATTGGCATGGCAAATACCAGTTCATGCGCCTGGACCCGGCGTATCAGCCGTTTGGCATCTGGAGAATCACCGCTACGTAATGATCGTTCCCACGCTCTGCGTGGGAATGCATCCCGGGACGCTCCGCGTCCCAGAAACGGACGCAGAGCGTCCATGGCGGCATTCCCACGCAGAGCGGGGGAACGATCATCGTGGGGCGCTTTTAAAGCATTCAGCAGGAGTTTCACATGGCGAAGAAACCCAAGGCAGCCACCTTCATCAAAGACCCGCTCTGGTACAAGGACGCGGTGATCTATCAAGTTCACGTCAAATCGTTTTTCGACTCCAACAATGACGGGATCGGCGACTTTCCCGGCCTGATCGCCAAACTCGATTACATCGCCGACCTCGGCGTCAATACCATCTGGCTGTTGCCGTTCTATCCCTCGCCACGTCGCGACGACGGCTACGACATCGCCGAATACCGCGGCGTGCATAGCGATTACGGGACCATGGCCGACGCCAAGCGCTTTATCGCCGAAGCGCACAAGCGCGGCTTGCGGGTGATCACTGAGCTGGTCATCAACCACACCTCGGACCAGCACCCGTGGTTCCAGCGTGCGCGCAAGGCCAAGCCCGGCTCGGCGGCACGGGACTTCTATGTGTGGTCGGATGACGATCAGAAGTACGACGGTACCCGAATCATTTTCCTCGACACGGAAAAATCCAACTGGACCTGGGACCCGGTCGCTGGCCAGTACTTCTGGCACCGTTTCTATTCGCACCAGCCCGACCTGAATTTCGATAACCCGCAAGTGATGAAAGCCGTGCTCTCGGTGATGCGCTACTGGCTGGACATGGGCATCGACGGTCTGCGTCTTGACGCGATCCCTTACCTGATCGAGCGCGACGGCACCAACAACGAAAACCTGCCCGAGACCCACGACGTCCTCAAGCAGATCCGCGCCGAGATCGACGCCAATTACCCCGACCGCATGCTGCTCGCCGAGGCCAATCAATGGCCGGAAGACACTCAGCTGTACTTCGGTGATACCGATGCCGCGGGCCTCAACGGTGACGAATGCCACATGGCGTTTCACTTCCCGCTGATGCCGCGCATGTACATGGCGCTGGCTCAGGAAGATCGCTTCCCGATCACCGACATTTTGCGCCAGACACCGGAAATTCCTGCCAACTGCCAGTGGGCGATTTTCCTGCGCAACCACGATGAGCTGACGCTGGAGATGGTCACCGACAAGGAACGCGACTATCTGTGGAATTACTACGCCGCAGATCGTCGCGCGCGGATCAACCTCGGCATCCGTCGTCGTCTGGCGCCGTTGATGGAGCGCGATCGTCGCCGTATCGAATTGCTCAACAGTCTGCTGCTGTCGATGCCCGGCACGCCAACCCTGTATTACGGCGATGAAATCGGCATGGGCGACAACATCTATCTCGGTGACCGCGACGGCGTGCGGACGCCGATGCAGTGGTCGATTGACCGCAACGGCGGCTTCTCCCGTGCCGATCCGGCGAGTCTGGTGCTGCCGCCGATCATGGACCCGCAGTACGGCTATCTGTCGGTCAACGTCGAAACCCAGTCCGGCGACCCGCATTCGCTGCTCAACTGGACCCGTCGTCTGCTGGCGGTACGCAAGCAGTCCAAGGCCTTCGGCCGTGGCACCTTGAAAATGCTCTCGCCGAACAACCGTCGCGTGCTGGCTTACACCCGCGAATTCACCGATGCCGACGGCAAGCACGAAATCATCCTATGCGTGGCGAACGTTTCGCGCAGTGCGCAAGCGGTGGAACTGGACCTGTCGGCCTACGTCGGCATGGTGCCGGTGGAGATGCTTGGCGGTAATGCGTTCCCGCCGATTGGCCAGTTGAATTTCCTCCTGACCCTGGCGCCGTACGGTTTCTACTGGTTCGCCCTGGCCGCAGAAAACCAGATGCCGAGCTGGCACGTCGAACCGGCGCAGAGCCTGCCGGACTTCACCACGCTGGTGTTGAAGAAACGCATGGAAGAACTGCTCGAAGCGCCGTCGCGCACGACGCTGGAGCAAAGCATTCTGCCGAGCTGGCTGCAAAATCGTCGTTGGTTCGCCGGCAAGGATGCGGCCATCGACAAGGTCCATCTGGCCTATGGCGTGCGCTTCGGCGACGCGCAGCATCCGGTGCTGCTCAGCGAAATCGAAGTCACCAGCGGCGGGCAGACCAGTCGCTATCAACTGCCGTTCGGCTTTATTGCCGAAGATCAGGTTGGCCCGGCGTTGCCGCAGCAATTGGCTCTGTCCCGTGTAAGACGCGTGCGACAGGTCGGCTTGATCACCGACGCGTTCAGCCTTGAAGCGTTTGTTCGCGCGGTGCTGCATGGCATGCAAAACAACACCGTACTGGAGTCGAGCGAGGGCGAAATCCGCTTCGCGCCGACGCCGCATCTGGAAAAACTCGGGTTGGGTGCAGAGTCGGAGGTGCGTTATCTGTCCGCCGAGCAATCGAACAGTTCGGTGGTGATCGGCAACAGCATGGTGCTCAAGCTGATACGTAAAGTCGCTTCTGGCGTACACCCGGAACTGGAGATGAGCGCCTATCTGACCGAAGCCGGATTTGCCAATATCTCTCCGCTGCTCGGCTCGGTTATCCGCCGCGACGCCAAGGGCGAAGACAATCTGCTGATGATCGCCCAAGGCTATCTAAGCAATCAGGGCGACGCCTGGGAATGGACGCAAAACAACCTCGAACGAGCGCTGCGCGATGAACTGGCGGACGCCATGTCCGAGCAGGAACAGCATTACAACGCCCTCGGTGAGCTGAGGGATTTTGCCGGGATGCTTGGGCAGCGTCTGGGCGAGATGCATCAAATGCTTGGCGCGCCTACGGACAATGCCGATTTCGCACCGCAGGTGTCGACGGCCAAGGACATGCAGGCGACGGGCAAGGATGTCGTGGCCCAGGTCGAGCATGCTTTGAAACTGCTCAAGCAGCATCAAGGCGAACTCAGCGCAGCGGATCAGAAACTGGTGAAGAGGCTGGTCGACGAGAAGAAAACTATTCTTGCCCACGTGCAGGATCTGGCGAAAAAAGCCGTCGGTGGTTTGCGCATCCGCGTCCATGGCGATCTGCACTTGGGCCAGGTGCTGGTGATCAAGGGCGATGCCTATCTGATCGATTTTGAGGGTGAACCGGCGCGGCCATTGGGCGAGCGGCGTGGTAAGCACAGTCCGTACAAGGATGTCAGCGGCGTACTGCGCTCCTTCGATTACGCGGCGGCGATGACGATCAACGTGCACAACGTTGACCATAGCGCTGAGTCTGAAACCGCGCGGCGTCTGGTCGCCGAGCGTTATCTGCGTGAGGCCCGTGAGGCATTTGTTCAGGCATATCGCCGCGCGGCAGCTAGTCTTGATCATGCCTGGCAAGATCCTGAAGGTGCCGACGCCGCGCTGGCGTTGTTCGGCCTGGAGAAGGCGGCCTATGAAGTGGCCTATGAAGCCGAAAATCGCCCCACGTGGCTGCCCGTGCCGTTGCACGGTTTGTATGGGTTATTGACGGGGCTTAAACCCTTTTCCGATC
>Ga0256879_1000339_pt1 | contig 10608 bp, 8 predicted proteins | sample MC6MC0437MT_FD_186346 | JGI IMG/M metagenome (GOLD analysis project Ga0256879, IMG submission 186346) | Metatranscriptome of enriched soil aggregate microbial communities from Iowa State University, Ames, United States - MC6-MC0437-MT... | ecosystem: Environmental > Terrestrial > Soil >... | reverse complement strand
TTTACTTCTATAATTATGATTAATAGAGTTTTTGCTCTATATTAAAACTTGTATACATAAATAGTTCAGCAAATAATTTTTGCAGCCCATTTGTGGTGAAGTTTTAGTTTGTTAAATCCAGAATCCATTTTATACACTCAGTGGGCTCTATAATCGACCAGGAATGCGGATGTCTTGTGCCATCAACCCTAAAGCCTTTGCCAATGGCGGGAATAAATTCTGCTTTTGTATTTCCACTTTGCATTAAAAAATTCGTCATAGCCGAAAGATTGGCAGCATTCATATCATAATAGTCCCTGCTTTTGTTTTTGAGTTGCCAAACTACATCCGGGTCACAATACAATCTTACAGGAACATTAATCAGATATTTTGCATTACCGCCATCGTCTCTGCTTCTTGTAAACATCGAACCTTCCACATATTTTTCAGGAAACTCTTCTGGCGAACCACCATATTGCTTGTTAAATTCATTTACTAAAAAATGGTCTTCTCGCAATGCCATTTTTTTACTTTCCGATAATTTGTCACCTTCTTTTTCGTACTTAACAATTGCATTCTTTGCTCCGTTATATAAATCTATCAAATCTACCGGAGGATCTGCACCAATTACTGCCAATGGTTTCAAATAAGTGACGTACTTTGAATTACGGGACATTTCTGTGTATTGCAGTGCGTTCATCCCGCCAAGAGAAAGTCCACATAAAACAAATTTATCTTTTGGCGCTTTATATTTCATTACAATGTCTTCCAAAACCGTGTCAAAAAACCGCTTCGCTGTTGTATCAGTATCTAATGTATTGTTGAAATTTGCACTTACTACCACCGACAAGATATTTTTCTCGTATGCTTGTTGCATCATATTTTTATTGCAGCTGATTACATTTTCTGCCGTTTCGCCAGTAGATGGGAACAATACTAAAACGGCCTGAATTGTTTTTTGCGGAGGAAGCACATAATAAAAAAGGCTATCTTCTTTTTTAATGTTGCCATAAGTCTCTAAAGTGTTTCTAATGGCTACAGTTTGTTTTTTTAGTATTGCTAAATATTTACCGTCTAAATCTAAAAAATCACCATTTACAAAATTGCCAACGGTTTTGCCGCCATTATTGAAATAGGCTGCACCTTTTCCGTTTAAAGCTCCGTCGATAAAAGTTCCTTGGAAACTGGCATATCCAATAATTTCAAATTTTCCTTTCCCATCAAATTTTCCTTGCTTCATTTCACCTTGGTAAGTGGCTGACAATTTATTGTCCCGAAACCATTGCAAAAAGCCCTTTCCTGATGCGAAATTATTTTTACAATCGCCATTCCAAATCAAACTGTCTGCAGGAGTTGCTTCATCTACCCATATTTTGCAGTTGGCTTTATGCTCTTTTACAAACTGTCCATCGCTTTGGGCAAAGGAATTTGCGGTAAATAATATTAAAAATGCTAAAAATAGTAATCTCATTCTTTCTGTGGCGTTATGTTTGGCTGTTGGGGAATAATTGCCAACTCGTGCCTTTGCAAAACTTGTGATATTATATGATATCAGCTTATCGTAAGCGTAAAATAGTGCAAATTTTAAAATAAAACAATAACCTGTGGGCTAGCATAAAACTGAGAATTCTAGAGTTAAGTATTTTCAAAGGCGGTTACCGCAGTAAACCAAAGGATTGGAAGCTTAATTAAAACCGGCAAAATTGTATCTGTACCAAAAATTATTATTATTTTAGATAATGCTCCATCACCGCTCATCATCTGTAATTAGTGGCCATCCCATCAAACAACGGCTTGGTACAAGAAAACTGGCCAAGACCGGAGCAAGGTCCACTGCTGAAGAAAAACCGACTTTTTACAGCCTGTTTCATCCATCTGTTTTTTGTCTTATTATATTGGTGGTGGTCGTGTTAGGAGGCTTACTGAGCATTTTAAGGATCTTTTAAAAAAATAAACCCAGGCTGATTAAATCATCTTTCAGGCCTGGAAACAGTAATAAATCTATTCGTTAAACTAATGACCTCTCAAGCCCAACTAAATGAAAATTAAAACCATCATTAAGCATTTGCTAAAGGCAACAATGCTTGGCTTTGCTGCCTTCAGTAGTGTTATTGCCGCGGCCCAGGAAAAGTTAGCTTTGCCATCTGTTGCGCATTTGGAATGGTCGGATGCCGAGATTGGTGCAATCTTCCACTTCGATATGCCCACTTTTAAGCCTGACTACAATTGGCGCGTTTATGGTTCGCATCCTCCGGCATCGGTTTTTAATCCTTCCAAAGTAAATACAGATCAGTGGATTGCTGCGGCTAAGGCGGGGGGCGCAAAGTATGCGGTGCTGGTAGCAAAGCATGGGTCGGGTTTTTCCTTATGGCCAACAGCTGCCCATGCCTACAGTGTAAAAAATAGTCCCTGGAAAAATGGTAAGGGAGATTTGGTAAGGGATTTTGTCGAATCCTGCAAGAAGTATGGTCTGCGTCCGGGCATATATGCCAGCGCATCGACCAATGGCTATCTATGGGCCGATAATCCAGGTGTGGTTCACAAGGGCGGACCAGTTGATCAGAAAACATACAATAAGATCGTATTACAGCAACTAACCGAATTATGGACCAACTATGGGAAGTTGTTCGAGATTTGGTTCGATGGGGGAGTGATACCCGTTAATGAAGGTGGTCCGGATGTAGATGCTTTGCTTAAAAAACTCCAGCCTGATGCGGTAGTCTTTCAGGGGCCGGCCTCGGCTAAGAACCTGATAAGGTGGATTGGAAACGAAGATGGACTGGCGCCATACCCCAATTGGAGTACAACCAACGGTATTGATGCTACCAAGGGATTTAAGGAGAACGATTTCTCTGGCGTTCCCGGAGGTAAAATCTGGTGCCCGGGTGAAACTGATTTTCCATTGAGAACTGGTGGCTTCCAGGGTGGGTGGTTCTGGGTGGATGACAATCAGGACATGATCAGTAAAGAAAAGTTCCTGGACAATTACCTAACCAGTGTAGGTCGTAATTCCAACATGCTGATTGGGATTGTAGTGGATAGCAGCGGACTGGTTCCAACCAAAGATATGGCCTTGCTAAAAGATTTTGGTGATGCAGTAAAGGTGAAGTACCGCCCAATTGCAACAACCTCTGGAGGCGGTAAAGAGGTTTTACTGGATCTTGGCAAAATGCAGCCGGTGAAAGGAGTGGTGATTAAAGAAGATATCGCAAAGGGGGAAAGAATCCGGAAATACCGCTTAGAAGGGTTTAATGGCCAAAGCTGGAAAACCATTGGCGGCGGTAGTGCTGTGGGGCACAAAAGAATAGAAATGTTGGGCACCCCTTCCAGCTTTTCTAAAATTAAGCTCGTTCTGCTGAACTCAGAAGGTACACCGGTCATTAAAGAACTTGGGGCAATTTAGAATGGGCAGCTCACCTGGAGATAGGAACAATAAAAAAATAGAGATACGACAGGTAACACCTTTTCTTGAGATACAACATTAACAATATATGTCGTTTTAATTGATATGAGAGCTTTCGAGACCGTCAGGCCAAAAAACGAACTGATTAAAAAATATGTAAGCTACTATTATTTAGATCTGGCTGATGAAGAGAATTACTTCAATGAATATGTTTGTTATCCCCATTACAACAATTCGATTTCAATATATCAAAGCAATCGTTTTAAGCACAATCTAAATCATGTGATTTGGCAATACGACAGTAGTCAAAAACCAATCCAGTTATATACGCCAATAAGAGAAAAACCGTTAAAGGTTACCCAAATTGGAAAGGTTTGTAAAATCTGTATCGTTTTTAACCCTTTCGGGATAAATCAATTTTTGAAAACCCCGTCATTCTTGGCGTCGGGATTTTCTGTTAATTTTTTCGATGTTAATCAAATCACTCAACTGTTTAATAGCCTGGATTTGATAGTTATCAGAGATTTGCTAGACAGTTTTCTCACGGAGAAATATGTTAAAGCAGAGAACAAATATTTGGAAGAGGCACTAAAAATATTTCAACAGAACATACGGGATACTTCTATTGATTATATTGCTGAAAATAAATTAGGTATCAGCCGGAAACATTTAAATCGGTTATTTCAGCAGCATTTAAACATAAGCCCGAAAAAATATAGGAGCATTGTTCGCTTTAGGGAACTAATGGCGGTTAAGCTTAACCTGCAAGACGATAAAAATTTTTCCAGTCTTTCCCACGAGGCAAATTACACCGATCAGTCGCATTTTATAAAGGCCTGTAAACAATTAACTGGTTTAACGCCATCCCAATTTTTTAAGGATGGAAAAATTATAGGTTCAGAAGATATTTTTTGGAGTTTTACCAGGTAATAATTCCAGTTATTGCCATTATATTTGGAACTAGGTTGTTGCATTGACGGTCCTGCGTTAATCTATAAATGTCCCAATTTTACAAGTTTTCAGGTCTAGCAATAATTACTTTTGGAATGTGAAAAACAGTTATCCGCATTACTTTATCTATTTGTTATGAAATTATATACAGTTGTTTTTACGGCGTTTTGCCTATGTTTTGTGACAACTGGCTTTGCACAAACAGAAATTAAAGAAAAGTTCTTTTCTAAATCGCTTAAAGATACCCTTCACTACAAAGTGTATCTTCCCACAAAAATGGACGAAAGCCAGAAATATCCGGTAATCTATGCATTAAGCTATGGTGTCCTTACCGGAGACTATCTAAGAGCACAATTAAATTATTTTGAAGATCTGCATTACCCATTTCCCAAAACCATAGTTGTACTAATAGAGGCAAGTATGGATAGAATTGGATTCATTTACAAAACCGGCCTTATTGCAGAGAAAGGTTTGGATTTTATTGAGAGTATAAAAAATGAGATTATACCAAGAGTTGAAAGGGCATATCATACTTCAGCTTTTAGAACGTATCTTGGTCATTCTTATGCTGCCAGTTACGGCAGTTATTTAATCCAATATAGACCGGATATTTTTAAGGGGTATATTTTAATGGCTCCAGAAAAAGTAGGAGATTTTAATACTTCCACACCCTTCAAATTAAATGAACGAACAGCAGACAACTATATAAAAAATGACGGAAATAATTTTTGCTATATATGTACTGGTGAATTAGATGATGATAGAAGACTTAAATTTGCTGCAGATTTTTCACATGGCTTAAGTACAATTGACAGTAACAAACTTTCTGTTAAACGAGAAGTTATTCCAACTGCCGACCATAGAGATATTCTTGTTAAAGCTTTTTTGAACGGATTAGGGTTCATTTATCAAAAATATAATCCTGATTATAGCCTGAGCTCTGATGGTATTGATGCATTTGAGAAAGCTAAAAATCGTATCTCTATTATTTATGGAATGGAGATGGAAAAGAAACAAGATATATATAAGCCTTTTCTGCAATTAGCAGTTGATCAAAAAGATTCTGCTGGCCTTTTGAAATCAATTAGTTATTTCAGTACCGATAAGTCCAAATCCTATGATATGTTTTATTTTGGCAACTTTTGTTTGAAATTAAAGTTAACCGATCATGCCGAAAAATATTTTGATCAAGGCATTAAATTAAGTTTTAATGGCGCACATGTAAATATGGACGATATTTCACCCTTAGCCTCATGCTATAGCGGCATGGCCGATGTATATCTGCAAAAGAAGAACCCTGCAAAAGCATGGGAATATTTAGAAAAAGTAATAGCTACCGATACTACTGCTAACTCAAACGGCAGTATAAACGAAGTTGATACCTATTACGCTATAGCACAGTTGGCTTTTGACAACAATTATAAAGTGAAAGAAGGATTAGCTTATTTAAAAAAATGTGAAGCCTTAAGAAAACAAATGCAAGGTGAAAACCATTGGAATTTTAAATACATCTATCTTTTAATGGGCAAAGGCTATTCTCTATTAAATGATAAAGCCAATGCTAAAATATATTTACAAAAAACTTTAGCCTTAGATCCGAATCAAAAAGAAGCGCAAGCGCTTTTGTTAAGGCTTGACTAACAAATTGTCAAATAGATTCTAAAACTTTAAAACCGAAAGCAATTTCCGTACAGCACAATCTGGCGTATATGTCAATTGATGGCCGCCACCTGAAATACTTGAAAAAAGAAGATCTGAATTGACCCTGTAGTTCCTTTGATATGTCTATAGAAAAACTATGATTATAAATATTTATCTCCTTCGACCAGCTCATCCATTCTGGCCCATACCCATGCACCCCGCCTGCAGCCGATGATGTTGTAGCACTGTGGCAAAGGCTTTTGATGTTCATGTGTACCTGGCTTAGTTTTGGAAATATTCTGCAAGTCTTCGGGGTGCATGCTGTCTGAGCTTGGCAAGGGAGTCTGCCCTGATCTGCCTGATCCGCTCCCTGCTGAGGTCATTCTTTTGGGCTACCTCATCGATGGTCATCGCCGGGCCATGAAGTCCGTAGAGTTCACTTATGATCTTCTGTTCTCTTTCTTTGAGGATGCTCATTAGCCTTGTGATGTCCTGCTGCATCGACTGGTATATGATCTGCTGGTCCGCCGCGAGCATATTGGGATCAGCGAGTATACCTGTTAGATCGAGATCTGTTTCGGTATTGACTTTCGCATCCAGCGAGGCGGTGGTTTTATTACGGTAAAGGTGCTCTATGATGGCTGATTCCTTCAATTCAGTGACCGTTGCCAGTTCCTGCGGAGTGGGATCCCGCTCGAGCCGCTGCTCGAGTAGTTCCTGTTCTTTGCGGATCCTTTGTACGGCCAGGATCTGGTTCATGGGTACACGGATCATACGGAGTTGTTCTGATATGCACAGCATGATGGCTTGCCTGATCCACCAGACAGCGTAGGAGATGAACTTAAAGCCTTTGCTCTGGTCGAACATCCTGGCGGCTTTAAGCAGTCCGATATTGCCCTCATTGATCAGGTCGCTTAGCGGAACTCCTTGTCCCTGATATTTCTTGGCTACCGAAATGACAAACCTGAGGTTTGCCCGGACCAGTTTATCCAGGGCGTGCTGATCGCCTGCTTTAATTTTTCCGGCCAGAAGGACTTCTTCTTCCATGCTGAGCAGGCGTACCTTGCTGATGTCGCATAAATAGCGGTTAAGGGAATCTTCCTCCCTGTTGGTAAAGGATTGTTCGATGCGTATTTCTCTCATTTGTCTTATGTTTATGCCGGGATCATTTGTTGTTTTTCAGTCTTGCGGGGGAAGGGTTTTTCTTTTTTGAATTCCCGCATGGCTAGAATGAGCTGATTGACACTATCCAGAGCAAGTGCATTGTAAAGAGAAGCCCTGAAACCGCCGATAGTCCTATGACCACCAATGCCGATGATACCGCGGTCGGCTGCATATTTCAGGAACTCAGCTTCCATGCGCTGATCGTGCAGTTTAAACGTTACATTCATTCGGGAGCGGTGGGCAGGTTGGGCAAGGCCGTAAAAAAGAGGGTTTTCATCAATCTCTTTATACAGCAGGGCTGCTTTTTTAATGTTCTTTTGTTCAATTGCCGCAACTCCGCCGTGGTCTTTGAGCCAGAGCAGGTTGAGCATTGTGGTATAAATTGCGAAAACTGGCGGGGTATTGTACATACTGTTGTCTGCTTTATAGACCCGGTAGTCTGACATAGCGGGCAAACGGTGGCTGATGCGGTCCATCAGCTTATTGCTGATAATGACCATGGTCATGCCGGCAGGCCCCATGTTCTTTTGCGCACCTGCATAGATCAAATCAAACTTGCGGATATCAATCACCCGCGAAAATATATCTGAGGACATGTCACAGACCAGGGGGATGGGTGAGCAGGGAAATTCGAATTGTTCTGTTCCTTCTATGGTATTGTTGGCGGTGAGGTGCAGGTAGGCAGCCTCCGGGGGTATATCGTAGAGATCAGGGATGTAGCTGTAAGCTTTGTCCGCAGAGCTGGCGATAACCTGCGGAGTACCGAACAGGCTGGCTTCTTTGATGGCTTTTTGAGCGAAATAGCCGGTATCCAGGTAAGCTGCTGTCGCCTTAGCCTTTAAAAAGTTCATGGGCACCATGCCGAACTGGGTGCTGGCACCTCCCTGTAAAAAAAGTATGGAATAACTGTCCGGTACATTCAGCAGCTCCCGCACCAGGAGCTGGGTTTTGAGGATGACGCTTTCAAATTCCGGCGATCGATGGGACACTTCCAGAATGGATAAGCCCATATCGTTCCAGTTGATTACAGCTGCTGCTGCCCTTGTCAATACCACATCGGGGAGGATGCATGGGCCTGCGCCGAAATTGTGTTTTTTATTTCCGTTCATTATGAAAATATTGGCTGGTAATTTTCAGGTAAAGTTCTGATATCTAGATTTTTGTTTTCCTGTTCAGCCTGACTTTGGAAAATTTTACCAGCAAGGACTGTGTAAACCTTATTTTATTCCGCAGAGCGGGAAACTACCGGGTAATCTGGAATAATGTTCTGCCGGTTTTCTGCTTTCGGAATATGTATTCTTTACACTAAGAGACTGATTTCAAGTGGTTTTCTCCGGATAAATGAGTGTATTGCAAGTATTCAATGAGACAAAACATAGCGCTGTGTTAGCTGTTATGTTTTATAATGAATCACCTAAATCGCTATAAAGACATGAAAAGATTACTTATCCTTATTGCAGCTGCTTGCTTTGCAGTGGCCTGCAACAGCGGCAGCAAGAGCCAGAACGCTGCCAGTGATAGCCTGACCGCTGATACCGCTTCCGCTGGGGGGCTGCCGGCGCCGGACACGAGTGCTTCAAAAACTAAATTTTCTAAAGTATTAGGCTGGCCGGAAGGTAAAACTCCGGTAGCTCCCGCAGGATTTCAGGTGACTAAATTCGCTGTCAATTTTAAAAGTCCCCGAAACATTTATGTTGCACCCAATGGAGACATATTTGTGGTGCTGTCAAATTCTGAACGTTCTGCAAAAGAAAAAGTTGTCAACGCCATTACCGGTAAATCAAAAGCCGAAGTGGCGGGCGAAAGTGCAAATACCGTTGTACTGCTCAGAGATGCAGATAAAGATGGCAAACCAGAAATCAGAACCAACTTTATTACCGGTTTGAACCAGCCGTATGGTGTTTTGGTGATTGGTAATGCATTCTACGTTGCAAATACCGATGGAATATTGAAGTATCCATATCGTGCGGGCGACACAAAGATCACCGCAAAGGGCACTAAGATTTTAAGTTTGCCTGCCGGGGGGTATAACAATCACTGGACAAGAAACCTTATTGCAAACGCTGACAATTCAAAAATCTATGTATCGGTCGGTTCGGGAAGTAATGTTGGTGAGAACGGAATGGAAAATGAGCTGCGCAGAGCGAATATTCTGGAAATAAATCCAGACGGAACAGGTGAAATAATCTATGCAGGGGGACTGAGAAATCCGGTAGGAATGGCATGGGCGCCGCATACAGAAACCCTATGGACCGCAGTAAATGAGCGGGATGGATTGGGCGATGAGCTGGTGCCGGATTACATCACCAGTGTTAAAAAGGGCGGCTTTTATGGCTGGCCGTATTCCTATTTTGGGAAAAATGAAGATCCCCGAATGAAAGGTCAGAAACCGGAGCTTGTGGCCAGTGCAATTGTTCCCGATGTTGACCTGGGGGCCCATACCGCTTCTTTGGGATTGACCTTCTATACAGGCAACAATTTTCCTAGCAAGTATGTCAATGGTGCATTCATTGGCCAGCACGGCTCATGGAACAGGTCTGCACTTGCCGGTTATAAGGTAGCTTTTGTTCCCTTTAAAGATGGAAAGCCAAGCGGTGCTCCGGAAGATTTTTTAACCGGCTTTATTGCAGATGAGCAAAAAGCTGAAGTATTTGGCAGACCGGTGGGTGTTGCCGTTGCCGGGGACGGCGCTTTACTGGTCGCTGATGATGTTAGCAGTACCGTTTGGCGGGTAGCTGCTAAGTAATGCTGTAATAGCATCAGGCATAAAAGGCGCGGTAACTCAAACTACTGCGCCTTTTCATAACCTGTTATCTCGATATCACTCAAAAGCATCAAGCAACTTCAGGCAACCATTTATACAGGACTGCCTTTATACCTGACTAATCTTCCGGCCTTACCACTTTAAATATGCTTTGTATACTTTTGGTGGCAGGATCCTTAACTAACTAAATATTTATATGGAATCTTTTAAACCCGACCAGACCGATATTGGTATCCTTCGTCTTTTGCAGCAAGATGGCAGAATGCCTTATAAGCAACTCGCCGATAAACTCGGCAAGTCGATCAATCCTATTGTACAGCGTATCACGAAATTGAAGGCAGAGGGATATATCCAGTCCACGGTGTGTTTGCTGAACCTGGAGAAGATTGGCGGGGCTTTTATTGCATTTCCTCACATCAGCCTGGTGAACCACCTGGAACAGACCATGACCAGGTTTAAACAGCAGGTGATGTCATATCCAGAGGTGATGGAATGTTATCATTTAACCGGGCAGTATGACTTTATGCTGAAGGTGGTGCTAAAAAACATGGCCTGTTACGACCAGTTTCTGAAAAATAAGATTGGAAACCTTTCTTATGTAGGCGCGGTGCAAAGCTTTTTGGCCCTGTCGGAGGTTAAGCGCACGACTGCTTATCCCTTTCTATGATCGTATTTTGAGCAGTATGCGTAACAAATTGCCGGAAAG
>Ga0256879_1000335_pt1 | contig 10621 bp, 4 predicted proteins | sample MC6MC0437MT_FD_186346 | JGI IMG/M metagenome (GOLD analysis project Ga0256879, IMG submission 186346) | Metatranscriptome of enriched soil aggregate microbial communities from Iowa State University, Ames, United States - MC6-MC0437-MT... | ecosystem: Environmental > Terrestrial > Soil >... | reverse complement strand
TGGCCCAGGATCTCTTTGCATTCCTTTTCAAAGGCCTGTTTACTGCCTTCCCGTAATTGCTGGTCCGGGTTTACCATGTCCTGCCACACCAGCATGCCCAGTTTATCGGCAAAATAATACCACCTGGCAGGTTCTACTTTAATGTGTTTCCTGATCGTGTTAAAGCCCATTGCTTTGCTGGCTTTGATGTCAAATGCCAGTGCTTCATCGCTTGGGGCAGTATATAAGCCGTCAGGCCAGAAGCCCTGGTCAAGTACCCCCAGGTTATAATAGGGCTTGTTGTTCAGTGCAATCCGCTCAATGCCCTTGTTGTCTTTCTCAATGCTGATCTTACGCATCCCGAAATAACTCTTCACTTCGTCTTTGCCCAACTTCACTTTCAGGTCATAGAGGTATGGGGCATCCGGGGACCACAGTTTCGGGTTTTTAAGGGGAACGGTTATTTGTGTGTTGGCAGTGCCCTTCACGGTTTTCCCGTCAACAGTTAATTGCACTGCAGAAACTGAACTGGATTGTACCGTCACCTTCACTGTTGATCTATCCACATCAGGGGTGATGATCAGCCCAGAAATGTAGTCTGCCGGGACGGTCTCCATCCATACCGTTTGCCAGATCCCTGAACTTGGGGTATAATAAATGCTGGAAGGATTCAACACCTGTTTACCATGCGGACCCACACCTTTATCTGTAGGATCCCAGACTTTTACACTAAGCTCATTGCTTCCTGCTTTCAGCTGATCGGTGACATCCATGCTGAACCCGGTGTAACCGCCGGTATGGGATCCTGCTTGTTTGCCGTTAATAAAAACGCTTGCCTGGTAATCCACAGCACCAAAATGAAGCAAAATACGCTCTCCGGCTTTTGCGGATGGCCGGTCCAGATCCATTTTATACCAGAGCAACTGGTCAGGTTGCAAAATCTTTTTCACACCCGACAAAGCAGATTCAACCGGATATGGCACCAGGATCCTGCCCTCATATTCTGAAGGTAGGCCTGCCTTATCATTTGTAATGACATATTCCCAGAGCCCATTAAGGTTCTGCCAGTTTTTGCGCTCCAGCTGTGGTCTGGGGTAATCGTTTAGGGGTTTAAGCGGACTCACATCCACAGCCCACCTGGTCCTGATCTGCGTCGGCTGAATGGTCCATTTTTCCTGGGCTATTGCCTCTAATCCGGAAATCTGGAACAAAGCTGCCGCTATCAGCAGTGTTTTATTAGCTTTCATTTGTACTGTTTTATATGATTTAAATGTTTTTCTATTTAGGTTAAGGATGGTTTCCCGGTGTATCTAAAGCAAGTCCAGATTTGATTCCTTTATCTTTAAAAGCGATTCCTCTTGTCATCCACAAAGGAGCAGGTTCATCTTTTAAAAAATGATTAAAAAACTGTTGTTGACGTACCGTAAAATCCAGCATTTCTTTTTCTCCTGAAATTGTGTGTCCTTCATTGTCATACTGAATCATCCAAACAGGCTTCTTATATCTTCTTAAGGCAGTAAACATTTCTACCCCTTGTCTCCATAAATCTCCGTCACTGGTATTATTTTGAAGCAAAATTGGCGTACAGATTTTTTTTGCTGAGAACACTGGAGAACTTGAAATATAACCTTCCAAATTGTCTAACATTGGATACCCCATATTAACCTGGCCCATTTCTACAAATGCTTGGTTTGAGCGATCTCCAAAGCGCAAATCCCCATATTGACTGATAAGATCCCCTGCCCCTGCGGAGGATTGCGCTGCTGCAAACATTTTGGAAAAAGCAGCCAACAAATTTGTCTCGTATCCCCCAAAACTATGTCCTTGTATTCCATACTTTAATGAATCGACGTACGGCAAAGTATTTAAATATTTTGCTGCTGATTCAACGGAGTTTAGTGTAACTGAAGCAATTTTACCTGGGATATTATTAATGATATCAACAACGCAAACTAAGTATCCATTGCTCACGTACCATGGGATACTTAATTCGCCATTACTAAGTTTGGGATTGTGAAACAGATGAAGTTCATTTGAACGATACTGATAGTAATTAAAGATTACAGGATATTTTTTAGTTGAGTCAAAATTCTCTGGCTTATACAAAATACATTTATTGGCCATTCCATTGGGCAACTTGTACGATATTAGCTCAGATTTCATCCAATTATAAGGTCTTTGTGGCGATAAATTGGAGATTTTTGTGAATGTTCTTAAATCTTGTGATATAAATAAGTTTGGTGCTTCCGTAGCAGATTGGCGTGTAATTAAATAAACATCAGCATCCTGCGCTTTTAATAGCTGAGGGGGGCCACCTACTAGATCGGCGGTATATATATATGGCTCCATACAACGCTTAATCGGTAGTTTATCCTTACCCAATACTATCGTCCAAAATCCGTTGTCATAGCTGTCTTTTTGAACAGCCCTAAGAATACAGGATTGTTGTTTAGATAAAATAGAATATGGATACTGAGTTTTGGCGAAACGAAACTCGATATTGTGTTTTCTGCCGAAACCGCCTGTCCTATTAACTGGAGGATGTGAGCCTCTTGGATCAACTTCCCAAATATCGAATTCATCGTATATGAACACTTTCTCATCATCTTTGGTCCAAATATTTAGGGGACTGCTCCAAGCACTTGGCTCACCACTTTGCTGATATGTAATATTTAAAGGATAGGATATTCCTTTGGAAATACTTTTGTAAAGCCCACTCGGAATTTCATAGCTGCAGTGTTGCATATTCGATATATCGAACCACACTAGAAATCTTCCTGTAGGAGAGAAAGCGATTCCCCCACCGCCTGTAGAAACATTTTGGGAGTCAGCGATTGCAACACGTTTCCCGGTTTTTATTGAAAGTAGATCATATGTACTTCGTTCACTTTCATTCCAATAAGCCTCAAAATTATTACCCCTTTTGCTAAGTACTACATAGTCTCCTTTGGGCTGTCCAATTATGACAGAATCTTGATCTTCAATCTGCACGAATTTCCTTGAACTTAATTCGACTGTTGCTGAATAGGATGGCGGCGCATCATTTTTCAGTAAAAAGGCTTGATTTGATTGCAATCTGGAGTCCTTATATCCCCAAATATTTACATTCGACGAGATAACTGTTGTGTCTCGTTTATTCGCTGGCTTATAGTCAAGTTTTAACCATAATCTGTTGCTATTAGTATCAAATGTTAACGGGTAATCTTTTATGAAATAGTTATTTTGCAAACCATTACTTTGATTATCAAGTATAATGACAGTTTTATTGCCAAAACCTGACCAATAATTTACTTTGACACCTTTGTTATCTCTTGTTGTAAAAGCTACTTCTTTCCCACTTTCGTTAAAGACAATGTTGTCGGCTGTGGTATCTCCGGAGAAAATGACCTCTTTACCCGAATATAAATCTCTGTATATTAGACTTTTACTTCTTCTAATAACCATAGCTGATCCCTGCCTATTAAAATAGGTATTTTTTACATTCGGATAATATATCTTTACTTTTGAACCTAATTTTTGTAAAAATGCCCCGTCCTTAATGAAATATAAAATGAAGTCGCTTTTAATTCCAGTATAATCAAAACGATCGACATTTTCCAAATAACTGACATTGTTTGTTCCGACAGTTACTATCCCAATTTTTATTGTGTTTCCATAAAAGTGACTAAAAACGAAATAATTGCCGTCCTTGGAAAAGCCTCTGGCTTCTCCGAGAAATTCCTTATAGTATTTCTTATCGCCCGAACACAAGACAATATTTTGCTCTTGCCTATCTTTACCGTAAGAATAGCATATAAATTTTCCATTTCGTGAAACTTCATAGTCGCCAAGCTTTTCCCAACTTCCTGATGTTATGTTTGAAATTAGAACTTTATTTTTTTGCGCGAAGCCTACTTGGTAAGCTAAAATCAATAGTATAGCGAAGTATTTAGTTTTCATATCTGTGTAGTTAATTTAATCCTCGAAAACCTTGTAAAATCGTATTGTTTACCTGTTTGAAATATTGATCAACAATTGTTTCGCAAACGAGAATGTTTCTTTTAGTTTTTAGAAGGATCGATCATTCATAAACGGCAATCATAAGCATCGTCGACCGCATTGAAATTCATTTTGTTTGAATTTCATTTGACTACATTGCGTGATGTTTATAACTCGATAACTTATCTCTAAAAAATCTCATCATTAGTTTTTTGCCAGTTAATAATATTAACCCTGTAGATTTTCCACAGGGTTAAAGCTAATCTCTTTCGGTATAACCTGGATTCTGATATCCCTTTAATGCAGGATTTAATCGAAATTGATCATCTGGAATAGGAAACAAGGCTTTATACGGCTGCCATTCGGCGGTTTGTCCAGAAGCAGACTTGGTTGGTGCTACTTGAGCCATAACGTCGTTCACTTTACCTGTCCTCTTCAAATCAAACCATCGATTGGCCCATTCTGTAAAAAGCTCGGTTTGTCTTTCTTTCGCAATAGCCATGAAAATTTCATCTGGGGTCGACGCAGTTGTATTGCCTAAACCTGCTCTGTTTCTAATTTTATTCAAATCTTCTTCTGCACCGCCGGCTCCAAAGATTTTACCTAATTTAGCGCGTGCCTCCGCTCTTATTAAAAGTTGTTCGCCCAATCTAAAAACCATAATATATTCAGTCGAAGGCTTAACCTCTTGGCCAATTTTGTATTTGAATGGAATAAAATAATTTTTGAGACCTGAAGCACCTGATGTTACAGGCTTTAGCCACTTAGTCATACGTTGATCGTCTATTTCAAATGCATTTAATAGCCACGAGCTAGCGAATAATTGTGGGATTTGATCAAACGTGGGTATTAAAAACATACCATCAGGAGTATTTTGAGCTGAAGGGTCAGTTTGTAACGAGCCAGAAGATATATTTGGCTGGAGTTGCCAAATTGTTTCTCTACTATTTTTCAAGAATACATCATTTAGCTCTGGCAACAATTCGTAGTTCGAATTTGAAATAATTTTAGAACTCTCTTGTTCAGCCTCTACCCATTTCTCCTGATAAAGATAAACCTTCGCTAACAATGCCGTGACAGTGAACTTATTTGGGATAACACGTTCAGATGTTCCAGAATTAAAATCTATCCCTAAATAATCGTCGGGTAAATTTTTCTGGGCATCTTCTAAGTCTGCGACAACCTGCTTATAAACTAACTCAGTTGAGCTTCTAGGGATATTCGAATTAACTTTAAAATCCGTCGTCAAAACTAAAGGCACATCGCCGTAGAAATTTATGAGCAGAAAATAACTAAATGCTCGAAGAAACTTGGCTTCACCTAACAGTATGGATTTTGTTTTTTCGTCAATAGTTTTTGAAGCTGAAACTCCTTCAATCATTGAATTTGCTGAATAAATATTTTCACCGTAAAGTTTCTTCCAGTATCCAGGTACATCTCCACTAGGTAAAAAATTCCGATAACAAAATGAATTTGGAAAATTGTTTGGCCCAATGTCCATTTCATCCGATAATACCGCACCATTTAAAGATGCACTATTGTCACCTGTGAATATACCTCCTGGAGTTGCCATACTTGCATAAATTCCAACCAGCACCTGGATTGCAGAGTTTCTATTACTATATACTTCCTCGGCAGATGATTTATCCCGAGGAGGGTCTACATCAATCAGTTTTCGGCAACTAAAAAATATCGACGTCAACAAAACGATGCTAACGATAATACTACTTTGAAATTTTAATCTTTTCATACGAGTGATGTTAAATACCTAAAATAAATCCTACAGAAAACAACCTCATTTGAGGCAAAAAGGACAATTCCTGTGTTTCAGGGTCTAAACCTTTAAACGGTGAATAGGTCAGGAGATTCTGGCCTTGAATATTCAGACGAAGGCTTTTAACCCCCGACTTTTGTTCAGGCCCAATTAGCTGGTAGCTAAGAGAAACATTTCTTAATTTTAAGAAAGATGCATCTACATAATAAAGTTGACTTTCCCTGGTTCTGTTTAGCAAATCAAATAGTGAAAAGTCTCTTGAAGCTCTCTGAAAATCTGCAATATCTCCCAACGCACGCCATCGATTTTCAACAGCAATCGGTTGATTTCTATTGAAGAAACCGGGCCCGCCGCCTTCAGTAAATACAGGCGAATACAGGTAATTTTTACCCTTTTGTTTTGTAAATTGGATAAAGAAGACTACGCTAAACTTTTTATAACTAAAAGTATTCTGAAATCCACCTAATATTTTCGGAAAATATTCAACATATGATGCGTCAAATGGAGCGCTATAATCCATCACAACGTTTCCGCTCCCATCAAGAAATTGATACTTCCCGGTGCTTGGATCTACCCCATTAATAGCATACCCTTTCATAACACCATTAAAAGGATAACCTTCTCCCTTTCCATAACCTAAAAAGGTTGAAAGATTTGAATTGGCATCTTGACTTATGAGTTTATTTCTTGGTAAGGATAGATTTACAGCTGTTTTCCAATTTAACGATTTACTTAATTGGGTTGAAGTTGAAAAAGTAAATTCCCACCCAGAATTTTGTATTGTCCAGTTCTGATTTGTTATAAAATTGTAATTCTGTCCAGCGGTAGAAGGTAAAGAATAATTGATTAATTGATTGGAGCTTCTGTTGCGATAGTAAACAATACTTGATAACAGGCGATCATCAAGGATACCTATATCTATACCATATTCAAGTTTCTTCACCCTCTCCCATTGAAAATATGGATTAGAGACTCCGTCCGACTTTAAAGGTCGCAGCCCTAAATATTGAGTATTATCTATGTTGCTATATTGTTCTTCGTACCGATATCCGGGAATGGCATCATTTCCTGACACCCCGTAGCTTGCTCTTAATTTACCGAAACTGAGAAAAGGTAACGTAGACTTAATCCATCCTTCATTTGAGAAAATCCAGGCTGCTCCAACAGATCCAAAATTGCCGAATTTGTTATTAGGACCAAACTTGCTACTACCATCTCTTCTAGCTCCGAAACTGATTAGATACTTATCTCTTAAATTGTAGGCAATCCTTCCATATATTCCGAGATATTTATATTGCGCTTCAGGACTAGAACCACCGAAGCTTGTGGCGGAACCAAAATTGTGGAGTACATTATCATTAGCAAAACCAAATGCAGCTAAATATTCAGACCCGGTATTCTGAGATTGAAAATTTGCACCAGTCAGTAGGTCTAAACTTCCACCAAGTATCTGGGTTTTATACAAAAGTTGAGGTTCTATGACAAAGGAAGTTGAAAATGTTTCCATGAAAGTACTGGATCGTTGTGAAATCGCTTGAAATGCAGGATCAAGAGCTGTAAATGGGCTTGGAGTAAAGGAATTCCCTGAGACCTTGCTTGCCCCGACAGTGGTTTTTAGTGTTAATGACGGTGTAAATTGATAGTTTATTAAAATGTTGCTATTCAAACTCAATACATCAGATGTTGTCTCTTTCAGAAGCACTGCAAATGGATTGTCAAATGTTCCTACTCCTGTTATTGGATTTGGTGCCCAATTTAAAGACCCGGTTTCGGTGTATAGATCAGGTGCATTTGGAGCTGTTCTATAAGCCAGTGATAATAAATAAGCTGGAGGTGTGATATTTTTATTGTAAGTAACATTACCTGTTAGATTGATCGTTAGCTTTTGGTTGGTCGAACGTCCAGTCAAACTAAAATATCCACTAACATTTTCATCTTTTGCATTTCCTGGGAATACATAGGTTTGATTATTATAGTTTCCCCCAACTAAATATTGAATTGCCTCTGTACCACCACTAATCGCTCCTTGAAATATTCTGTTTTTTGCGGTGCCGCCTAGAAATTTTTGTTGCCAGTCTGTATTTTTATTTTGATCCCATAAATACAGATCAGGCGCTTCTTGAAATTTAAACGCTTGATCGGAAGCTTCTAGATCTATTCCATCATTTTTAAAGGCTTCTCGTCGCATTTCTAAATATTGCGTTGTATTCATTAAACTAAGTTTCTTTGGGATTTCACTGAAACTTGTTGACGCATTAATGTTCACAACTGCCTGGCCTATCTTACCTTTCTTTGTTGTAATTAAGATAACACCATTTGCACCCCTAGATCCATAAATTGCTGTTGCATCGGCATCCTTCAAAACATCAATTGATTCAATGTCATTTGGATTAAGAAAGCTTAGAGCAGACAGGCCGTTTCCAGCAGGATCATCTGGATTAAAGTTTTGCCCGCCAAGCAAGCCGCCCATCGCTGAAATGTTATTCGAAACTGGGACACCGTTAATTACAATTAGCGGTTCAGAAATAAAACCCGACAAACTATTCTGACCTCTTAGTTGTATTTTCATCGCAGCTCCTGGTGCTCCAGAGGTTGGTGTTACAACTAGCCCAGGGACTTTGCCTTGCAGAGCAAGCAGTGGATTGTTAATTGGTTGATTTGCAATATCGTCCTTCGTTATTGATGAGATATTCGCTGTACTGATTCTTCTAGATGTGGTCCCGCCAAACATGATTTGAACTTCATCTAGTGGTGAGGAACTAAGAACAAGTTGATGTATCCCTAAATCCTCTTCCCCCTTTAAAGTTATTTCAAGTTTCTTATATCCAACATATGAACAAACGAGTGTCGCATTCTCATCAACATTTTTGACAAAGAAACTCCCGTCAGCACCTGTAACACTTCCTCCTTTACCATCCTTGACAGTAATTGACACGCCAGAAATCCCTTGCTTGTGTTCGTCTACAACACGGCCATGAACATTGATAGCAGCAAAGCGATCAACTAGCTTCTCTAAAAAGGAATTTGTTTCTGCTTTCTTTTTGACCATCACAGTTTTATCAGAAATTTCATAAAGAAGTGGCTGCCCCTCAAAAAGAACTTCCAGCGCCTTTTCTACAGTTGAATTGTTCAGCTTAATATTAACCGGATTGGTATTTTTTAAGTCATCAGCCTGATAAATCAAGTCATAACCGCTCTGCTTACTGATGGATTTTAATACTTTTTGTAGCGAAGCCTGCTTCTCATTCAACGTAATCTGCGCCTTGGTTGAAGCACTTACCTGAAGCAGGAATAGAGTCATTATGAGAATGGTCAGTTTCATCACTAGTAAATATTGCCTGATGACTGGATTCTTTCTCTCCCAAACCGGGATAAAAGAGATCGTCGCCAAAAGTTGTACTGGCATTCGGATTAACCCAAATGCACTAATTTTTTGATTAATTTTCATTAACTTTAATCGTTTGGTTAAGTTGATTGTTGATTCTTGCTAGGATGATTATGATACAGCTCCAAACGCATGAGCGGGGGTAGGTCGAAGCACTCCCGCTTACTTGTTCTTCACTGTTTGGTTTGAGTAGTTTTAGTCCCTTACAGTAATCCTCCTTCCTTCAATTTTAAAGTGAACGCCTCCAGTGAAGGCAATTTTATCCAGTATCATCGCTAAATTCTCTTTCCGGCTGATCGTACCTCCGAATGTTTTGTTCCTGGAATTCCCCTGAAACTCTACTTCTATGTCATACCACCTGCTTAGTGTCCGCATGATGCTTTCCATTGTTTCCTGCTCAAACGTATATTTACTGCTGGTCCAGGCAATGGCATCATCCCCATCCGTTTCTTTAACTGCAATTGTGCCTGATGGCGCAAGTAAAGCCTGTTCCCCTGGTTTCAAGACTGTTTCAGCATTTAAACTTTTCGAACTCACCTTTACAATACCCTCAAGCAATGTTGTCTTGATACTGGGTTCATCAGCATAAGAGTTGATGTTAAAGTGAGTACCAAGTACCTCTACATTTTGTTGATCCGTTTCCACTACAAAGGGATGACTTTTATTTTTGGCGACTTCAAAATAAGCCTCGCCCGTCAAGACCACCACACGTTTGCTAGTACCTTTGAGCGAACCAAAATTTGCTGGATACTTTAAAGTACTTGAGGCATTCAGCCAAATTTTGGTTCCATCAGGTAGCATGACCTGATAAGTCTGTCCCCGAACGGTGGAAAGCGTGTTTAATTTACCAGCATCCTCTGATCCCTGGCCTTGAATGTCGTATACGATCTGGCCGTTTTCAGTTTTACGGATCACCACACCGGATTCTTTTGCCAACTCTCCATTGGCTACATTACCCACATTGATTTTTTTACCATTGGAAAGTGTAAGCGTTGCGCCTTCCTTTCCTGGTTTTACATCATTTGCGTAAACAATTTGCCCAACCTGTTTCTCAACAACAAATTGCTGGTACATAAAAACACAGATACCCAATAATCCAATAGTAGCAGCTGCAACCGTTAAAATACGCGGCCATAATTTAATTTGTTTGGCATGGGCTGGAGATTGTGAAATGATAAAATCAAAAATCTCTTGTGACCGGTTGCCTGGCAGATTCTGAATTTCAAGGACAGCTATATTGTCATAAGCATTGTCGATTGCTTCATTTAATGCTGCTTCCAGCTTGTGATCTTCCAATAGGCTCGACCACTCTTCCGCCTCTTCAGGAGAAAGACTGCCAGACAGGAACTGCTGATATAAGTAAGTGATCCGTTCTTTTCTCATTTTATTAAGGGTTAGATTTATCAATGAATTGACATTAAATTAACCTCCTTTCTTAAATAGACGAACGGCACAAAACTTAGGAGTAATGGAAAGTAAAATATTTTTTAAAGGATGTAAATAAC
>Ga0256879_1000314_pt1 | contig 10914 bp, 14 predicted proteins | sample MC6MC0437MT_FD_186346 | JGI IMG/M metagenome (GOLD analysis project Ga0256879, IMG submission 186346) | Metatranscriptome of enriched soil aggregate microbial communities from Iowa State University, Ames, United States - MC6-MC0437-MT... | ecosystem: Environmental > Terrestrial > Soil >... | reverse complement strand
CTGCCGTGAGCTCACGCACATCACCCAGGCCAACATCGACGCCGCGCAGCCGTTGAACGAGGTCTGGCCGGCCTTCGAACGCTGGCTCGGCCAACACCAGACGCGCCTCGAAGGCTGGGCCAGTTGGGGCGATTACGACCGCAAACAGTTGCTCCAGGAATGGCAGCGCCTGCAACTCGACAGCCTGCTGAGCCGGGTGCCGCACATGAACCTCAAGCAGCGCTTCGCCAAGGCCCGACGTCTGGAGCGACCATTGGGATTGAACGGCGCGCTGCAACTGGCCGGCATGCAATTCAGCGGGCAACAGCACCGGGCCCTGGAAGATGCGCGCAATACCGCGCGGTTGTTGCCGTTGGTCTTGCCACTCTGAAGTCAGGGCGAGAACTCACCGGACACGCCCCGGGCAGGTGACGGCGCCGGGAGCGTTGTGCATACTGACCGGCCCTTTTTAACCCCTGTTTGCCCTTTTCGAGAGGAATCGCCCATGTTCAAAGTCAACGAGTACTTCGACGGCACCGTCAAGTCGATCGCTTTTGGCACCGCTGAAGGTCCGGCGACCATCGGCGTCATGGCCCCGGGCGAATACGAATTCGGCACCGCTCAGCGTGAAATCATGCACGTGGTCTCCGGCGCGCTGACCGTCAAACTGCCGGACAGCAGCGACTGGGAAACCTTCGCCGCCGGCAGCCAGTTCAACGTTCCGGCCAACAGCAAGTTCCAGCTGAAAGTCGCCGTTGATAGCGCTTACCTGTGCGAATACCGCGGCTAAGTCCACGGCTTTTCCCGGCGCAAAAAAATGCCCGTGTCCATGGACACGGGCATTTTCATTTCCGGCAGTGGTTACTCGAGGATTTCCACCGGCATTCCGACTTCCAGTTGACCATTGCTGTCATTGACCAGGTTCTGCCCGAACATCGCGCCATCGGCCTGCGCACGGTATTTCTGCAGGGTTGCCAGTGGTTCGCGATCAGCACTGCGTTCGCCGGTCTGCGGATCGATGGTGGTCAGAATGCAGCGCGAGCAAGGCTTCACCACGCGGAACTCGACATCACCGATGCGAATGCGCTTCCAGCCATCCTCGGCGAACGCCGCGCTGCCTTCGATCACCAGATTCGGCCGAAAGCGCAGCATCTCCAGCGGCCGTCCGACCTTTTGCACCAGATCCTCAAGTGACGCTTCGCCAATCAGCAACAGCGGGAAACCGTCGGCGAACGCGACCTGATCGTCCTCGCGGCCATAACCGGCCTGCGTCATGCGCGCGCGATCAAGTGGCACCTGCACCAGACGGGTCGGCTTGCCGATGAAATCGCTGACCCAACGGGCCGCTGCATCTCCGGCATCCGGAACGCGCAGGGTGTCACGCCAGATGGTCACACCGCGCAGGTCGGAATCGGCCTCGGGCAATGGCACGTCCTGCGCGGCAAGCCCGGGAGCGCTGAGGGTCAGACCGCCCTGCGCGTTCCACAACGCCGACAGCTGACTCATTTTCGCTTCGGCCCGCTGGGTCAGAAAGCGCCCGCTGGCCTCGTCCACGAGCATCCAGCGTCGGTCCCCTGCAAGGCCCAGTTTGTCCAGGCCAATCGATTGCAGAATCTCGGGTTTGCCGGATTTCAACGGGTAACGATAAAGCGCGCTCAGACGCAGCATGGCCAGCTCCCTGGTGGGCAAAAACGCCACCCTATACGAGCTTTATCTGTGAATCAAAGCCTGATGCACGCACCCGCAAAGATAGTTTGTGGCGAGGGGATTTATCCCCGATGGGGCGCGAAGCGGCCCCACTTGAATCAAGAAAGCAGGACTGCTGCACAGTCCATCGGGATAAATCCCCTCGCTACAGGTTTTCGTCAGGCCGGCACTTCATCGAGCATCAGACGCTGACGCACCACGTCGACCAGTTTGTCCGGCTGGAACTTGGAGAGGAAGTTGTCGCAACCGACCTTCTTCACCATCGAGTCGTTGAAGCTGCCGGACAGCGAGGTGTGCAACACCACGTAAAGACCGCGCAGACGCGGATCGTTGCGGATCTCGGTGGTCAGACGATAGCCGTCCATTTCCGGCATTTCCGCATCGGTGAACACCATCAGCAGCTTGTCGGTCATGTTCACGCCGGTATCGGCCCAACCCTTGAGCATGTTCAGCGCCTTCAGACCATCACTGGCGATGTGCATCTTCACCCCGAGCTGGCCAAGGGTGTCGCGCAATTGCGAGAGCGCGACGTTGGAGTCGTCCACCAGCAGCACTTCGCGACCACGGGCACGCTCCAGTACCGGATCGTCGAGCTTGTCGCGCGAAACCTTGGCGTTGTACGGTACGATTTCAGCGAGCACTTTCTCGACGTCGATGATTTCCACCAGTTGATCGTCAACCTTGCTGATCGCGGTCAGGTAGTGCTGGCGGCCAGCACTGGTCGGCGGCGGCAGAATGGCTTCCCAGTTCATGTTGACGATGCGATCCACACCACCGACGAGGAAAGCCTGCACCGAACGGTTGTACTCGGTGACGATAATGGTGCTGTTCGGGCCCGGCACCAGCGGGCGCATGCCGATCGCCTGAGACAGGTCGATCACCGGCAGCGTCTGGCCGCGCAGGTTGACCACGCCGCAGACGAATGGGTGGCGCTGCGGCATCAGGGTCAGCTTCGGCAGTTGCAGAACTTCCTGAACCTTGAACACGTTGATCGCGAACAATTGGCGTCCGGCCAGTCGAAACATGAGAATTTCCAGGCGATTCTCACCCACCAGTTGCGTGCGTTGGTCTACCGTGTCGAGAATGCCGGCCATCAATGACTCCTGGGCTTGTTCTGATGAATTCACTACTAAGTGGGGTTATCGGCTGTTTATGGCGATTCTTGATCCCCACAAAATTCACCATCAAAATGCCACACACGGGCATTGATGTCACATTAACATCATGGTTTACTGACCCGGTGTTTTCATCTGCTGCATTCTCTTCTGGCGCGACCACAGTTTGCGCCACAGGTTCCCGTGTGTAAGGGAATCCCCTAGGAACAATCAGGCCCAACCTGATGTTCGCAATATCCAATAGCCATTAATGTGACGCCATTCTCATTGCATGAACGGAGTCAGGCTATTGTGTGCGATCGCAGGTCAGTGGAACCCCACCCTCTGGAAAACCTCAGCCAGTGCACTTGCACGGTGGGGCGCGATCTCCCGACGATCCACGAACGTCGACACACACGGCATTCCCTCATCAGACAAGACGCTGTGGAGATAAGCATGCCAATCGACCGTAAAGACTGGGCGCAACGCTTTCCCGAATTTCTCGTCGAAGCTGAAACACTCCTGGCCAAGTCCGAAGAGTGCCTGAGCCACCTGCAATTGATCAGCAACGACAAGGACGCCATCGACTGCATGCGCAACACCCTGCTCAAGCTGGCGAGCCGGGCTGAAGCGCTGGCACTGGAAGCGATTTCCGAGTTTTCCCTGCATATTCACAGCCTGCTCGACGCTGCGCCGGATCACATCGATCTGCACGCACAGGCGCTGAATGCACTGCAGGACTGTTTCACCTTGATGGCCTGGCAGATCGAACTGGTCGATCACAACACCGGCCAGTTGAGCCTGGATGGCAGCGAACAAACTTCATTGATCGAAGCCTTCGCGTTTCAGGTCGGTCAAAGCCAGTTCAAGCCACCACTCCCAACCCGGCCGCTTCCGCTTTTGTCTTATTCCGAGCGTCAGGCCTGATCCGCCGCATTCAACGCGTAAATCCAGGCTGAACATCGGAATCGCTGAATGTCGCAATTGAATAGTGCATACCTGCCAGCGACAATTCGAATTAAATAACCACACCTGACCCCAGCGGATATTTTGCCGCGGCCTCAGGGTTTGCCTGTGTCTGTGTAACGATCAACTTCGCACCGCACGGATCTCTATCAAGCAGAATAAAGCGACATTTTCCATAATGGAACTCACGTCCAACATGGCGTATTTCCTGACTCGTTGGACATATATGGCAAACGCGACCAACGGTATCTTAAGTGGTATTATGCCGACCGTTAGTTGCTTTCAACTAATGGCACAGTGATTCAGCGACTGTCATCCATCGAACTTGATGGTCGAATATCGTTCACTGTACTTCGTTAAAATCAATAACATAATTGACAGCATTTTCAGACAGAGATCCGCCAGCCACCGGCCGGTCTGCCCGTAGCGAACATCCATTGGCTCCATCCGTTATGTACGCCAGCCTCAAGTCAATCATCAAATGGCCACCGTCCCGGGAAAATGCACGCCGGTTCACACTCATATTGAGTGTGGTCGCCGCCCTTGGCAGCCTGCTGACCTACGGATTGTCTGCTCCGCTTTCACTGGGCCTGCTGCTGTTGAATATTGCCGCCACTGCTTGTGTCTGGGTGCAATACCGGCTGTCACGCAAATCGATCAAGTTTCAGCCTCAGGAACTCGCCGACCGTTTGCTGGAAGTCCAGGAAAACGAACGCCACCGTCTCAGCCGTGAACTTCACGACGACATCGGTCAGTTACTGACAGCGGCCAAGCTGCAAAGTGAATGGCTGAAAAGACGTCTGCCACCCGACTTGCAGGAGCAATGCTCGACACTCTGCGACACCCTTGAAGAAACGCTCAACAAGGTGCGCGATGTCTCGGCCATTCTCAACCCGCGCCAACTGACCAGCCTCGGCCTGGAAGCCAGCCTGCGTGCGCATTTGCTCAAGACCCTGGCCAACACGTCGGTGCACTGGAGCCTCGATTGCCAGCAGCGGCTCAACGGCATTCCGGAAGAAATGGCGGTCGCCGCTTTCCGCATTACTCAGGAAGCGGTGACCAACATTCTGCGTCACGCGCAGGCCAGCAACCTGTTGATCCGCGTGCAACGCCTGCCACAAGGGCTGACGCTGCTGATCAGCGACGATGGCCAAGGCTTTGCGCCTGCCGCGGATCCAGGTCGGGAAGGACAACGCGGCATGGCCGGGATGGCCGAAAGGATCGAACAGTTGGGCGGTACGCTGAACGTCATCAGCGAACCGGGCAAAGGCACTCAAATCGAAGCACTGTTCCCCTGGGCGCCCCGTGCACTCGAACGGGCCAGTACGAATAAGGTTATGCGTTGACTTGTAACTTACTTCTAGTGGATGACCACTCGCTGATCAGGGCCGGCGTGCGCGCTCTGGTGCTCGACATTCCCGGTTACGCCGTCGTTGGCGAAGCCAGCGATGGCTCGCAACTGCTCGAAATGGTCGAGCAACTGGCACCCGATATCGTATTGCTGGATATCTCGATGAGGGAAACCGGTGGCCTGGAAGCCCTGCAACGGCTCAAGCGCGTAAGGCCACATAGCAAGGTGCTGATTCTGTCGATGCATACCGATCCGGCGCTGATCATGCAGGCGCTGGAATGCGGCGCGCACGGCTATCTGCTCAAGGACACCACGGCCACCGAGCTTGAACATGCCCTCGAAGCCCTGCGCAACAACGAGCGCTACCTGAGCCCGGCGATCGCCCATACCGTAATCACTCAGGCGCTGACCCGCACCCAGAAAAACCAGCCCGAGGTGGCTGACTCGCACAACCTGACGGCACGTCAGCTGGAAATCCTGCGGTTGATCGTGCGCGGTAAATCCACCCGGGAAATCGCTAACGGCCTGGGCCTGAGCATCAAAACCGTCGAAACCCACCGCTCGCAGATCATGAAACGCCTGCAGATCTACGACGTGGCGGGTCTGGTGCTGTTCGCGGTGCGCGAACAGATCATCAGTCTGGACGACTGATCAAGCCCGCGCCGCCCAACAGCGGCGAATGCTCCGGCAAATGCACCTGCAAGGCCGCGGGGCGCGCCTCGAAACGCAGGCTGTCGCCCTCCAGCGGCTCGCCGTCAAGGTTGATGCTCAGCCCCTCGGCGACCTTGATTTCAACCCAGGGCAAACGGGCCCGGACAAACATATTGTCGAGGCCGAAGCCGTCGCTGAGCAAATTCTTCAGCGTGCCCACCAACTCCTGTGGCGCCGGCAGAATACTGATGTCCAATAGACCATCGTCCGCCAGTGCCTGCGGGCACAGGACGTGTCCGCCGCCCGCCTGACGACCGTTACCGATGCCCAATGCGAGCAGCTCGCCACTCCAGTGAAAGTCCGGCCCTTGCAGTTCGCCGTAGGCCGCGTGCAGCTCACTGAAGCGCGACAAACCAGTGAACAGATAAGCGGCCCCGCCGAGCACTTTTTTCAGATCTTCAGAGGTATTGGCCGTGACCTGACTGCCGAAACCACCCGTCGCCATGTTCAGGAAAATCTGCCCCCCGACTTCGCCCAGGTCAATCTTGCGCGGTGGCACGTCGAGCATTTCCAGCGCCTCGGCCGGTTCCAGCGGGATCCCCGCCGCGCGGGAAAAATCGTTAGCCGTTCCTAGCGGCAACAGCACCAGACTGGCCTCATCCGGATGCGCGGCAAGCGCTTCGGCGATATCGCGCAACGTGCCATCTCCGCCTCCGGCAATGATCTTCCGATAGCCGCCCGCCAGTGCTTCTTCCACCAGACGCTGAGCGTCACCGGCCTCCCAGGTCAGCCGTACAGCCAACTCCCAGCCCTGCTTGCGTTTGCTTTCGACGGCGGCGCGCACCGCCTCATTGAGTGCCTGCTTGCCATGCAGAATCAACAGCGCCCTGCGTTCACTCATATCGGTCACTCCCCACGATTGAATCGGTGTGAAACATCTTGACCACTGGCGCAGGCAAAAAAGCCATGGCAACACCATTTAATTCAAGCGACTGACCTGTCGCGTCCTACGCGACGGTATTTTTTCTTACAACATGTGAGGAATCGGCTCAATTGACCGGACACGATCCTTGATTCACCTTGTGCAGGTGGTATCAATTTTCGAATTTAACAACACAAGGATGTGCAGGTAATGATTGGATACACCCTCGGAAGTGATGACAGCCTGAATGACGGCAAGGCCAGTGTGCTTGCGATTGGAACAGCCAATGGACATTTCCATGCCAAGCCATGAAGCCAGAATTGCAAATAGCCCGGTTGCCCCTCTGGACGAAAGTCGCGCCAGTCACAAATCCGATTTCAGAAAGAATGCCAGAACCGCTGGAGAGGTAGATATGGAACCGCGCGTGACCGAGCTGGAAACCCACCTCAAATACATTCGTCGGGATATGGACGAAGTCCGCGCGGATGTTAAGACCATCAAGCACCGTCTCGCCTATTCAGCGGGTGCAACGGCGGTGGTCTTGGGACTGCTGGGATGGGTTGCCAACAGCCGGTTCGATCAGTTGGTCACACTGATGAGCCATTGACAGGGACATGCAGGCATCGACGCAGTATCGGTCGAGCCTGCAATGACCAGGTGCGAATCAGCCGAGCAGGTCGCTCAGGGGGATGAACCCGACCACATCGCCCTCCACCAGCGTGCGGCCTTCCAGCACTTCTACCAAACCATCCGCCCAGGCCGCGCTGCGCAGCACACCGGAGCTTTGATTGCGGTAGATGATCGCCCGCCCTAGCTCGAGGCGACCGCGCAGATATTCGCGACGATTGCCGGCCACAGGCCAGACAAAACCTGCCGGAACCGTAAACTTCAGAGGTTCGACATCTTGGACGCCCTGACGACGCAACAAGTAGGGCCGCGTGAGCAGAGCAAAGGTCACCAGCGTCGAAGCGGGGTTGCCCGGCAGGCCGATCACCGGCACCTTGCGAAAATGGCCAACTGTCAGCGGTTTGCCCGGTTTGATGGCCAGTTTCCACAGCGCCAGCTCGCCCTCTTCCCGCAATGCGATGCCAAGAAAATCCGCCTCGCCGACCGACACGCCTCCAGTCGAGAGAATCAGGTCGACATCCTGCAAGTCGCCAAGGCGCGCCCGCGTGGTCGCCAGATCATCCGGAAGAATACCGGCATCGATCACTTCACAACCCAGGCGCTGCAACCAACTGCACAACACCACCCGATTGCTGTTGTAAATCTGCCCCGGCCCCAGCGGCTGGCCCGGCTCGACCAGTTCATCGCCGGTTGACAGCACCGCCACTCGGACCTTGCGCACCACATTCAGCCCGGCACATCCCAGCGAAGCCGCCAGACCTTGTTCGATCGGTCCCAGCCGGGTACCTGCCGCCAGAATCAACTCACCAATGGTGGTTTCTTGCCCCTTCGGACGAATGTTCTGGCCGACGCTGATGGTTTCGATGAAGCGCACGCTGCCGTCGTCCTGAACCTCGGCGTTCTCCTGCATTTCCACGCAATCGGCCCCGGCTGGTACGGGCGCACCAGTGAAAATCCGCGCACAGGTACCAGGTTTCAACGGCTCTGGAGCTTGCCCGGCAAAGACTTTCTGGCTGACCGGCAGCGGTGCACCAGTCCAGTCCGCCAGATTCAGGGCATAACCATCCATCGCGCTGTTTGGCCAGGGTGGCAGGTCCAGTGTCGAAACCAGGTCTTCGGCCAGCACCCGCCCCTCGACCTCGGCCAATGGCAGGAACTCGCGTTCAACAATCGGCGAGGCTTCAGCCATTTGCAGCAGGCGGGCCAACGCTTGCTCGACAGGCATCAGGCTGCCGGTCTTGCCCGGCTTACCCACGGGATTCACAAGGCGCCGCCTGCTTCAGGTGAGGGACGAAGTTGCACGGGCGATGCCGCGAATCCAGCTGTTCGGCGAGAATGCCGTCCCAACCGGTGCGCACCGCATTGGTCGAACCTGGCAGGCAACACACCAGCGTGCCATTGGCCAGACCGGCCAATGCCCGCGACTGCACGGTCGAGGTACCGATATCAGCCACCGAAATCTGCCGGAACAACTCACCAAACCCGTCAACCTGCTTGTCGAGCAGACAAGCTACGGCTTCAGGCGTGCTGTCGCGCCCGGTGAAACCGGTGCCGCCGGTAATCAACACCACCTGCACCACGTCCTCGGCAATCCAGTGGGCAACTTGCGCACGGATCTTGTACAGGTCATCTTTGAGCAAGACCCTTTCGGCCAAGCGGTGGCCGGCAGCGGTCAGACGGTCAACAAAGACCTGGCCTGAGGTGTCGGTTTCCAGGGTTCGGGTATCGCTGACAGTCAGCACCGCAATGTTCAGCGGCGCAAAAGGTACATCGGCCTTGGCTTTCATTAGGCTCGTCCAGTTGTAGGAGAAACAGCCCGGTGTTATATCACAGCGCTTGAATTTTTCGCCGCCCCGCTGGAGAGCTGCCATGACCTCGAATACGCCATTGCCCCCCTGCTCCATTCTGCTCCTGGCAGGCGGACGCGGCCAGCGAATGGGCGGCCAGGACAAAGGGCTGGTCGAATGGCAGGGTGAGCCGCTGATTGCGCATCTGCTGCGCAAGGTGCGAGCGCTGACCGACGATCTGATCATCTCCTGCAATCGCAATCACGAGCGTTATGCCGCCTACGCCGATCAGTTGGTCAGCGATGAGGTAGGCGATTTTCCTGGTCCGCTGGCCGGCATCCTCGCCGGACTCAAGGTCGCCCGCCGCCCACACCTGCTGGTCTTGCCCTGCGATGTGCCGCGAATCGACGCCGCGCTATTGCAGGACATGCGTGAAACCGCCGGCCAGTTTCCTGACAAACCTTTAATGTTGCGGCACGACGACCATTGGGAACCCCTGTTGTGTGTGATTCCCGTCACCCTGTTCCCCGCCTTCGAAACCGCGTGGAACGCCGGTGAGCGCAGCCCCGGCCGGGTCATGCGCAATCTCGGCGCGACTGCCCTGCAATGCCCGGACAATGACCCGCGACTGGCCAACCTGAACACCCTCGAACTGTTAAATACGCATAACACTGTGTCAGACTGACAGCATTCAAGGAACTCTCACGCCTTGTATACGTCTCAAGCTCAGTAACCAAAAGTATTCCCATTCGGAGACACACCCATGACTCAACGGACCCTCGCCACTTTCATGCTCGCACTGGGCCTGGCTACCCTCGCTGGTTGCTCCTCGCCAACAGTGCTCACCTTGAATGACGGTCGCGAAATCCAGGCCGTCGACACCCCGAAATACGATGAAGATTCGGGCTTCTACGAGTTCAAGCAACTGGACGGCAAAGAGACCCGCATCAACAAGGATCAGGTTCGCACCGTTAAAGAGCTGTAAGCTTTACGTCGATACCGGATACAGAAAAGCCCGCATCAATGCGGGCTTTTTCATGGGCGCGGAAAAGTGCCTGGCGTCACCACTGCAGGGTGATCCGGCTCTCGAATTCACGATCCTCACCGGTCACCGGGTCGACAAACCGCAGCCCCTGCGCCAGCAGCTTGAGCGGATTGGCGTAATCATCCTCAACGTCTTTCAGCACATCCGGGTAAAACGGATCATTGCAGATACTCGCTCCCAGCGCGGTCATGTGTACCCGTAACTGATGCTTCTTGCCGGTCACCGGGTACAGGCCGTAGCGCCACAGATCGCCGTTCTTTTCCCGGACCTCCACCGCAGTTTCCGTATTGGCGACGCCTGGCCCTTCCTGCATGCGGAAAAACGGTTCGCCATCGATCAGGCGACTTTTGTGCACGAGGGGAAATTCCAGCTCCGGCAGCGCACGGGCAATCGCCTCATAGCGCTTGTCGATCTGCCGGGTCGGGAACAACGACTGATAGGCCGAACGGGTCTGCGGATTGGCCGAGAAGATCACCAACCCCGCCGTATGCCGGTCAATGCGGTGCAGTGGAACCAGATGCGGGTTGTCGAGGCGACGGATCAGGCGACGCAGCAACGTCTGCTCGACGTACTCGCCTGCCGGCGTCACCGGCAGGAAATGCGGCTTGTCCGCCACCACCAGATGTTCGTCCGCGTACAGGATCGATTCGAGCACCGGGATTGGCTTTTCATCCGGCACTTCACGGAAGTAGTGAATGCGCAGCCCTTCCTTGTACGGCAGATCCAGCGCAATCGGCTGTCCCTGCCCATCCAGCACCCGGCCCCGGGCGATCCGGTCCAGCCAT
>Ga0256879_1000313_pt1 | contig 10926 bp, 10 predicted proteins | sample MC6MC0437MT_FD_186346 | JGI IMG/M metagenome (GOLD analysis project Ga0256879, IMG submission 186346) | Metatranscriptome of enriched soil aggregate microbial communities from Iowa State University, Ames, United States - MC6-MC0437-MT... | ecosystem: Environmental > Terrestrial > Soil >... | reverse complement strand
CTTCACTGCACGATGAGCGCGCACCGGGAGGTCCGGCTTTTCCCGGCGGGGCGTCAGCGTCCGTTGGTGTGCCAGCAGGCAGGCTTTTCTCTCATCGGCCTGGCGCTGGCGCTGGCTATCACCACGGCCATCGCCATCTGGGCATCCAACGCGGTCGTCCACGGCATCGAGGCATCTGCCGCCCGTTCAACGGGCGTCTGGCTGACGCAGATCCGGCTGGCGGTGACGGATGTGCTGTCCCGGCACTCCGAGGCGCTGACCAAGGGGGAGCCTCCTCAGGACAGCCAGGGCCAGCCGCTGTTCGGCGATGCGCTGCGGCCCACGCTTTCCGAGCTTCGGGTGCAAGGCCACCTGCCTGCGGACTTTCCCGACCGGTCGGCGCTGGGTTTCGGCGCGGACATCCGGCTCCTGCGCAGCCAGGCCTGTCCCGACGAGCCTTGCCGGATCGACGGCGTCGTCGCTGCCGACAAACCTTTGCTGAAAAAGGGGACGCAATTGCCGGACGAGGTCGCCATGGCTTCGGTCATCGCGTCCGCGGGCGGCTATGGCGGGGCCGTATGGCCGCAAGCGCCGTTCCAGTTGCGAGGCGCCGCCTATGCGTTTCCCAACCCGCCGGCGGCCGACGCGCTCGCGTATCCGCCTGGCACGCTTGCCCTGTGGGCGGGCGCTGGCGCCGGGCAGCCTGACATGAGCGGCTATGTGAAGATGCGCGACACCCGCGATCCGGATCTGCAAGGCAATCTCTCTGTCGCAGGCAACGTGGACGCCGGTGGTTACGTCACCGTCGGAGCCCGGGAGATCCCAGGCCATGCCTGCGGCGTTTCAGGCGGAACGCTGGCCACCTCGGCCGCCGGTCAGCTGCTTTCCTGCGAATCCGGCATCTGGACGCAGGCAAGCGGAGGCTTTGGGGGCGCCTACAGCACCAACTATCCGCTCGGCTGCTTCCATTACACGGGCTTGTCTACGGCCAATCCTCGCACGGGCCAGTGTTCCTGCCCGCCCGGCTACGCCGAGGTCATCGTGTCCGCCGGCGGGAAATGGACGGAAACCGAGGGTTGGACCACGGGTTTCGTCTGCGTCCGATGATGGCCATTCCGCCCATATCCCGCGTATCCCCGCCAACCCTCTATAATTGGCGATTCGCCCTAAATTCTGCTTCATCCACGATGAAATCCTCCGAGATTCGCCAGCAGTTCCTGCAATTCTTCAAGTCCAAGGGACACACCATTGTTCCCTCGTCGTCGCTCGTCCCGGGCAACGACCCGACCCTGCTCTTCACCAATTCGGGCATGGTCCAGTTCAAGGACGTCTTCACGGGCAAGGAATCGCGGTCGTACACGCGAGCCACCTCGTCGCAGCGCAGTGTGCGCGCCGGGGGCAAGCACAACGACCTGGAGAACGTGGGCTACACCGCCCGCCACCACACGTTCTTCGAAATGCTGGGCAATTTCAGCTTTGGCGACTACTTCAAGCGCGACGCCATCCAGTACGCCTGGGAGCTGCTGACGCAGGTCTACAAGCTGCCGGCGGAAAAGCTCTGGGTGACGGTCTACCAGGAAGACGACGAGGCCTACGATATCTGGGCCAAGGAAGTGGGCGTGCCGACCGAGCGCATCATCCGCATCGGCGACAACAAGGGCGCACGCTACGCGTCCGACAACTTCTGGCAGATGGCGGACACCGGCCCCTGCGGTCCGTGCTCCGAAATCTTCTTTGACCACGGCCCCGAGATCTGGGGCGGCCCCCCGGGATCCCCCGAAGAAGACGGCGACCGCTACATCGAAATCTGGAACCTGGTGTTCATGCAGTTCGAACGCGACGCCGCCGGCAACATGCCGCGCCTGCCGCGTCCCTGTGTCGACACGGGCATGGGTCTGGAACGCATCGCCGCCGTCCTGCAGCATGTGCATTCCAACTACGAAATCGATCTCTTCCAGCACCTGATCGCCGCCGCCGCGCGCGAAACCGGCATCAAGGACCTCGAAGACAACTCGCTCAAGGTCATCGCCGACCACATCCGCGCCTGCTCGTTCCTCATCGTCGACGGCGTGATCCCCAGCAACGAAGGCCGCGGCTACGTGCTGCGCCGCATCGTGCGCCGCGCGCTGCGCCACGGCTACAAGCTGGGCCAGACCAAACCCTTCTTCCATCGCCTGGTGCCGGATCTCGTCGCCGAAATGGGCGAGGCCTACCCGGAACTGGCCGCCGCCGCAGATCGCGTGGCCCAGGTCCTCAAGCAGGAAGAAGAACGCTTCGGCGAAACCCTCGAACACGGCATGCGCATCCTGGACACCGCCTTGGCCAACGTGCCCAAGGGCGGCGTGCTGGACGGCACCACGCTGTTCACGCTGTACGACACCTACGGCTTTCCGGTCGACCTCACGGCCGACATCTGCCGTGAACGCGAAGTCGAAGTCGACATGGCCGGCTTTGAAGTCGCCATGGAACGCCAGCGTGACCAGGCCCGCGCGGCCGGCAAGTTCAAGATGGCCGAAGGCCTCAGCTACGAAGGCGCCGAAACGCGTTTCGAAGGCTACGAAAAGCTTGAGCTGGACAACGTCAAGGTCACGGCCCTGTACGTGGACGGCACGCAGGTGCAGGAAGTCAAGGCCGGCCAAAGCGCCGTCGTCGTGCTGGACGCCACCCCGTTCTATGCGGAGTCGGGCGGCCAGGTCGGCGATACCGGTCTGCTGGAAGCCGATGGCGTGCGCTTTGCCGTCGCCGACACCCTCAAGATCCAGTCCGGCGTGTTCGGCCATCACGGCACGCTGGAATCCGGCTCGCTGGCCGTCGGCGACACGCTGCTGGCCCGCGTGGATGCCGTCCGCCGCGCCCGCACGGTGCGCAACCACTCGGCCACGCACCTGATGCACAAGGCGTTGCGCCAAGTGCTGGGCCCGCACGTGCAGCAGCGCGGCTCGCTCGTCGATCCCGACAAGACCCGTTTCGACTTCGCGCAGGATGCCCCGCTGACGGCTGAGCAGATCGCCCGCGTCGAAGCCATCGTCAACGCCGAAGTCCTGGCCAACCATCCCACTGTTGCCCAGGTCATGGGCTACGACGATGCGGTCAAGGGCGGCGCCATGGCGCTGTTCGGTGAAAAATACGGCGACACCGTGCGAGTGCTCGACATCGGCTTCTCGCGCGAACTCTGCGGCGGCACGCACGTCACCCGCACGGGCGATATCGGCCTGTTCAAGATCGTGTCCGAAGGCGGCGTGGCCGCGGGCGTACGCCGCATCGAAGCCATCACCGGTGACAACGCGCTGGCCTGGGTGCAGAACCAGAACGCCTTGCTGACCCAGGTGGCCGGCATGCTGCGCAGCACCCCGGCCGATCTGCCGGCGCGCATTGCGCAGGTGCAAGACCAGGTCAAGACGCTCGAAAAGGAACTGGAGCAGTCGCGCAACAAGCTCGCGGCCAGCGCCGGCAATGACCTGGCCTCCAGCGCCGCGGTCGACGTCAAGGGCATCAAGGTTCTGGCGGCTAGCATCGGCGACGTCGATCCCAAGGCGCTGCGCGGCATGGTCGACAACCTGAAAGATCGCCTGAAGCCTGCTGTCGTGCTGCTGGCCACCGGCTCGGCCGATGGCAAGATCAGCGTGGTCGGTGGCGTCACCGCCGACCTGACCGACCGCATCAAGGCGGGCGATCTGGTGGGCTTTGTGGCCAGCCAGGTGGGCGGCAAGGGCGGTGGCCGTCCCGACATGGCCATGGGCGGCGGCACGGATATCGCTGCGCTGCCCGCAGCCATCGCTGGCGTGCAGAAGTGGGTGGACGAGCGCCTCTGATGAGCGACGTCGATTCCCGTCTCGATGCCGGCGCCGAGGCGCCGGTGTTCGACCAAGACGTCGATGCCAGCGGGCTCACGTGCCCCTTGCCCATCCTGCGCGCCAAGAAGGCGCTTGCAACGATGGAAAGCGGGCAGGTCGTGCGCGTCATCACGACGGACCGCAATGCGATCCGCGATTTTCAGGCGTTTGCGCGTCAGACCGGCAATGCGCTGGTCGCGCAGCAAGAGGCCGACGGTCGCTGCGTGCATTTCCTGCGCCGGCGCTAGCCGGGCGGGCATTCGCTTCATGAACAGGGCCCGCTTGAAAGCGGGCCTTGTTCTTTGCGGGCGTCAGTATGGCGAATTTTTTTGCCTTTTTGGGGCGGCCCTTTATATCGGCGTGTCTTTGCCTACCTGTGAATGGCCGCGGCGACCGCCTGCGTGATCGTGAAGTCCACCAGATCACCTTCCTTCAACTGCTGAAGTTTTTCGCGCAGCGCCGGATCCCTGACCTGGATGGTGCGCCTGCCGCCTTGGGGTCCCTTCAGGATCACCAGGTTTGCGCTCCGGTTGATGTGCCAGATCTCGGCCGTGATCGTGGTCTGCCGGCCCACTGCGCCGCCGGGCATCGCGCCCTTGGCCGACCGTGTCGCGGCGGTCTCGGTCACGACTTCAGGTGCACCGGAGCCGGCGGGACGCACGTCCACGGCCACCGACTCGTAATAGTCCAGCGTCAGCGTGTCGCCCGCTTTGATCTGCTTGAAGTTGCGGATGTCCGGTCCGGCCACGATGTCCACGGTATTGCCGTCGGCGCCGCGCAGGGTGATGGTCCGGCTGGCCTGGTCCACCGCCGTCACCTGGCCGGAGGCCGTCGTCAGAGCCGCCCCGATCACGCGCGCGGGCGCCTCGGTGGGCAACGCCAGCGCGCCCGCCAGCAATCCCGCCATCGCCAGGCGCGCAATGGGTGAGAAGACTGATTTTTGGTTCTTCATGGTTTGCACACTCCAGTTAAACGACGTTTTGTGGGAAAAAAGCGGAGTCAGGCAGGGGCGCGGCAACGCAGCCTGGATCTTCCGGGCGCTTGCAGCAAAGTCGGGGTGGCAGGAGGAGGCTGCCGCTTCATGGCGGCCAGCAAGGGCAGGGCGTAGCGTATTGCGCGGGTCGACATGAAATCCGATCTCTCCAATCAGATTGCTCTTCAGACGCACCAACTGCTCAAACGCATGACAACCGGGGTAGGCCGCAGATGTGGGTGCGGGCGAAACCGCGCGCGCAGCCTCGAACGCAATGATGCCGGGGCCACCTGCAGATCGAGCCGCAGCAGGGCTGGGCTCGTGCTTGTAGAATACCCGGATGTGGTGTTTTAGGATACAAATCGCACCGCATCACAGATTCTTCGGCACTCGCATTTGCCAGCAGGCTCCTTTCAGTGCTAGAATTTCCCGTTTTTCACAACTAATTCAAGGGATTACCTATGGTGGTGATTCGCCTGGCCCGCGGTGGGTCCAAGAAGCGTCCGTTCTACAACCTGGTGGCCACCGATTCGCGCAACCGTCGCGACGGCCGTTTTATCGAGCGCGTGGGTTTTTACAACCCCGTGGCTAGCGAAGGCACGGAAAACCTGCGCATTGCGCTGGATCGCGTGCAGTACTGGACCGGCACCGGCGCGCAACTGTCGCCCGCCGTCGAGCGTCTGGTCAAGGAATACTCGGCCAAGGTTTCCGCCGCGGCCTAATTGCCCGCGACGCACATCCTTAGCTGATTCTGGAGCAGCAGGTTTTCCACGCTTAGAGCCTCGCGCTTGAAAGCGGATATTCCTGGCTGCTTCATTGCTATCCAAGCCTGATAAAGAGCACGATAAATGCCTGATGCCGCAACCTCAAACGCGGCGCCTACGGATTTGGTCGAGCTGGGCCGCATCACTGCAGCCTACGGTGTGAAAGGCTGGGTTAAAGTGCAGCCGCATTCGGCCAACGCCGAAGTGCTGCTCTCAGCGTCTCAATGGTGGTTGACTCGCCCTGTGCCTGAATTGGCGCGGGGCGCTGTCGCGTCTGCGCCTGTCGCATTCAAGATCTTGCAAGTCCGTTCGCAGGGAGCCACCGTGGTGGCGCAACTGCAGGGCATCACGGATCGCGACCAGGCCGAAGCGTTGCGCGGACATACCGTGCAAGCGCCGCGCGGATCATTTCCCGCGCCCGAGGAAGACGAATACTACTGGGTCGATCTCATTGGTTGCGCGCTGTACTCCAGCGCCAACGGCGAACCCGCCCGAATTGGCGTGGTCAGCGAGGTCCTCGACAACGGCGCTCACGCCGTGTTGAAGGTCCTGCTGCAGAAGGGTGAAGGCGAAAGCCCCGAACCCGTCCTGGACGCCAAGGGCCGACCCGCCGAAATGCTTGTACCGTTCGTACGCGCGCATATCCACGCCGTTGATCTGGCTGCCCGCCGCATCGACAGCGACTGGCCCGCGGATTTTTGATGCGTATCGACGTCGTTACGCTATTTCCCGAAATGTTCGGGGTGGTGCGCGACCTCGGCGTCACCGGCCGGGCCCACGCCCAGGGCCGGTGGCAGCTCCATGCCTGGAATCCCCGCGATTTCACGCATGACGTACACCGCACCGTGGACGACCGCCCCTATGGCGGCGGCCCAGGAATGGTGATGATGCCGGGCCCGTTGGAAGCCGCCGTCAATGCCGCCCAGCAGGCGCGCGCCGGACAGGGCCTGGGTCCCGCCCCGGTGGCGCTGCTTGCGCCGGTCGGCCGGCGCTATGACCAGGCCGGCGCCGAAGCCTTGGCCGCCAGCGATGGCCTCATTCTCATCTGCGGCCGCTACGAAGGTGTGGACCAGCGCTTCATTGATCGCTGCGTCACGCAGGAAATTTCGCTCGGCGACTTCGTCCTCTCCGGTGGTGAAATCGCGGCGCTTGCCGTGATCGATGCCGCCGTGCGTCTTTTGCCAGGCGTGCTCAACGACGGCGATTCCGCCCTGCAGGATTCCTTCAACGACACCTTGTCCGGCCTGCTGGACAGCCCGCACTACACGCGCCCGGAGGTCTACGAGGGCGAAGCGGTGCCGGCGCCGCTGTTGAGCGGGCACCACGCCAATATCGCGCGCTGGCGGCGCGAGCGGTCGCTGGCGTTGACTGCCGCACGCCGGCCCGAACTCATCGAATCGGCGCGCGCGAAAGGCTGGCTGAGCAAGCTGGACGAGCGCTATCTGGCCGAGTTGGCCGGCACGCCGTTGCCTGCGGAGCCGGGCACAAGACGCCGTCGCCCGCGCAAGCCCGCCGCGGATGCCGCGCCCACGGGGCAGAACCAGCCCGACACCACCCCGGATTCCAGCGCCGATCCCAAGCGCAATCCGTCCGACGCCTCCTGACTGTCGCGCCGGCCCGCCACGCCCACAACGCTAGGGAAGTCCCTGGATTGTGGGCGTTTTTGCGGCTCCTTAGTATTGAAAATTACATGCACATGAAATTTTCATATGAGCCGCTCTGCCGCCGTTCGCCGTGCCAGCGCAGCACCCTCGTCGCCCGCCCACGCGCAGCGGCCGGAGTCGGCCGTCGATCTGTGGCTGGGTCAGCAGTTGCGTCAATTGCGCAAGCAACAGGGAAGGTCGCTGGCTGACGTCGCCCGGGCCTGCGGCATGTCGCTCGGCCTGCTCAGCCAGATCGAAAGAGGGCTGAGCTCGGCCTCCGTCAAAGTCCTACATCTCCTGGCGCGCGAGTTCCGCGTGTCGGTCAATGCGTTGTTGCGCAACGCCGAGCATACCGGCGGCGAAGAGGATGGCCGCGTGGCCCGCGCGGGCACGCACCGCCATATCGACTTGAAGGAAAAGGGCATCAGCAAAGAGATGTTCACGCCCTCGGCCTGCCGCAGCATGGACCTGTGCCGCGCTTCCATCGCGCCCGGCGGCTCCACCGGCACCGAGCTCTTCGTGACGGGGCAGGGCGAGCAGATCGGCCTGGTGCTCAAGGGTGTGCTCGAACTATGGGTGGGCGACCGCGTCATCCGCCTGCAAGCCGGCGACAGCTTTTGCTACGCCAGCAGCACGCCGCGCCGCTGGTGCAATCCGGGGACCCAAACGACCGAGGTCATCTGGGCCATCTCCAACATCACTCAAGCCGCGGAGGACGACACGCCACAAACGCCCTGAGCGCGCAGCACCCAAGCGGCGGAACGCGCGGGGAGCGTGCCGCCACCGGACGCGCCACGCGCGGCCCGGCCTTCTTTGCCACGATGAGGATATGTCATGAAATTCAAGACTCTTGTTGTCTCTGTATTCGCAGCATTGTCCATGGCGGCGGGCGCCCAAGCCCAGACGGTATTGAAGGTGGGGTCCACGCCCACCGGCAGCCCATTCACCTTTCTCGATACCAAGACGAACAGCATCGAGGGCGTGATGGTCGACATCGTGAAAGCGGTGGGCAAGGAAGCGGGATTTTCGGTGCAGATCGAGCCCATGGCGTTTTCCGCGCTGATCGGATCGCTGACATCCAAGCGCATTGACATCGTGTCGGCGGCGATGTTCATCACGCCGCAGCGCCAGCAGGTGGTGAGCTTTTCCGAGCCTGTCTATCGCTACGGCGAGGGCCTGATGGTGCTCAAGACCGACAACAAGGAATACAAGTCCTTCGCCGACATGAAGGGCATGACCGTCGGCGTGCAGGTCGGCACTGCCTTTGTCGAGCCCATTCAAAAGAGCGGCGTCTTCAAGGAAGTGAAGCTTTACGACAATCCGCCCGACATGATGCGCGACGCCAACGCCGGCCGCATCCAGGGCGGCTTCATGGACTATCCCATCGCTGCGTACGTCCTGTCGCAGGGCAACTATCCCAACCTGAAGATGGCGCAGTCGTACCAGCCGACGATCATGGGAAGCCTTGGGCTTGCCACGCGCAAGGACGACACCGAGCTGCTTGATCGGATCAACAAGGCGCTGGCCAAGCTGAAAGCCGACGGCGCCATCGACGCGATCCTGAAGAAGTGGGGTCTGGGCGGCGCGTGATGCCGGTCGGGCCGACTCAGTTCAGGCATTTGCAGCATCCCGCCGGCGCGTTCGGTCGCGTCGGCGGACGCAGCGCATCCGCGGCACTTCTCTGGCCGTTTCCCAAGCGGTCATCGCGGGCTGTCTTCTTGGAGTGGGTGGACTCATGACGGAATTCTTGAAAGACGCGGCAGAGTTCATGCCGATCCTGCTGGAGGGCGCCAAGCTCACCATTCTGGTCACGCTGGGTTCCCTTGCGCTGTCCACGGTACTGGGCCTGGTATGGGCGTTGATGCGGGTGTCCGGCAACAAATATCTGTCGGGCTTCAGCGCGGGCCTTGTCAATCTGCTGCGCGGCATTCCGATCATCGTGCTGCTCTTCTACATCTACTTCGTGATGCCGGACATGGGCGTGTCGCTGAGCGCTGTGCATGCGGCCATCATCGGCCTGGGCATCGCCTATTCGGCCTATCAGGCGGAGAACTTCCGTGCGGGCATCCAGGCGATCGACCGAGGGCAGATCGAGGCGGCGATGGCCATGGGCATGGGTTGGGGCCTCACGATGCGGCGCGTCGTGCTGCCGCAGGCCGTAAAGATCGTCCTGCCGCCGTACGGCAACATCATGATCATGATGCTGAAGGACTCGTCGCAGGCGTCCACCATCACCGTCGCAGAGCTGGCGCTGCAAGGCAAGCTCATCGCCGTATCCACCTTCAAGAACGCCACGGTGTTCACACTGGTGGCGCTGATGTACCTGGTGATGTGCGTGCCGCTCATCCTGCTGGTGCGGCATCTGGAAAAGCGGAGCGCCATCAAATGATCAGCCTGCAAGGCGTAAGGAAGAGCTTTGGTCCGCTCGAGGTCCTGAAAGGCATCGACGCCGAAGTCGGGCAGGGCGAGGTCGTGTGTGTGGTGGGTCCGTCCGGCTCGGGCAAGTCGACCATCCTGCGGTGCATCAACGGACTGGAACGCTACAACGCCGGTCGCATCACCGTGGACGGCGAGCTCGTCGATTGCGACGCGCCTTCCATCGTGTCGATCCGCACGCAGGTGGCGATGGTGTTCCAGCGCTTTAACCTGTTTCCGCATCGCACGGCGCTGGAAAACGTCATCGAAGGCCCGATCTTCGTGAAGAAGGAACCTCGCGCCCTGGCGGTGGAGCGCGGCCGCGAATTGCTGGCCAGCGTGGGGCTGGCGGACAAGGAGCACGCGCATCCGAACCAGCTATCCGGCGGCCAGCAGCAGCGCGTGGCGATCGCGCGGGCGCTCGCGATGCAACCCAAGGCGATCCTGTTCGACGAGCCCACCTCGGCGCTCGATCCCGAACTGGTCGGCGATGTGCTGGGTGTCATGCGCAAGCTGGCCGAGGCCGGCATGACGATGGTCGTCGTCACCCACGAAATGAGCTTTGCGCGCGAGGTCGCCGACCGTGTCATGTTCTTTGACGGCGGCGTCATGGTGGAGCAGGGCGCCGCCCGCGAAGTGCTGAATCATCCGCAGCATCCGCGCACGCAGGACTTCCTGCGGCGCGTGCTGCATCCCATGTAAGGAAGGAAGCCCCATGCAGCCAGCGCCGTTTCCGCTTTCCCCGTCACTGTGGGCGGCCACCGCGGCGCCGCCGCCGCCCACCGGGCCGCTGGACGCGTCGGCGCAGGCCGATGTCGCCGTGATCGGCGGCGGTTATGCCGGCTTGTCCACCGCGTTGCACCTGGCCGAGCGCGGTGTGAAGGTCGTACTGCTGGAGGCGCGCGAGATTGGCTTCGGCGGATCGGGCCGCAACGGCGGCCAGGTCATTCCCGGATTGAAGTACGACCCGGATGATCTGATTTCGATGTTCGGCCCCGAGCGCGGGGAGCGGCTGACACGGTTTGCCGGCGCGACGGCGGACGTGGTTTTTGACCTGATCGAACGGCATGCGATGGACGTGCCGCGCGTGCGCGCCGGATGGATCCAGGGCGCGCACACGCCGCAGGCGCTGCGGATCGCGCAAGGCCGCGCGGCGCAATGGGCGCGCCTTGGCGCGGACGCCCAGCCGCTGGACCGCGCGCAGGTCGCGCGCCTGATCGGCACGGATAAATACCTGGGCGGATGGGTCGACCGGCGTGCAGGGGCGGTGCAGCCGCTGAGTTACGCGCGGGGCCTGGCGCGCGCCGCGCTGAATGCGG
>Ga0256879_1000304_pt1 | contig 11020 bp, 8 predicted proteins | sample MC6MC0437MT_FD_186346 | JGI IMG/M metagenome (GOLD analysis project Ga0256879, IMG submission 186346) | Metatranscriptome of enriched soil aggregate microbial communities from Iowa State University, Ames, United States - MC6-MC0437-MT... | ecosystem: Environmental > Terrestrial > Soil >... | reverse complement strand
GCCTGCATCACCGGCGCGATGTCGGGCGCGGCCCACTTGATCATCACTTGCTGCACGCCCCAGATCAGGCAGAGGCCGATCATCACCTGCAAGGCAAAACCGTCGGCATTGCGCCGCTCGACACTCACCGCAACACCTCGAAAACACACAACATGGCAGCCATCCACTGGTCAAAAATCTGTGTCGGGGATTATCAATCAGTCGGACAGAAAAAACCGTCTGGAAAAGACATTTAGTTTGTCTGTTGCGGCAGCGGCGAATGGTTGTCGGCTGCGCCGCCATTCGCGAGCAAGCCCGCTCCCACAGGATGATCGCATTCCCCCTGTGGGGGCGAGCTTGCTCGCGAAGGCGTCGCTCCAGACAACAAAGATTACGGGGCTGACTTCACAAATCGCTTTGCCGCCAAAAAGCCGACCGTACACGCCACAGCAGTGGCAAACGTCCCCCACGCCCAATCCAGCAAACTCACCTGCACCGACCACCCGCGCAACGTGGCCCAATTGGTCAGGTCATACGTGCCATACGCCACCAGCCCCAGCAGCGCGCCCATCTTTGCCGCACGTTGCCAGCTCTGTGCCGGCAAGACCACAAACAGCACGCAGCCAAAAACATACAGGCAATAAAAAACCGCTGCCGGAACCAGCAGCGGTTTTTCGAGCATCAGCGAACCGAGCAGTTCGCGGTAGGTGGGCGCCATCAGCACGCCGAGCCAGATACCGTCGAGCAACAGAAACGCCAGCAGAGTGGCGATATAAGCAAGCAACGGCTTTTTCATTTACCCGACCTCAAGTGACCCCATGCAACATGGGCCCCGGAAGGCTCAGGTTAGTTCAATGCGATCGGCATGAATGACGATCTTGCCTTCCTTGTACAGCGAACCGATCGCCTTCTTGAAGTTGCCCTTGCTGACACCGAACAGACTGCTGATCAACGCCGGATCGCTCTTGTCGCTGACGGCCAGCGAGCCATCGTTTTCGCGCAACTTGGCGAGGATCTTCGAGCTCAGGCTGCTCGCCGCTTCCTGACCCACCGGTTGCAGGCTGAGGCTGATCTTGCCGTCGGCGCGCACTTCCTTGATGAAACCCTTCTCGCGCATGCCGGAACGCATGAACTTGAAGATTTCATTCTTGTGGATCAAGCCCCAGTGCTTGTTGTTGATGATCGCCTTGAAGCCCATGTCGGTGGCTTCGGCCACCAGCAGATCAACTTCCTGACCGGCGCTGTAGTTGGCCGGGGTCTTGTCGAGATAGCGATCCAGACGCGCGGTGGCGGTGATGCGGCGCGTGTGTTTGTCCAGATAGACGTGCACCACGCAGTACTCGCCAGCGGTCATCTGCCGCTTTTCTTCTGAGTACGGCAGCAACAGATCTTTGGGCAGGCCCCAATCGAGGAACACGCCGATGCTGTTGATTTCAACAACTTTCAGGCTGGCAAATTCGCCGACCTGAACTTTTGGTTTTTCAGTGGTAGCGATAAGTTTGTCATCGCTGTCCAGATAAATAAAAACGTTGAGCCAGTCTTCATCTTCGCTGGGAATATCTTTAGGGATATAACGGTTGGGCAAAAGAATTTCGCCGTCGGCACCGCCGTCCAGATATAAACCGAAGTTAGTGTGTTTAACCACTTGCAAACTGTTGTAACGCCCGACTAAAGCCATTTTCCAGAACCCTCATTGCGTGGGCGGCATTCTACCCGGTTTTACCGGTCTCGTTCGCTGGGTGAGCAGCCGGCCGAAGAAAATCTGCGGACACCTTGATTTTCCTGGGTTTGGCGCGGACGGCTCGCCATTCGTCAGACCAGCACGGAGCCAGCGGCGCCGTTGCATGGCGAATATATCCGCTAATGACCAATAAATGTTCTTATTTAAAACAGTAGCTTAGGGGGATATTTCGGATAATTAATCGAGAATAATCCACCCACGCGCTCAGTTATTCCCGGGGATATTTATCAAGCAATTGTCAAGTTATTCCTGTACGATGCCTGGCCGAGTTACTTTTCTACAGGTTAATGGCCGCCATGCGTGTAAAAGCATCCACCAGCAAAGCAAAGCCAGCTCCAGCCGTTGAAACCAGCGAATCGATCAACGATCAGATCGCAGCGTTCCTCAAGTCCGGCGGCGAAATCCAGCAAATTGCCAAAGGCGTCAGCGGCCAGACGTTCGGTCCGTCCAAGCAGATCAGCCTGGGCAAGAAGTAACACCCGGTAATACACCCGTCCAGAGGCGCTTTGAGCTTCGAAGCGCCTGGACTGGCACCCGCGTTACACCTCCTTCTGTTTAATCAAATCCTTTGAAAATCGACGAACGGCCATCATTGCCGAGCATTCGCCGGTATCCTTGCACGCGTCTGGATCAAGCGTTTCAGCAGGCCAAGCCCTGCCCTCGCTGTTCATGGAGTGACGCATGCTCAAACCAAATTCATGTTTATTGTTTGTAGGCTTTCTAGCCTGCTCATCGGCGCACGCGCAGATTTTCCAGCGCGAGCTTGGCGACTTCGACCTCAAACTCGGCACCACGCCCAGCCGCAGCATGGCTCAGGGACTGGTCAAGCCGTCAGCCGTCGGCTCGTTTCACGGCGGCCTCGATCTGAGCCACGACAGCGGTTTGTATGTCGGCCAGTACGCACCGAGCATGGGCCTGACCCCGGGCAAGAACCTCGAAATCGACTCCTACATCGGCTTTAAACAACCTTTCGATCAAACCCTCGGCTACGAAGTCGGGATGATCCACTACAGCTATCCCAAGGTGGATACCCTCGACAGCCAGGAGCTGTTCGGCGGCCTGACCCTGCTCGGCAGCCGCTTCGGTGTGGCCGTCAGCAACGACCCGGACAAACAGAACAACACGCTTTTCGCCGACCTGGGCGGCAATCAGCCGTTCGGCATCGGGATCAGCATGAAATACACCACCCACCAACTGAACACACCGGTGTCGGTGGACGGTGGTTATGTCAGCAGTTTTACCGACTGGTCGGTGAAATTCTCCCGGCCGTTCATGGGCGTCGACCTGGACCTGATCTACAGTAATTCCAACCTCAGCGGCAGCGAATGCTCGGCGTATTCGGGACACAACAGTCAGTGTGACGGACTGGTGACGCTCAAGGCCGAGCGCGCATTCTATTGATCGGCTGAACTGCCGGGAGCTTCCTGCGTTCACATGAGAATCAGACGTCAGGCTCTCGCAAGGATTCGCCCATGTCTCGCTGGTTCAAGTACCTCGCCCCCCTGCTGATCTTCACCCTCGCCCTCGGCGCTTGCAGCCGCGTCGGCCTGGCTTACCGCAATCTCGACGTGATCATTCCATGGACGCTTGGCGACTACCTGGACATGAACGGCGAGCAGAAGGACTGGTTCAACGAACGGCTCAAGGAACACCTGAACTGGCACTGCACCACGCAGCTACCGGGCTACCTCGACTGGCTGGATCGCTTGCAGGCGATGGTCGAAAGCAATCAGGTGACCGACGCTGCGCTGCAAGCACGAACCGAGGAAGCGAAAAAAGCCATTGCCGAAACCGCACGCCAGATCACACCGTCGGCCATCGAGTTGCTGCAAGGGCTGGACGACAAACAAGTCGCCGAGATGAACGACGCGTTCGCCAAGGATCTGCGCAAACGTGAAAAGGAATACGTCCAACCGCCACTGGCGCAGCAGATCGCCGAGCGCGGCGCGCGCATGGACAAGCGCCTGACCGATTGGCTTGGCCCGTTGAGCGCCACTCAGGAACAACGGGTGATGGCCTGGTCGACCGCTCTGGGCGATCAGAACACTCAATGGATCGCCAACCGCGCGCACTGGCAGCAACAGTTCAGTAACGCCGTTGCCCAGCGTAAAAGTGCCGAATTCCCACAGCGAATCGAGACACTTCTGGTCAACCGCGAGCGTTTATGGACAGCGGATTACCAAAAGGCCTACGCCAACACCGAAGCACAGGCGCGCTCGCTGGCGGTGGATCTGATGGCCGAGAGTACGCCGCAGCAACGTCAGAGGTTGTTGAAAAAGATCGAAGGCGTACGTAAAGATTTCAACGACCTCAAATGCCTGAAGGCCGCGCAAAAACCTTAAGGCTATGCAAAAAACAATGTGGGAGCGGGCTTGCTCGCGAACGCGGTGTACCAGACACGTTAATAGTGAATGACACACCGCATTCGCGAGCAAGCCCGCTCCCACAAAGGCTATCAGGCAATCTGCGCCTTGGAAGCCACCTCATCAAACGTCGCTTGATCCAGCGCATCTTCCTGCTCATCCAGCACCTGCCGCGGATGATCATTGCCGGGAATGCTGCTGTCGATCAGGCTCAGCAGACTTGATCCGCGTGGCGTCAGAATGAAATTGCTGCCGGTACTGCCCATATGATCAGGGCGCGGTTCAATAAATCCACGATCAAGCAACAAGCCTTCATACTCGCAGGCCACCGTTTTCAGGTGATCCAGATTCTCGATCGGCTCGCCCGCACTGGCTTTCTGCGCCGCATAGTCCTCGGCGTATTTTCTAGGCGCGAAACTTTCGCCTGCACTGTTCTGCACTTCATGCAGCAGGCGTTCAATCAAATCCCAGTTATAAGTCGTCATCCTGATTCAACCTCCGGTGCGCGTGATTTGGGGCTCTGTCATAGGTTGTGACCCGGACGCATCGCAGCCGTTCAGCTGCATTTTCCGCGGCGCCCGACCGACGGTCTGTCGAATTGCCCGAGGGTTAAACGACTAGTCTGACAAAGACGGTTTCAACCCCCGCAGGAGAAATCATCATGAACATCGAGAATCATCCGGTGGTATCGCGCGAAGAATGGCTCGCTGCGCGCAAACAACATCTGGCCGAAGAAAAGGCCTTTACCAAGGAACGCGACCGCCTCAGTGCCAAGCGCCGCGCGTTGCCCTGGGTCAAAGTCGACAAGGACTACCGATTTCAAGACCCAAACGGCGAACTGAAACTGGCCGACCTGTTCGGCAAGCACAGCCAGTTGATCGTTTACCACTTCATGTTCGCCAAGGACTGGGAGGAAGGCTGTCAGGGCTGCTCGTTCCTGTCCGACCACATCGACGGCGCCAATCTGCACCTGGCGCATCACGACATCGCAATGGTCGCGGTTTCCCATGCACCGTTTGAACAGTTCCAGGCTTTCAAGCGGCGTATGGGCTGGAAATTCGACTGGGTGTCGTCAGACGGTTGCGATTTCAACTACGACTTTGGCGTGTGTGCCCGCGCTGAAGATGTTGCTGCAGGAAAGGCTACCTACAACTACGAAAAGACTGACAGCGCCGAGGAAGAAATGCCGGGGCTGAGCGTGTTTTATCGTGATGCAAAGGGCGACATTTTCCACACCTACTCAACCTATGCCCGTGGTCTGGACATATTGGTGGGCGCCTACAACTACCTCGACCTCACGCCCAAGGGCAGGAATGAGGACGAGATCATGGAGTGGGTGCGGCATCATGATCGGTATGCAGGTGACAAGGCTTTGAGCAGTTGCCACGAACAATAACGGCGCGCCAGATGGAAACGGACGGCCGCGGCCGTCCTTTGTTCCGGGCATCAAGTAGCAGTAGAACTCACTTCTCGCCATTGCGACAGGACAAAAAATCTCCAAGGTCCGCCACACTGAACGACATCAGCCTCTGATTCGCCAGGAAATGCACATCATAGATTGCAACTACTCACACTTGATCAGACGGTCGCTAACAGATTGCCGGGTTGGAAAGGAGGCATCACTCAACTTTTCGATGCCGTCTGAGCAGCTATAAACCTTGAATCGAGCATGGAAAACTGACAGTAACCGCATTAACAACATATCGTCCATCGCCCCCCCTCCCTCATCCATCTCAATAATGATGAGTGTTTTTCCTGTCATATCCAAAGACCAACGACAGCCATCCTGTTGCAGAAACTCCTCGAGCCCTTCATCTGTAAGCTTTTCGATTCTTATCCAGGGTTCGAGGTCCTGCTTACTGCTCCATTGACTGTTGACTTCCCATTTATTGACTTTCAAATCCAAAAAGCTGCATTCGTTAAAAACCTCTTGATCCTGAACGTAAGAAACAGGAACGCTGCCCCATGCCTCACTGACCAGCAACTCTCTTTCCGGTAGAACAGATCCCGACTCCAAAATAACAGCGTATCTATTGCTCATTACATGTTCCCTGTTTCTTGCAAGCGCTTCAGCCCTTTCTCAGCGTTTCTGATCAATTGGTCTCTCGCTGACTTAGGTAGTCTTTTGAAGGTTGCATTGATCTGTGGTGCCAAGGGTTTAGACAGGTCCGGCCGGAAATCCACGATCGAATCTTTGCCGCCTCCCGACTGTATCTGAAGCTTACCATTAGGCTCGATATCGACCCGCAACAGTCGCTTGCGCCCACCGATCACGGCCTCCACCGGTTGACCAATGGTTTCACTCGCCTTGATGACTCCTTTTGTACCCGCGACATTGAAGACTTTGCCCGTCACGGCTCCCGCCATGTTGGCAGCCGTGCCCAACGCTATGTTCAGCAGCGTCGTGGCACCGCGAACATAGATGTCACCCTGCTGTGTGGTCTCACCCAGCGCAAACATGTATTTGAACGTATTGTCGCTGGTCTCCAGGTGATCTTTATCTTCACCGCTGAGTTTGCTGGCAATGGCTTTGGAAACGGCATCTTTGGCCGCGTCTATCTTGTCGCCAAACAACTTCGCGATCAGGACATTACCTGCAAGACCAATGGCCATTTTTGCCGGTCCCATCGCTGCCTGGATACTCAAAGCCAGTAGTTGCGCCTGCTCCTTGGGTAGTCCGTCCATGAATACCTGCAAGCGCTCTGTCTCAGCCAACAACTTTCCTCCGGGAGTGGTCGGATTCAGATCCTTGGTCCAGCTTGGCAGGCCTTTTCTGTCATTATCGCTGGGTTTATCAGCCTGCGAATTCGTCGGACTATCACCTTCAACGCCACAATCCCCGGAGTTGGTGCAACCCTGCTGCCGGGTAAATTCGGCAAATACCTTTACGTACTTTTGAATAGCCGCAATGTCTTCCTTCTCGAGGTCATTGATAGCCCCCGCATCCATACCATTTCGTACAAAGTTCTTGGCAATGTTCAGTGCAAGCTCGTCGCCGAACTTCTCGCGCGCCGAGGCGGGAACTTCATCCAGCGATACCCGCTGTGCCTGAAGATTATTCCAGGCTTGACCGACAACGTTGACCGGCCCGGTAATCAGACTGAGTGCAGCCTCAAAGGAACCTTGAGTAGCGTCCGCGTAGTTCTCTATCTTGTCTGCCCAGGCCTGCAACGTACCGGAAGGATCCGCTACAGCCTCAAGCGAGGACTTACTCACGTACAGATCGGTACGAGACTCCTTGTCCTTGGTAATTTCGTAGCCCTTGTCGACATCACGGTTCAACCCGACGGTCGAATCCTTGCCGGTCTCGGCATCCTGGCGAACCACAATTTCCCCGGCCCCGACGGTGCCTCGCACAATCTGCTCGCGATCCTTGTCGTACTTCCAGCCACTGACGCTCCAGCCGTTTTCGCCTTCCTTGCCTTTGCCCGTCTGGCTGGCGTCCTGAGCTCCACTGCCTTTACCCGCCGTGTAACTACCGCCGACGTTCAGGTAGTAGCCGTGTTCCTTGTCTGAACCGGCGATATCACTGAAGCCCAGTGTGCCGGTATCCAGTTTCAGATTGCCGTTGTCGGCAGCGATCAGCGCACCGTCCAGTTGGGTGTGATTTTCGGTGCGGATATCAACCTTGTTTTTACCGGTGATGGTGGTTTGCTGTTCGATCCAGTTGGTCTTGCCTGTCGTCTGGCCATAGCCCACCGAACCGCTGACGCCGGCGCCCGGACCAATAGTGGCAGTAACGCTGATATCAAACTCTTTGCCCTTCACCTTTCCGGTGTCGGCTACAGAAGACACATTGAGGTCACCACCCACGCGACCATTGACCTCATCGCCCCGCAGTGTTGCGCCGGCGATATTGGTGTCCTTGCCGCTAGTGAAGCCCAACCGGTCTCCGGCGTAGAGGTAAGCCTCTTGCTGCCGCTCGCCCTCGCGCTCCAGATTGCCTTTGCCCATGCTGACACTGGCGTAGACACCAACACCCTCGGAACCAAAGACCAGCCCCACTTCACCGCCACCGTTGTGCCGGTTACTTGTGCTGTCGCTGTCGTTCTGTGCCGAACGAATGTTCAGATCGTTGAAGGCGTTGAGTTCGATATCCCGGCGGGCGGTGACCTGTGTGCCGATCAGATTGAGATCGTGGTCAGCTTGCAGATTGACATCCCGGCCAGCGCCCAGTTGAGTGGGCGTAGAAGAGCCACGTGTCCCGTCTTCAGTGGCTACGCCGTAGCTGCCACCGATGCCGATCTTGAAGCCGCCGCTGGTGCCGCCATGAATGCCGCCCCAGCTGTCGCGCTGGGTGCTGTCCTGGCTGACAGCGCCTTTGGCGACATCGAAGGTGACGTCACGACCGACGACGTTGATGTCACGTCCTGCCTGGAACTTCGATCCCTTTACCGTTACATCATTCTTCGCATTCAGGCTCAGATCGTGGCCTGCATTCAGCGTCGAAGATCGGTTGCTTTGCTCGATAGTTTGCTGACTGCTGCTCTGTTTGCTGTTACCGAACTTGACGTCCGCTGTCGGTCCGGACAGGAACTGGCTGATGCCGTCCACAGCCTTGAGGGTGCTTGAGCCCTTGCTGACGTTGTCTTCACCTTTACCCGCACCATTGACGGCGTCTTTCGTCTGGCCATAGTTGTGATCAATGCGCACGCCAAGGCCATTGCGCTCGGTTTCGCGCTGCTGTTCCACCAACAGGGTTTCACGGCCGGCATCGATGTTGATATTGCGGTCGGCATTCAGTTCGATATCGTTATTGGCCGCCAGATCCGAGCCAATCTGGTTGATATCGCGCTTGGCGTTGATGGTCAGATCCTGCCCCGCACTGATCTGGCTGGCAGCGCCGCTCTGCTGTTCACGTCGATTTTTTTCCTTGAGCCCATCGACGCCGACAAAGACGCCCACGCCATTGTCATCACTGGAAAAGCCGATCCCCGTCTGTTTGGACTTCGACCACGCGTGCTCGGCACTTTCATTGGCAGCGGCCATGACGTTGACGTCCCGGCCCGCGTCCATGCTGACGTGACGGCCGGCATCAATACCGCTGCCCAACACATTGATATCGCGCTCGGCGCTGAGGATCGTGTCACGCCCGGCACTGACCAGGCTGCCCACACTGGTATTACCGTCGCCCTGCCGCCCCGCTTCCTTGGCGGAGGTGAGAGACAGAAAGCCACCCGAGACCGAGAGACCGGTTTTCTTTTTGTAGGCTTCACTTCGGTTGTAATGGGTGTCGTTGGCCGATATCAGATTAATGTCACCCGTGTCATCCACCAGACCGGCGCGGAGCTCGGCATCGTTGCCTGCAGTAACAGCGCTGGCCTGCACGAGGACGTCTTTACCCGAAGCAATAACGACGTCATTGCCCGCTTGCAACTCGCTGGCAATTTGGGTGCTGCTGGTGTTGACGGCACTTTTGCCACTTTTTGAGAGGCCAAAGGAGCCCTTCTTGGTTGTCTTGCTGAAATCACTGTGTTCATCAGTACCCGAGAGCACCGAGATATCATTCAACGCGCCCAGGACCAGATTGTTACCGGCCTTCAACTGACTACCGATCACGGTGAGATCGCGCCCCCCCTCGAGAGAAACACCGCCCTTTTCCGACAGCTTCGCGTTCACGGTCAGGTCGCGGCCGGACTCTACGACCGAGGCCACGTTGGTGCTGTCGTAAGTCGCGCTTTCGCTAGTTTTGCTGCGGCCGAACGATCCCTTTTTCTTCTTGTAGTTATAGGTAGAACTTTCGTCCTGGGCGGAGGCAACGGTGATGTCCTGGGTAGCTTTAAGGCTGACATCTTCTTCGGCCTTGATCCGACTGGCGATGATGCCCAGATCATTACCCGCGCTCAGCGCAATATCGCGCCCGGCGTTCAGTACGGAGGATTGTTGCGTGATGCTGTGAGTCTCGTTCGCGCGCTTCTTGCTACGCGCGACGTAGTCACTTTCATCGGCCGCCGAGGTGATCACGATGTCATGGCCGGCATCAACTTTGAGATCGCGCTTGGCATCCAGCCGACTGGCCACAACCGCCACATCCCGATCGGCACTGATCGACAGATCCCTTCCGGACGTCACTTCAGCCCCATGCTGGGTAATCGTCTGATTGAGGTAACTGCCGCCCCGCGCATTGGTGCTGCGATCCTGCACCGAGGTGATGTTCACATCGCGATCGGCATCGAGCGTCATGTCGCCACCGCTTTTCAGCACGCCGCCAATGTTGTTGATGTCTTTGCCGGACTTGATCGTCAGATCATTGGCCGCTTCGATCCGTGCGGCGTTGTCCAGGTAGTCACGGTGGAACACGTTGCCACCGCGATTGACATCGACACTGGTCACGTCACGCTGGTTGATCACGCTGCCGTTGGTGGCTGTAAGACTGACGTCCTTGCCAGAAATGATGCCGCCGGATTTGTTGATGATGTCGTTGCCGGCCTTGAGCGTCAGGCGCTCGCCCGCTTCGATCAGACCGGTGTTGGTGAGGTTGTTACCGGCTTCGGCCGACAGGTTGTTGGAGGCTCGCAGCGTACCGGCGTTATCGAGGTTGCCGCCGGCGATAAGAGTGACGTCGCTGCCCTGAATCAACGCCCCGTTAGGCGCCAAGCGGTTGTTGGCCTGCGCCAGATACAGCACCGGCACCAGCACTTTCTCACCGTTGACTTCGTGCTCTTCGAGCCAGACGATGTCGTGAGTCAATGCCGCCACTTGCTGCGCGGTCAAGGTAACGCCCATCGACAGGTTGAGTTGGTCCTTGCTGGCGATGGCGTTGTTCATCAGGTACTTGAACATCCCTTCGTCAGAGGTCTGTCCGTCGATGAAGCGCTGGCCGGTGCGGGCCACCACGGCCTGCTGCACCATGCGTTGCTCAAACAGTCCGTCGCCCAGGCGCTTGGCGCTGTTGTCCGGGTCGTAACCGAGTTTGCCCAGCAGATAGTCCGAACTC
>Ga0256879_1000299_pt1 | contig 11110 bp, 12 predicted proteins | sample MC6MC0437MT_FD_186346 | JGI IMG/M metagenome (GOLD analysis project Ga0256879, IMG submission 186346) | Metatranscriptome of enriched soil aggregate microbial communities from Iowa State University, Ames, United States - MC6-MC0437-MT... | ecosystem: Environmental > Terrestrial > Soil >... | reverse complement strand
CATCCCGCGCATCGGCATGGAAGTCCTCGTCACCTTCCTCGAAGGCGACCCCGACCAGCCACTCGTCACCGGCTGCCTGTACCACAAGGAAAACGTCGTCCCCTACGACCTGCCGGCAAACAAGACCCGCAGCACCTTCAAAACCCTCAGCTCCCCGGGCGGCAAGGGCTACAACGAGTTTCGGATTGAAGACAAAAAGGGTGCCGAGCAGATCTACATCCATGCCCAGCGCGATTGGGACGAGAACATCGAGCACGACCAGAAAATCCGCGTGGGCAATGAGCGGCATGACACGGTTGAAGCCAACACCTACAGCGAATTCAAAGTCGAAGAGCACCGCATCACCCATTTGAATCGCGTCAGTGAAATGCGCGCAGATGATCACCTGACCGTCGCAGTCACCCAGCACCTCAAAGTAGGCACAGCGCAATTCGTCGAAGCCGGCAGCGAAATCCATTACTACGCTGGCCAGAAAGTCGTCATCGAAGGAGCCATGGAACTGACCGCCAAAGCCGGCGGCAGCTTCGTCAAGGTCGACGCCGGTGGCGTGACCATCAGCGGCGCCGAGGTGAAGGTCAATACCGGCGGTGCACCGGGTGTAGGTACGCCGGCCGCGCCGTTGCTGCCAGGGCCGATGAAGGTGGCGGATGCGGATAAGGCGGGCAAAGTGCTCATCCCGCTGCCCAAACGCCTCAACGAGTCCGGTATCACGCCGTTGTGCGGCAAACAAAGCAACGGCGCTTGCAGCCGTAAGGATTGCACATGCATGTAAAAGCGCTGAGCGCCCTCCTCGAAGCGCCACGCCACCCCTTCGAGGGTTTGCCAAAAGAAAGCTCCGACCTGAGCCTGTGTTTCATCATTGATCGCGTCCGTCAGCCAGAAGCCATGAGCCGCCTCTACCGTGTCGGCGAACCCGTCGACACTCAAGGCCTGTTCCTCAACACCGACTTCGCCGAAATCGCCGCTGACGGCCCTCTCTGGCTGGTCGCACCGTGGGGCAGTCGCCTCGCTGCAGAAGCGGCAAGTCTCTGCGAAGAGAACTTCGCCGGCATCGCCCTCACCACAGCAGATCCAGCCAAGGCACTGGCACACGCACGCTGGCTCCTGCGTGCCAACGATGGCTCCGGCGGTCAAAGCCTGTTGAGTTATCACAAGCCAAGCCTGTGGGCCGCACTGGCCTACACCGCCGGTGAAAGTTCGCATCAGCTCTTCGGCCCTTGGCAACACGTATACAGCCCGGCACCGGTTCACTTCGGGCGCAATCGCGGTCGCTGGCTGAGTTGGCGAGCCCTTTCGGAACTTGAATGGCTGGGCGACGTCTCAGCGTTCAACCTGCCACCAGCAGCGCCAAAGGTTCAGGCGCATCTTGGATGGGTTTACTGGGCAGACGAGCAATACGCTGCCTACGGTGAACCTACCGACGAACAACTGCCCAACCTCGTGGAAAACCTTAATGTGCTGGTTGCCCACAACATTTACGAAGGTCGTCATTTACTGAAACTGGGCCAAATCACCAACGGCCCGCTGCTCGAAACGCAGCCACAGGCAATGGCCATCCTGCAATCAAGGGAAGAGTCGTTCATCAAAGTGCAGCAGTTGCAGCAACTCGCTAACAGCGCAGCTTGATGAGCCCGTCCGTAAAGAATGAATGGAAGCGAAATGGAAACTGAAATTTCAGAAGCCCCCAAGGTAGATCTCAACGGACCAAGTGCGAACGTATCGACTTCAGCGGTACCGGTAGAAAGCAAGCCAGCTTTGGAGCTTGATCCCCAGCCTGAAGCGCCTGACAGTTGCTCTAACGCGTTCGACAACGTGAAGACGCCTTGCTCGACGGAATATGGCGAAGTGATCTACGCCACCAAGGAAAAAATGTTCTACCTGTTGCCTAAACGAGCGGCCAGCTCGATCAAAGAGGCGATGAATGAACTCGAGCAACACATCAGCGCCAGCAAGTCTCCGGAAGAACGACTCAAAGGTATGAACACCGCAGGGCTTCTAGAGTACTTTCTGGAGCCCAAACTGAGTAATTTCCTGCAAGGCGAGCAAAAAAGCCGAATGCTCGAAATCGAGGCTCAGGAACCCGATATCGCGCAGCCCACCATGGCTATGCGATTGAAGGCTGTCAGCCGAGAGGCCCGAAACTCCGCTGCTTTGGACAAACTGCCAGACCAAAGCGAATACGCTCGCAATCGGGAGCTTGCCAATCAACAGCAAGCGAGCCTGCTTGAAGCCAACTCTGACGGCCAGAAACTGCAGCGCCTCTACAACGAATGGAAGAAGCTGAAAGCGATTGCAGTTGCACAGGCAAAAATTGCTGGCTACACCTACGAGAGCGGCAACCTGTTTTCCCCGGGGGCGATCGAAGCAAGAAATCGCGTGCAGACTTACTTGAAAGCCCGCGCTGCGCTCACGAAGAGTGGCAAGTTGACGACTCTGAAGGAGGCAGACTTTCAGAAAGACAAAAAGGCTTATCTGGACGCCACAAACTGCGTAATCGATGGCAAAGCCCGGATGTGTGGTTATTTAAAGGAAGTCGCTAACGAGCGCAAAAAAGTCGAAAAAGACTTCTCTGCTTATATCGATGCGATTTTGAAAGTTGCCGACTACGGATTGGCCCTACCGGAGTTTGCGCTCATTCCTGAGACGGGTGACATCAGCGCAGGTGTCGAGAAGTTCAAAGCATATCTCGAGATGGAGCAGCAACAGATCAAGCTCACCGAGCAGATCCGCACGAAATATAAAGCCTGGATTGACGCCAGCGGCCAAAACGTCGCGCCCCCCACAGGAATCGTGGAAGCGGAGCAAGCAGAGTGGCAGCGCATCCAACAAGATCGCCTTAAACTCCGCGAAGACGCTGAAGCGGCGGTTGCTGCAGCCCTGCCATTACGACATCTCCTGTGGGAACCAGAGCAGTTTCAACCAAAACCGGAAGAGCGCTTGGTCAAAGCAGAATTTCCTTTGCGCGAAGTTGCACTTTTCAATAGTCCCAACAGTCCCGTTAAACACCTGAGTCTGCTCAATCTGGAGGGCATCACAAAGGTACTGAAAAAGGACGCGAGTGAAATCGGCGCCAAAGCAAGCAAGGATTTGAAGAAACTTCCGGGAAACAGCAACGGAAAAGCAACATCGGACACTGACGACAATCCTTTCCATGAGTGGCTGCGAGCGGAAGGTGCACTAGCCATCAAAGATCAGCAGAGTGACTGGTTTGATGAGAAAGGCTGGTTTGATGTAGAGCTGTTCCATTCTTACCTGAAGTCGAAAAACTACAAGGTCGAAACCTTTGAGGATGCAGGAGCCCGCAAGGACTGGGGACTTCGTCTTCGTCAGTTGCTCTTCAAAGAAGAAGTCAGAAGCTCGTTGCGCCTGTTCGACAATAGCCCCCAAGCGCAACTCGTGCGTTGCCTCACACCGCCGCAGTCATCAATCCACACTGGCGCTAAAATAAACGGCCCGACATTCAGTGTCGCGGATAACTTCAAAGCTTCCGCCAAGGCTGAAGCAAGCCTGGGCATTGACCTCGCACGTGGCGAAGTCGAACTGATGAAAATGGATCTTCCGGGCAGAGATCAGGCCAAAGACATCCTGATTCCTTACCTCGACTACGACAAAAATCGCAAAAACCTGAATCTCGGTCGGTTCTCCATCCACCTGGGCGCCAGAGCCTGGGGATACACAGGTGCCACTCTCCTCCTTTCCTCCAGCGTGCAGTTGGGACGTGCAAACGTACAAGGCGGCCTAAATCTTCCGGAAATCACCGACGCAAAACGTCCTGAAACGACAAATTCAACCGCTGGAACCGTGAGAAGCGAACCGGTGCTGGAAGGCAATGCCGCCAAAGTTCGAGTAGAGGACGGCGCCAAAGCTCAATTCAACCTTTTTGCTGGAGTGCAGGCAGGGATCCTACTGACCGGCGCTCTGAACTGGGCACCACCAAAAGACATAGCAGCCTTGCGCACCGCGCCAACGCCCGGAATGGGTAACAGCGTCAACAGCACCAAAGCCAGTCAATGGTCCAGTCTTGCCAGACTTACTGCTGGTTTTACTGCCGCATACGGGATTGGCACGAATGCAGACATTGGCATTTCCTTGCACGAAGGCCGCTTCATTATGCGGTTCAAGGCATCTGTCATTGTCGGAGCGGGAGCCGGCGGCGAGTTCCAGTTCGAAGTCGGTTATGACGGGGTTACTGACCTGATTAATCTCGTGCGTCGAGAAATCCACAAAAATCAGGATAAATCGCTGATTTTTGTAACCGATGATGCTGCTGACTACATAGACAAGCTTAACTTCCTTGGCGCAGCAGGTATGGAAGTGGCGATGTTTTATATGCAGGGCATAGATATGGTGATGTCTTTATATGAGGCGCTAACTGGCGGAGGTAGAGGAGCCATCATTGCCCACACGATTATGACTTATCGCAATCAAAATGAGTTGGAGCAGTGGTTTTTGAATGCCACACCCAATGCGCTCGGCCCTATGTTAATGACATTAACTTCAGCAGCTGGAAGTTTTAACATTACGGGTGTTTCAGAAGATAGTGGTTCTCGAGAAAAGAAATATACTTACGACAGATCGCAGGCCCACCTTATTCAACAACAAGCAGTTGAAAGGATATTGGGTTGGATTTTGAATAACGCAAAAAAAACAAACACCTTGACGCAAGCTCAAGCACAATTTGAAGAAGCGTGCATCAGTATGAATAGATTTGGCACTAAAAATCTCGACAAAGGCCAAATTTATTGCGAGCAACGTCTAGCCATGGACAACTTCATGTCGGAGGCGATACTTCGCTTAGTTGACCAGAGAAACGACCAAATGAGGGCCAGATATAAAAAACATGTTGAGGAGCTTGGCGCGAGACTAGACGGATTTTGTCAACGATTTACGCACTATGGCCGGACGTACCTTCCTGGCGGAAGAGCAACATATAACGGCCCAGAAGAATAAATGAGCAAAACACAACCATGACAATATTTAAAGCAATGGCTGTAGCGATTATCATCGCACTACCAACATGTGTTTCTGCGACGCTTAGCTCTCAGCAGCAGCTAGCGAAAGAACGCGGAATAATGCTATTCAAGCAGTATAAGACTGCCGAACCCGAATTACGAATAGCGGCAGAAGCAGGAGACGCTGAAGCACAGTTTTTTTTAGCAGAGGAAATACGGCAAAACAAACAATACATCACCGATGAAGCTTATAAATGGTATGAGGCGGCAGCCAGCCAAGGCGACCTCTATTCGATGATTCGAATCGGCCGAACCAATAATGACCTATGCTTGACAATGAAGAATTGTCCAATAGGAAAAAAAGAACCAAAAGAATGGTTGGCTGAAGCGACGAGAATCGCGAAAGACAAATCCGATCATGGTGATGCGGAAGCTCTTTACATAATGTATGAGTTGACCGCAGAGAGAGAGTGGTTAAAGAAATCAGCACTAGCGGGAGATGCGATCGCCCAATATCGAATGGCTATTGGTGATCGTCAAGGAGAAGGTTTTATTCTTCCATGGAAGCGCAAAGAAATAGTTGAGCATTGGTTTTTACTTTCTGCGAAAGCAGGAAACCCCAAAGCAATGATGCAACTTTTTGGTATATATAGAGAAAAAGGCGAACTGGAACAAGCCCGATACTGGGTAGAAAAAGCGGCGTCGTTTGGATATGAAGCCGGAGTCTATAACTATGGATATTTTTTAGCCGTCGACCCTAAAGCGCTCGGATTTACGGAGGATAGAATCAAAGGATATGCATTAATTTCTTTGCTGAAAGAGCTAGACGGCGGTGGAACAGCACAAACAGATGTAGAGGAGATACTTCCACAAATTTCAGAAAAAATGACTCCAACGCAAATTCAAGAAGCAAAAAATTTTGCTGACAAGTGGAAGACAACACACCCCCCTCTTTCTTTCTTTCCTGAAAAAATAGGCTTTTAATCTTGCATCAGCCTCTACAATTAAAAGAAATCTTAACTGCGAGACCAAATTATTTTGAGCTGCTCAAAATTTTTAATATAAGCTTGGCTCTTGCATGCATATTATTTAGCAAACATGCAAACTCCGAACTATCTATCCAACAACAAAAATCAATAAACGAAGGGGTAAAGCTCTACAATCAAGAGACTTTATCATTACCACTCAAGCTTGGCTCCCACACGAATACCGACACAACGCTCGAACAAAACCTTTCAAAGCAAAAAGGCATCACTTTATACAACCAATACAAAGCCACATCTGCAATCCCGTTCTTAACAACCGCTGCAGAAGCGGGCGACCACGAAGCTCAATATTATTTAGGTGAGGCTCTTCGTAAGAAAAATCATTACATGAATATGGAAGCGAAGAAATGGTATGAAGCGTCAGCAGGTCAGAACGATCTTTATGCCATGATCCAATTGGGCCGTATTGAGCATGATATGTGTGAAATATCCAGCGACTGCCCTCCTTCTCAAAAGCAACCAATAGAATGGTTAAATCAGGCAAAAAATATAGCTCAAGAAAGAGCCGAGGCTGGAGACGCGGAGGCAATGTGCATAATGTATGAAATCACGCTAGATGATACGTGGCTGGAAAAGTCCGCATCTGCGGGAAATGCATTTGCGCAATACTGGATGGCGGTCTCCATTAAGCAAGGTGATGGTTTTTTCCTGCCTTGGAAACGAAGCGAAGCAGTTGAAAAGTGGTTTAAGCTTTCGGCTGAAGGCGGCTACCCTAAGTCGATGATGGAATATGCTGCAATATTGTATGAGCGTGGTGATATAGAGGGTTTTCGCAACTGGAATGAACAGGCGGCGCTAGCAGGTTATGCAACCACTGTTTTCGGATACGGTTCTGACTTAGCACATGAGCCTGATACATTCGGATATCCCCTCGACCTAATCAAAGGCTATGCACTTATATACTGGCTGTCCGAGCTAGACGGGGGTGGTGGCATGAAGGAAAACGTTGAATACACGCTACCTCGAATCGCCGCAAAAATGACCGCTGAACAAATTGAAGCAGCCAAAAAGTTTTCTAAAGAGTGGGCTGCGTCGCACCCTCCCCTTTCTTTCTTTCCTGACAAACTTAGCCGCTGAGCATGATGAAACTTTCTATCGCAGGATTTTTGCTAGTCACTTTTGCCCCTGCTACATTGGCACTCACTGACTCCGAACTTGCAATTAAGTCCAGCGGTATAATTCTTTACAATCAGTTTAAAACTATCTCTGCAACTCCTCTACTGAGAATAGCGGCAGAGGCTGGAGACCATGAGGCACAATATTATCTTGCTGAGTCATTACGGCAAAAAAATAGCTACATGAATCCTGAAGCTAAAAAGTGGTATGAAATGGCAGCTACCCAAGGGGATCTTTATTCAATGATCCAGCTTGGGCGAGTAAAAAATGATCTATGTAAATTATCAGAAGACTGCCCTGCCACAGACAAAACACCATCGGACTGGTTGAATCAAGCATCTAGCATCGCTCAGCCTAAGGCTGAAGATGGAAATGCTGAAGCCATGTACATAATGTATGAATTAACGCTCGATACAACTTGGCTAGAAAAGGCAGCCACAAAAAATCACCAAATCTCACAGTATTTATTAGCTAAAAGCTACAATCAGGGAGACGGTTTTTTCCTTCCATGGAAACGCTCGGAAGCGGTTGAAAAATTATTCAAAGCTTCAGCTGAGAGTGGGTACCCGCCCTCCATGATGGAATACGGAGCCCTTCTTTATGAAAAAGGTGACATTGAAGGTTTCCGTCATTGGAATGAGCAAGCAGCTTTAGCAAGCTACGCCACAACAGTTTATGGTTACGGTTCTGATCTTGCTCATGAGCCAGACACGTATGGATTCCCATTCGATGTCGTTAAAGGTTATGCCCTCGTTTACACCTTGAAGGAGCTAGACGGCGGTGGAGGCTTACAAGAAAGAGTGGAGAGTAAGTTACCGAAAATTGAAGCAAAGATGACAGCTGAGCAAATTGCAGAAGGCAAAAAATTTGCAAAAGAATGGAAGGCGACTCACGCACCACTTTCGTTCTACCCGGACAAACTAAGTCGTTGAAAACCAAGCTTAGCATTATCTCTTTTCTGGCGAATTGAACTGATAGAATCCATGAAGTATTTGGCCATTTCCCTGCTATTCATAACAATGCTTTCTTCTCACGCGGAAGCCCACCTGGACGCACAGCAGAAAATCGCTAAAAACGAAGGCATTATACTCTATAACCAATATAAGGCCACTTCAGCCATTTCCTTTTTGACAATCGCAGCAGAGGCTGGCGACGCAGAAGCCCAATATTATTTAGGTGAAGCCCTCCGAGCGAAAAATCATTACATGAATATAGCTGCCAGAAAATGGTACGAGGCGTCTGCAGGTCAAAACTATCTTTATGCCATGGTTCAGTTAGGGCGTATCGAACACGACCTATGCGATATATCCAACGACTGTCCCGCTTCGCAGAAAGCACCTATAGATTGGTTAAACCAAGCAAAAAAAATTAGCCCAAGAAAAAGCAAATGCTGGCGACGCAGAAGCGATGTATATAATGTATGAAATCACTCTAGATGATAATTGGCTAGAACGATCTGCAACTTCAGGAAATGCTCTTGCACAATACTGGCTTGCCACTTCACTTAAGCAAGGTGAGGGATTTTTTCTACCATGGAAGCGAAGTGAGGCAGTTGAAAAATGGTACAAACTTTCAGCTGAAGGCGGCAACCCTAGATCAATGATGGAGTTGGCTGCTCTTCTTTTTGAGAAAGGAGATATTGAAGGCTTCCGACATTGGAATGAGCAAGCCGCAGTATCAGGTTACGCAGAGTCCATATATGGATACGGTTCATACTTGGCTCACGAGCCCGACACCTATGGCTTTCCGTATGACCCTGTAAAGGGATACTCGCTTATTTTTTCTCTAAGTAGCTTGGATGGCGGGGGCGGAATGCAGGAAAATGTTAAATACAAGCTTCCCCTCATTGCTTCCAAGTTGACCCCTTCGCAAATATTAGAAGCTAAAGAGCAATCAAAAAAATGGATATCCATCCACCCTCCCCTGTCCTTCTTCCCTGACAAGCTAAGCCGTTAGCTTGTTTTATACGAATACAAGGGCACGAGAATCATACAAACGGGAGAGTAGATAGCGTGAGTTTCGTCCAACGCGATCCTACTCCCGTTCTCATTCAAGGCATCAAACCGGCGCCTTCCAATCCAGCATCTGCTGCTGCGCCACCTGCAGCAAATCATTGCCGTCCTGCGCCAGCAGGTACAGTGCATGGGTAATGTGTGGAATATCCTGAACATCGCCATGGCGGAAGCACAAGCAGTGCAGGGTTTCGAGCAGGTCGCTGCAGGCGCGGATGCGCTGGACGGCGGACTCGAGGATGTCTTGGGGGTTGGCTTGGGTGTCGATGACCATTGGCGCACTGTCGGTGACGCCGCTGTTTAGAGGGTGATAACGATTGGGCAACGGATTTAATATCGGCATCAGAGTTATCTCTTGCTGGGTAAGGTAACCCGCCGACACCGTGACCAAACGATGGGAGGCGGACTGTATGCAAGTTTGGTCAACTGAATACCCAATCAGCTCGCCCGAAGGCGTCCTGCACACAGCCGCCACAGCGATGCACTACGAAGACATAGATGTCCGCGGTGCGAATGATGGCACACATGTGTGAGTATTTTCAGGTGACCAAACCCGAGCCGCTGATTTTGCAGCGACGCCAAACCATACCCGCCCCGCTCCCGCCGCCGGAAGCAGACAAAGCATCCATCCTTGTAGGAATCGGCACCGCATTCCCGAGAAATCATCCTCTGCCAGACAGCCGGCGTTCAGCCACGTTAACCATCGCTTAACGCCGCAGTCCAAGACTGTACTGAACCGCACACCTCAGCCCCTGGCTGACGCCGAGTGCGGCAGGTTCGGCTGTATGGCGCCGAACGCTTATTCCGTCGCACGGGAGTCTGATCCATGAACATTCGCACGCTATTGCTCACCTCCGCCCTCGCCTGCAGCGCATTCGCCGGGCTGGCTCAGGCCAATGACACCTCCGCCACGTCCAACGCCGTTCCCTATCAGTACGGCATGCCGTTGCATGTGAACAAAGTGATCTCGCTGACCGAGCCACAGACTCAGCAGTGCAAGGTCATCACCGCTGACATGAAGTACATCGACAATGCAGGCAAGCCGGCAGAAATCACCTATCGGAAAATGTCTGACGCCTGCAACTTCCAGAACTGACAGAAGGCTCTGATTTGCGGCTTTGCGGTAGGCGGTGAAGTGTTCGCGGGTTATGCTCGGGGTCACTTCTCACTGCCGCAGGGACTCGCCATGCAGTTGTCGTTTCGCACGTTGTCGATCATCACTGCTTCGTTGTGTTTTGTACTGGCGCTGGCCTGGGGCTTTTTCCCGCAGGTGTTGCTGGCGATCTGGAGCATTGAGTATTCGAGCGCGGTGGGGTTTGTTGCGCGGCGCAGTGCGGTGCTGTTTGCGGCGTTGGGGGCGATGTTTTATCTGGTGCGCAGCGCGCCTCCGTCGCTGGGTCGCAATGCCCTGAGCAACGGATTTATCGTCGGTTGTTTTGGTCTGACTGTGCTGGGTTTCGGCGAATGGCTCAACGGCCACGCGGGCCCCGGGATTCTGCTCGCGGTGCTGGTCGAGTTCGCGCTGGGCCTTGGCTTTGTGCAGGCCCGGCGCGTGACGGTCGAACTGGGTGAAACGGTGAGTTAAAGCGCTCTGGAGCGCGGACTGTAATGCTGTGGCGTAGTTTGTTGCGCCAGTTCCGAGCGCAGGCCGGCAATCAGATCGTTGATTTCGCGACAGCCATTGAGATGACTGGCGTCGATATCGCGGACGTGCAGATCAACCTGGTCAGTCTGGTGGTCGCCGAAGACTTTGACGGTCATCGACAGATCCGGCGACAGCGTGCACTGGCAGCGTTTAGGCAGAAAACTGCTTTCAATGATATTGCGTAGTTCCAAGGCAGACAGAAACATGGTGAACCTCGCCTTATTGATGAAACTGCCAATCAACTCTTCACGTTGACCGCTTTTGCTGCCCCTGCACGGGTGTGTCCCCGCTGATTCCCTGGTGCGGCAAACGGTTGTACTGCGAAATGCCCATTGGAGT
>Ga0256879_1000298_pt1 | contig 11137 bp, 9 predicted proteins | sample MC6MC0437MT_FD_186346 | JGI IMG/M metagenome (GOLD analysis project Ga0256879, IMG submission 186346) | Metatranscriptome of enriched soil aggregate microbial communities from Iowa State University, Ames, United States - MC6-MC0437-MT... | ecosystem: Environmental > Terrestrial > Soil >... | reverse complement strand
GGAAAATCTACCATTGCTTTGCTTCTTTGCCGTTTAATTGACCCTACAGAAGGTGAAATTTTAATTGACGGTAAAAATCTTAAAGATCATAATCTAGACAACTATAGAAATTTTATAGGCTACATTCCACAGGAAAGCTACCTGTTCTCAGATTCTATTGAGAGTAATATTGGCTTTGCAATTGATAATCCTTCCCATCAAAAAGTGGTTGAATATGCTAAAATCGCAGACGTCGACAAAAACATTATAGAATTCAAAGATCAGTATAAAACACTGGTTGGTGAGCGTGGCGTCATGCTTTCGGGAGGTCAGAAACAGAGAATTTGCATCGCAAGAGCCTTAATTAAAGACCCAAATATCATTATTTTTGATGATTCACTGTCTGCTTTGGACACCGAAACCGAGCAGAATATACTGGAAAATATAGATTCAAAAATTCACAACGCTACGTCCATAATTATCACACACAGAGAGTCTAGCGCTCAAAGGGCAGATAAAATTATTAATCTTACCGAAATTACAAATTCTTTAACTGCTTAGCCATTTCGTTCGGAATTGTTAAATAAATCATAAAAAAAATTTTGTGATTAAAAGAAAACTTTTATATTTGTTCTTAACAAGATTAAAAAATATCTAACAATGAGTGAATACAAGGAACGCCATGAAAATGAAATTTTCACGAAGGTGTTAAAAGCAGGAAGAAGAACTTATTTCTTTGATGTGCGCGAGACGAAAGCAGGAGATTATTATCTTACGATTACCGAAAGTAAAAAGAACTTCGGAGAGAATGGAGAGGCTACATTCGAGAAACACAAAATTTATCTTTACAAAGAGGATTTTAAAAGTTTTCAGGAGATGTTTAATGAATCCACAGATTTCATCATTAACGAAAAGGGTGAGGATGTAATATCAGAAAAGCATGACAAAGACTTCAAAAGCAAATCTTACACCATAGATTCTGACGACGAGGTTTAAGCCAAAACAATATCTTAAAAACACAAGCATCTGAAAAAGGGTGCTTTTTTTATGTTTATATTTTATAAATCTTATTGATTTCCCTGAAGTTATTGCATAAAAAAAACACATTCTCAATGAAGAAAATGTGTTTAAATGTGGGTGAATGAGGGGTCTCGAACCCCCGACCTCCGGAACCACAATCCGGCGCTCTAACCAACTGAGCTACAATCACCGTTTTGGTGGTGCAAATATAAGAAAGATTTTTTAATTACAAAACAATTCCATCAAAATTTTTCATCGCAATCAGCTTCTCAGTCGTAAATCCCTCAGCATAAGCCACTCCCGATAATCTTCCTAAATCCTGTGCACGATAGGTCAAACTCTCATAAAAGTCTTTTGACGTGATCGGAGTCTCAGGTTCTTTAGAAGTCGGGTCATAAAACTGAGTTTTAAACGCCATACAAGCTTCGATCTTCTTATCGAGATGTTCAGATATGTCAATTACAAATTCCGGTTTGATATTTTTCCACTGAATATAATTGAAAATATGCTTCGGCCTCCACACCTCTTGATTTTCTCCGTCTTCTGAAGTTTCAATTTTTCTTAAGCCGGATAAAAAGCACGCATCTGACACTAATTTCGATCCTTTTGCATGATCTGGATGTCTATCATCAATCGCATTCGCTAAGACGATTTCCGGCCTGTATTTGCGAACCATTTTTACGATCATTAATTGATATTCTTCAGAATTGACAAGAAAGCCATCTTTCATTCCTAAATTTTCTCTGGCAGAAACCCCTAAGATCTTTGCAGAATTTCCGGCTTCTATTCTTCTGGTTTCGTCAGTTCCCCTGGTTCCCATTTCGCCTTTCGTTAAATCAACAATAACGCATGTTTTACCTTCAGCAATTAATTTGGCAATTGTTCCGCCGCATCCTAACTCAACATCATCCGGATGTGCCCCAAAAGCAAGTATATCTATTTTCATTTATTCTTTTCTAATTTTATTTTATCAGATGGAACGCCCAAGAACTATATATCAAATTTTAATCCCAACGTTTCGTATTTTCAAATATAAGATTTAAAATAAAAACTTCCCAAACATTACGAATGGGAAGTTTTAATATCTATAATTTAAACTTTAAATTATTTATTGATCTCTCCGTTCAGCTTTACAGCATCCTGGTATGTTGGATCTAATTGTAAAGATTTTGCTACATAATCTTTTGCTTTCGCAAGATCAGAATCTTTATTCATATAAGCTACTGCAAAGTAAGCATAAGCCAATGTTTGCTTGTTTGCTTCCATGTCTGCAGGTTTTACTGTTGAGATAAATTTCTCATAGGCAATTTTTGCTGCATCATTGTTACCAGCCTGTTGGTAAGAATATCCTTGGCTGTAATAAGCAGGAGCCCAATCAGGAAGAAGAGTACTCATTTTCTGCCATGTAAGGATTGCTCCGTTCCAGTTTTTAACATCTTGATAGGCTGTCGCCAACTTGAATAATGAATCTGTATCCTGAGCATTAGCAGCTACTTTTTGCTTTAATCCTTCGATCGTAGGGTTTGTAGGTCCAGAATCAGCAGAACCTTGTGATACTGCACCTCCTCCAGCGATTTTAGCAAGCTCCATATCCCACTTCAGTGTTTCGTCTTTTGCACCTTTTGCAATTGCCACTTTTTGCTGAGCTTCAGTCATTAAAGCTGTTTTCTTAGTAGCATCTTTTTCGTCTTTAGCTAAACCGGCAGCGATTAGACCTTGTAAACCTTGGTCAGCAGGCTGTACTCTAGACTTTTCAGCCTGAGAAACGAAACTGTCCATGCTTTGTTTAGCTTCAGCATATTTTCCGTCAGCATATAATTGATATGCTCTTAATTTAAATTTAATTGGATCATCAACTTTATCAAAGATCTTATCTAAAATCATTTTAGAGTTTGCATAATCTTCATTAGTAAAATAAAGTTTAGCAATTTCTAATTGAGTATACGGATCTTCATCAGCATATTTTGTATAGTTGATCAAATCCTGAGTAGCTTTCGCATTCTCCTGATATTTAATATCATAAGCAGCTAAAGCTTTGTAAGCAGGTGCATAAGTAGCATCTGTAGCAATTGCTTTATCTATATTTGTTTTAGCTTGTTGCCACTGTTGTGCAGCCATCCATAAAGTACCCATTCTTGTATAAACAGAAGCTTTATTTTTAGCAACTGGCAAAGCTTTGTCATAAGCTGTCATTGCATCACCAGGGATTCTCTTCAATCTGTAAGCATCTCCTAATGTATAGTAATAATGTGCAGGAACTTCTTTTTTAGCAGCTCTTTCAATTGCTTTGTTCAAGAACTGGATAGCAAGATCCGGCGAGTTATTTTTTTCAAATAATGTTAAAGCTTCAGCAGCTCTGAACAGTACTTCTGCATCTTTTTCTCTAGAGTCAGTTACAATTTTCTGGATCTCAGCAATTGCACCTTTATCTCCTTTTCCAAGTTTTACAGCAGCCAAACCAATTTTATTAAGATAGCTTTTTCCATCTGCTGCAAGACCTTTATTAAAACTTTCCGTTGCTTTTGCAAAATCAGGCTCACCTTGTCTTAAAAATGTATTCCCTAGGTAGAAATAATTTTCAGCGGTAGGTGCTTTAGCAATCATGTCAGTGAAATTAGTTTTTGCTTGAGCAAATTTATCACTGTCAATACTGTTAATACCATCTTGTACTGTTTGCGCAGAGGCAAAGTTGGCAAAAAATACCACGGCTGCCCCAAAAGCAATCTTCTTTACATTCATAATCATTATATCTTTCATTTTAATATATTCTAAACTGAATTAATTCATTACACAATTTTCAGACCAAAATAGTATAATTATTTTGAGGAAAAGGTTAATTTAATATTTTTTAACGCATTTGAACCTCTCTTTTATAAATATTGTAAGGTTGTAACCCTTCCTTTTCTACGATCATCTGACCTAGTTGGGTACAAGAATATCTTATGAAACCATTGGCTATGTTAAAATTTCCTTCGTTGGTTAAAAAGTATAAAACTCTTGTAAAAGGATATTTCATTTCGCGTAGCCCGTCAGAATCTGCACTATGTAATTGTCCGTTATTTTCAACAGGAAGAACTTTTACTAATTCTCTTAATTTTTCGGAGGTTTTATCATACGGTCTGCTGAAAGTATTCAGACCTATAACTCCTATTTTATTAGGGTATTTATTTAATTCTTCTATAATATTCTGACTTCCCGGAATTACAGAAAATTTTAAATCTTTTGGCTGTTTTTTAAGCTTCTGAGCCACAAAATTCAAGTTGCTTGAGTTTGTTCCGTCAAAAATAAAATCTTTATTGTCGGATTGTAGTCCGCTCTTAATTTCATCCATAGAAATATTTGTTTTTGTCGAACTTTTAGGAACCACAAAAACGACTGCATCAGCAGCAAATTTTGCAGGTAAGATTTTCATATCCACCTGCTCTTCAAAAGCTTTAATTTCTTCAGGAGAAAGCTCTTTAGACATCACAGCAATTCTGGCCTTACCTTTTAAAAGATCAAGAAAACCTAAATCCTCTTTTCTCGTAACCACTTTAATTTTTGTTTCAGGATAATTGATCATATATCCGTCTGCCAAAGCCTCGGTCACACTTTTAAAGGATTCATCCGTAAGGATTGTAAGATCTCCTTTATGATAAGATGGAGATTTATCTTCTTTTTTACAACTTACAATGATAACACTAAGAAGAAATAGCATTACAAGTTTAATACTATTCTTCATTTCCAGAATCTTTAATTTTTGAAACTGCTCTATATATTCTGAATATCCCGTAAAGGATAAGAAGCCCACCCATTGCATAAGCAACTGCCGGCTCCAAAGTTGTGAAAAAGAATTTGTAGTAAATAACTACACCTCCTAGCACTATATAAAATAATCCTGTAATCAGGGATAACCAATTGAACATCATAAAACAAAAATACCAAAAAAAATAAAAAGAGAAGCTATTGCTTCTCTTTTTTAATTATTATTTAAAGATAAATTATCCTTCAAAATTCATTGTTAAAGGTAATCTGAATCTGTAACGTACAGATTGACCGTTAATTTTTGCAGGACTCCATTTATTTTTAATAGACTTAATCGTTCTTACAGCTTCAGAATTGAAGTCTGAATTTCCTCCATTAGCCTTTACGTCAGTAATACTTCCATCTCTTTCTACTACGAAAGTAATTTCAGTTTTTACTGTACCTTCATCACCGTTCATCGCAGAACCATCAAAACTATCTCCCACTTTCTTTCTGAAAGAGTTGATACCTCCTGGGAATTCTGCAGTTTGCTCTACTTCAGTATACACTTGAGTATCGCTCACCTGAGGCTTAACTTCAGCTGTTGAAGTTCTAGTTCCTGTAGATGGTGGTGGCGGAGGTGGAGTATAAGCCGGAGCTTTTACACCTTCCTGATTCTGTAGACCAGTTGTCGTTTCTAACTGCTTAGAAATTGGTGGCGGTGGAGTTTCAATTTTTGGAGCTCTTACCGGTTCTGGTACTACGTTCTGAATAACCTCAATCTTTTCCTCCTCTTTTGGAGGTGGTGGTGGAGGTGGTTCTTCTTCTTTTGGCTGCTCTATAATTTTATCTTCCTGAAGAATCTCAACCAAATCAGCCTTCACTTCTTGTTTAGGTGGTTCAGTAAGTCTCTTAATTGTAAGATAAATGAACGGAGACAAAGCCGCAACTAGGAATAATGCCGTTCCAACAATAAAAGATTTTGTCAGAAGTCTAGGATACTGATGTCTAAGATCATAGGCACCATATTCCTTGTTTCTATTTTCAAATACAATCTCGTCTAAAGTAAGATTCTGACTGTATACATTTTCATCTGCCATAGATTTACAATTTTATGGTTAAATTACTTTGTAGCTGGTGCAGCCACAGCTCCTTTATTTCCAACTTTTCTGTCATAAATAGCCTGCTCCCAAGGTTTCACATCGGTAACACCGTACTGCTCACTTTTGGTAATAGCCATTTCGTCAAGAATATCTACAAAGTTTTTATATACAGCATCGTCAGTAGGCTTGATAATAACAGTGAATTTTGTCTTATCTGCTGCATTTGCTTTTGCTTGCTCAATTATTTTTCTAATACCTTCTCTATCAAAAGTAGTTTCATTAAGATTCTGATCAGTTAAAGATGTATTATCCTGCTGATGCCAGAAAATTTTATTGTCTTTACCTAATAATAAAGAAATTGAATTAGAAAGTTTAATTTCTGTTGGGGGTGGTTTCGGTGTATTTTCTTTCGGTTTTGCCGGAAGCCCCAAATCCATTACATTCGGTTTAGAGAATGTGGTTGTGAACATAAAGAAGGTAATCAATAGAAAACCCAAGTCCACCATGGGAGTCATATCTACCCTGGTATTCTGTTTCTTGGAACGTACCTTGCCGCCTTTGCCGCCTTTTTCCTGTACTTGTACTTCTGCCATTTCTAATGATTATTATTGTTTACCTTCTTGTGATGTAATCAACCAGAATTTAAGAAAATCGATATCTCTTAAACCTTCAAATAGGCTTTTAACTTTAGGATACTCAGTTGTAACGTCACCCTTGATCGCTAATTTGTAATCAGGATTTACGCTTAAACTTTGTTGTACCCAGTCTACTAACTGCTTATTTGCACTATCCATAGGAATCCCTGTAGGACTCTTGAAACTCTTCTGTTCCTCATCTGACAAATCAAGATAGCTTTTAAGTTGGTTCATAGGAACCCCTATCGCTTGTACTTTTTGAAATGCAGCTTTTTCATTATTGTCAAAAGTAATTCCATACTTTTTACCCATATTATCTAAAAGCTGTAATCTCTCTGATGCGTTCTCTACAGGCTGGAAATAAAATTTTCCGTCCGGAGTAGCGTTGATAGTCATCAAACTCGCATCAGGAAGTAACTTCTCTGATATTGAAGATGGCGGTTTAATCTGCTCCACGTCAGGTTTTTTAAACTGAGTGGTCAATATAAAGAATGTAAGCAGTAGGAATGCAACGTCACACATTGCCGTCATATCCGTCACTACTCCATGTCTTTTTGGTTTGACTCTCGCCATTATTTTGAATTATTTTTAATTAAACTTCTGTTATTGTATGCAAATTCCTTGCTAAAGATTCAATTCTTAGTTGAATTCAGCGAAAGACTGCTGGATGCTCATTGCGATCTCGTCGATCTTATAAGTTAATCCGTCAATTCTAGATGTAAAATAATTGTAAAGGATAATCGCGATAGCTGAAGTACCAATACCTAAAGCTGTGTTGATCAATGCTTCAGAAATACCTGTAGAAAGTGCAGCTGCATCCGGAGTACCACCACCAGAACCTAATGCGAAGAATGCTTTAATCATCCCGATTACCGTTCCTAATAGTGCGATCAACGTTGCAACAGTACCTAAAGTAGATAGAATCATCATGTTCTTCTCTAACATTGGCATCTCAAGAGTAGTAGCCTCTTCGATAGCTTTGTTAAGAGCGATCATTTTCTGCTCTTTGTTTAATGTAGTGTCATGAGAAAGTGCTTTGTAAGTAGTAAGACCTTCTTTCACTACGTTACCTACAGATCCTTGTTGTCTGTCACACTCTTCTAAAGCTTCATCAATTTTGTTTTGATTAAGCAAACTTCTTACTTGTACTACGAAGTTGTCTAAGTTTCCTTTTCCAGAAGCTTTACCAAGAACGAAATATCTTTCAAAAGAGAAAACGATTACAGTGATCATGAAAGTAATCAAGATTGGTACGATAACCCCTCCTTTGTAGATAATTCCTAAAAACGACTCTGGGTGAATGTCTTTTCCTTCAACACTTGAGAAAGCTACAGAACCACCACCTAGTTTGTCTGCGTCTTTAAAATTCCCTGGGTTACCAAGAACGAATAAATAAATACAAACTCCTATAACGAATAAAATAGGAATAATAACAGCTGGGTTTAAACCTCCTGCTTTTCTAGCAACTACTTGCTCATCATTTTTTGAAACATTCATTTCCATATTTAACTAAATTATATTGTTTTAAAATTTTACAGTTTGTAAATTAAAGGCAAAATTAATTAAAATGCAAGAGTCTTAAATAAACATTTTTGTTTTTTTTGATAAAGAAATTTTAATACGATTTCGATATTATAATTTTTTTTCAATTTTTTAATTATTTTCCTCAATTTTAACGTTTATGTTAAAATATTAAAAAAATTAACCCCTCATTTTTTTTAAATTACCAATGTTAATTTTTTTTTAAATTACAATATTCACAATTCTGTGATGCACCACAATGATTTTTTTCGGTGTTTTACCTTCCAGAATTTGCTGTATTTTCTCATCTTTAATCACTAAATCTTCTACATCTTTAGCAGAAAATTGCGCAGATAGGGATAATTTAAATTTCATTTTACCATTTATGCTCACCGGATACTCAATTTCATCTTCTATTAAGTATGTTTCATTCAATTCCGGGAACTTCTCAAATTCAATAGAAGCATCATATCCCAGCAAGCTCCAAAGCTCTTCACAGATGTGAGGCGCGTATGGCGAGATGATAACGGCTAAAGGTTCAAGAATATTGCGTTTGTTGCATTTTATTTTTTGTAATTCGTTTACAGCGATCATAAATGACGATACAGACGTATTGAAAGAGAAGTTTTCGATATCGTAAACTACCTTCTTTATTAAGGTATGCAATACTTTATATTCTGCTTTTGTAGGTTCTTCGTCAGAAACTTCAAAATTTTCTCCGTTGAAATATAAATTCCAGAATTTTTTCAGGAAACCATATACTCCGCTTAGACCTTGTGTATTCCAAGGCTTAGATTGCTCTAATGGGCCTAAGAACATTTCATACAATCTCAACCCGTCTGCTCCATATTCTTCACAGATATCATCAGGATTTACCACATTATATTTTGACTTGGACATTTTTTCTACTTCACGGTCTGTGATGTATTTTCCGTCTTCTAAAATAAATTCGGCATCAGCGTAGTCCGGTCTCCAAGCTTTAAAAGCTTCAGTATCCAATTCATCAGTTGTTCCTTTTAATAAAGATACATCAACGTGGATTGCCTGAGTCTGGTAATCTTTTACTAAATTTTTAGATACATATTTATTAGTACCGTCAATTCTATAAACAAAAGCACTCATCCCCAAAATCATCCCCTGATTGATCAATTTTTGGAAAGGTTCATCATTATTAATATATCCTCTGTCTTTTAAGAACATATTCCAGAAACGGGAATATAATAAGTGACCCGTTGCATGCTCGCTACCTCCAATGTATAAATCTACTTGTCCCCAATAATCGGTTAATTCTTTGTTAGCAAAAACCTCATCATTATTAGGATCCATATATCTAAGGAAATACCATGAGCTTCCTGCCCAACCCGGCATTGTAGATAATTCTAAAGGAAATACCGTTTTATCATCAATTAAATCTGTAGCAACCACTTTTTGGTTCGCTTCATCCCAAGCAAAAGTTTTTGAATTTCCTAATGGCGGATCTCCGTCTTCTGTTGGTAAATATTTTTCAACTTCAGGAAGTGCTAATGGCAACGCAGAGTTTGGTAACGTGTAAGGCATTCCTTCCTTATAATAAATAGGAACCGGTTCGCCCCAATAACGCTGTCTTGAGAAAATAGCATCACGCTGTCTGTAGTTCGTGGTTCCGTGACCAATTCCTTTTTTCTCAACAGCATCTATGATTAATGCTTTTGCTTCGTCATAGCTTAAACCATTCAGGAAATCAGAGTTTACACAAACGCTGGTTTTAGAATCAAAAGATTTTTCCTGAACGTCTTCTTCAGTTTCAACAACTTTTTTAATTTCTAAATTAAATTTCTTCGCAAATCTGTGATCACGCTCGTCATGTGCAGGAACAGCCATTACAGCTCCCGTTCCATAACCCATCAACACGTAATCTGAAATATAGATCGGCATCTTTTCATTGCTGAAAGGATTGATCGCATAACTTCCCGTGAAAGCTCCTGAAACGTTTTTCACGTCAGACATTCTGTCTCTTTCAGTTTTCTTGGAGGTTTCTTCAATATAAGTATCTACCTCAGCTTTTTGTTCGGCTGTAGTAATGGTTTCAACTAAAGGATTTTCCGGTGCCAACACCATAAATGTCGCTCCGAAAATAGTATCAGGTCTTGTTGTGAAAACCTCAACGATCTCGTCGTGAGTATCAATAGCAAATTTAACCTGTGCTCCCTGAGATTTTCCGATCCAGTATTCCTGGGCATCTTTCAATGGTTGCGGCCAGTCCAACGTTTTAAGACCTTGTAATAATCTTTCTGAGTATGCCGAAATTCTCATGCTCCACTGCATCATTTTCTTTTGGAAAACAGGGAAACCTCCTCTTTCGGATTTTCCGTCTTTCACCTCATCGTTTGCCAACACTGTTCCTAAAGCAGGACACCAGTTTACAGTCGTTTCCGCTCTGAAAGACAAACGGTAGTTTAATAAGATATCTTCTTTATCAATTTCAGAAGCTTCTTTCCATTCTTCTGCTGTGAAATTTAATTCGTCGTTTTGATTGGCATTTAAATCTAACGACCCTTTTTCTTCAAAATGTTTGATCAAAGTGTTGATAGATTCTGCCTTGTCTGTATTTTTATTATACCAAGAATGGAATAATTCAATGAAAATCCATTGTGTCCATTTATAGTATGAAGCGTCAGAAGTTCTTACTTCTCTGCTCCAGTCGAATGAAAAACCAATTTTTCTTAACTGCTCTTCGTATCTGTTGATATTTTTTTCTGTCGTGATCGCAGGGTGTTGCCCTGTCTGAATTGCATATTGCTCAGCAGGCAGTCCGAAACTATCGTAACCAACCGGGTGGAGAACATTAAACCCTTGATGTCTTTTATATCTCGCATAAATATCTGATGCAATATATCCTAGCGGGTGACCTACATGAAGTCCCGCCCCCGATGGATACGGAAACATATCGAGAACATAAAATTTTGGTTTGTCTGTGTTATTGGAAGTTTTGTACGTTTGATTGTCTTCCCAGTATTTCTGCCACTTTTTTTCTATCTGCTGATGATCGTAAAACACGTTGTTATTGATATTAAATGTTAGACTCTAGATATTAGATTTATTTTATTTCCAAATCTAGTTTTCACAAAAATAATGATTTTAATAGAAATGTAACTTTAATTTTCGATTAATTATAAT
>Ga0256879_1000295_pt1 | contig 11207 bp, 8 predicted proteins | sample MC6MC0437MT_FD_186346 | JGI IMG/M metagenome (GOLD analysis project Ga0256879, IMG submission 186346) | Metatranscriptome of enriched soil aggregate microbial communities from Iowa State University, Ames, United States - MC6-MC0437-MT... | ecosystem: Environmental > Terrestrial > Soil >... | reverse complement strand
TCTAAATACAACAAAAAATGAATGCAGAATTTAACGATGTACCGCTGATAAAAAATTCAGAAAAAAATAGATTTGAGCTCAAAACAGATAATTATCTGACTTTTATAGATTACAAGGAGCATGGCAAAAAGATATGGCTGATCCATACTGAAGCACCCGAAGAACTTAAAGGAAGAGGAACTGCAACTGCAATAGTTGAGAAAACATTAGCTTACCTGGAAGACAACAACTATAAACTCATCCCTCTATGTCCATTTGTAGTAACATACTTAAAAAGACACACCGAGTGGAACAGAATTTTAGATGAAAGCGTAACTCCTTTTTAGCGCTATATTTTATTCATATCCATTTTTCAACACCAACACAGCACCTGTTTTGGCTGTTAACTCCAAAAATCCGCTTTCAGCGGATTTTATTTTAAAACCTGCGTTTGAAGCAATAAAATGAGTTTTAAACGGCAGTTTTAATTTAGTTACGCCTCCTTTTTCTGAAACGATCTTAACTTCATCTATCTGTCCGCCAGCTTTTTTTGCACTTACAAGAAACGCACCTTCTGTACGCAAATTTTCAAATGAAGCGTCTTTCCATTCGGTTGGAACAGCCGGCATAATTTCAATAAACCCTGCATAACTCTGCAATAGCATTTCTTGCAAACCCGCCGCAAATGCAAAGTTACCTTCAAGAGTAAAGGGTCTGTATTGAAATTTCGATAGTCCTGATTTTGTTTGATCTCCATTTAAATGGAAGCTATTTATAGAGCAAAAAGCCCTGGCAAATATCTGTAGATCTTTTGCTGCACCCGCTCCATCTTTTGCTCTTGCTTTAATATTTGCAAGCCATGAATAAGAATATCCACACCAGTAATCCGGCCCTATCTTATCCAATAGCTGTATCGTATTCTTTATAATAGATTGAGCTTTCGGTCCGTCCTCCCATTTTATTAGCCCTAATGGATGGATAGCCATCATATGAGAGAAATGTCTGTGCGATTCTTTATAATCTAAACCTGGGGCAAATCTAAGTTCATCCTTATCTGTTATAGAGAAATCATCAAACTCATTTAAGAGTTTATTCCACCGCAAGGCTTCGGCTTTCAATCCAAGTTCAGTAGCAAGTTCCTCTGCTGCTTTAAACGTGAATTTCATTAAAGCCAGATCATAGTTTGTATTTTCCAAAAACCAGGCACTAAGATCGTTGTCGTTTATCTCAGGACTCGAACTAATTTTCAATTTCCTGTGCCCGTTTCCGTCTTTAACCGTTATGTTTTCAAGAAACTGGGCCGCTCCCTTGATCCATGGGTAGGCCTTATTCTTAAGAAAAACCCTATCCATACTGTAGCGCCACTGCAGGTAATAATGCTGCCCAAGCCATGAAGAAACTGTTGGTGATAAAGAATATTGAATCCATCCGCCCATTTCTGTACCATCCAGGGTTGTTACTCCAGGCACAGCAATACCGTCTGCACCAAAATAAAGTTTAGTATAACGTTTATAGTTTGTCTTATTTTGCTCGAGGTGATTAATATAGCCCATTGCTTCACCAAGGTGATTGCCACTATATGCCGGCCAATAGCTAAGCTGAGTATTTAAGTCATGATGATAATCCCCTTTCCATGGTGGTATCCTTCCGTTATCGGCAGTCCACACCGCCTGCAACGAAATTGGAGGTGCATCTGATCTTGCTACAGAGCCGAATTTATATTGTTCTAAATACCATTGTTTCTCAATCAACGTATCGGGTACATGAATTGCCGACTTGCTCCAGAAATTATTCCACCACCCTACATGTGCAGTAAACTCTTTGTTAAAACTAGTGGAAATGGCATTTTGAGTAACAATAGCAGCTTTTCTATTAGCAATCTTATTCGGATACTGAGATGAAATACTCCAAACTCCTTCAACAGTTTTACTGTCAATTCTTTTCCATCTCACATTGATATCGTAACTAAATCCACCCCAGCCTTCCTGATGATAAGTTATACTATTTCCATTTTGCTGAATTGTTCCCTGTTTGTATCCCAATCTCGACAGGTCATCACCGCCTACCGGATCGCCAGAAACTTTAACCTCTCCCTGATATTTTGGTGCAATCAAATATGGTTTAAAATCGTTGCTTACATTTTCAAATCTAAACCAACCCAATGGCTTTACGGCATCAACAAAAGTTTTCAACACAATGCCATTTGCCCAGCGCACCTTACAAACTGCATCTTTTAAAGATAAATGAACATCTTTGGCCTGCCCCCAGTCCTTGGTTTCAAATTCAAGAGCGCCCCCGGGTATTTTCGAAGGTGCAGGTTCCCTATCATAAGGCGCATCAAAATAGTCTTGAACAGGCTTATAATCCTTTTTATTCACCTGATCTATTACCCATTTATAACTAAACTCTTTCCGATGCAAGCCCTTCATAGGTCGCATGTCCCAAACATCTACCCTATCCAGAGAGAACCGTAGCCGTTCTCCCTTTTGCCAAATCAAAGCACCTAAAGTCCCATTGCCCAGAGGTATAGCTTCGTCCCATTGGGATGCCAGCTTATTGAAATGCAAATCGTGTTTCGGAGACTGCGCTATTGCAGTAATCGATGTAAAAATAAAAAGGAGTGACGCAATTGTTCTGTTCATAAGATTTCCTAACCTGGTTTAAAAATAGGTTATTTTATTTTAAGTTTTGCATATCCTCCTCCACATTCTCCTCTTCCCTGGTTTCTATAAATTCAGTTCCATGTTTGGTACGGATAACCGGCAATACAGGTGGTGTACCGCCCAATCCGATCCCAAAACAAGCTAATATTATCATTACAATGAGTCCAAAAAGACGCATTGTTTTCTTAAAGCGTTTCATAAAAAAAATTATAGGAAAAAGCCTTTCGGCCAATAAACCTCTCGTGAAAAAACAATAAATAGTCTTAGAAAATTAAACTACGCCGGGAGGCTTGTTTTTGGAGATGTGGGATAAAAAAGGAATCTCAAAGCACATAATGTGCCCATTAGAAAATTAATAAATAAAACTAGAAATGCATTAGCATTGAACTGAATATGAACAGTGCTATTTTTAACCATCAGGAGATTCCTGAAAACATATTTGAAGGAAGAAATTTTGGAATAAATCCAATTGACCTTACCAACAAAACTCTTGTAGAATATTTTATGCCTGTTTGTTCCATTCTGACTAACGATCCTTTCTTCAGTTGGATACGCCGTCGAATTAACAGAGGAAATAACATTGGCTGCGCCGGATAATGTAAATAAGTTTAAGAATATAAAAAACCCAACTACCCAGCGGAGTAGCAGTTCTTTATAATTCACAGACTTCATTTTCATCATATTAAATCAAAGATAGTCAATTTCAAAAACTTAATGCTGGTGTTAATTCTTCGCAATGAAAGCCCTTATCTTTTAAGATATAATTAACCATAGGTGCACAAGGAACAGAGCTTACTACACTTAGTATTCTATCAATTCCCTCGGTCCTGAATGACCAATTGTTCTCTCCAAATATGATATCCAATATAGGTCTGATAGAAATCAACTCATATTTATCTTTTACCGAAGTTTTAAAACTAATTGTGTTCATCGCTTTATGATCTATCTAATGAATAACTTACCATAAAGATGAGGGTTATTACTAAATCATGCCAGTTCTATCCGGCTAAAGCAGACAAAAAACTCGACGAGTGGCCATAAAACATCGGTGAAAATTTCCAAACAGTAATGTGATTATTCAATTTGCACCCAGGTATAGCTCTCAGGCTTAAGCGTACAGGTATACGATATCTCATAATCTCTGTTTAATGTATACTTTTTAGCCACTCCCTCCTTCTCTTTCAAAGTGGCAGTGCCGGTTAAGCCTGTATAATATAATGGAACCTTTATGGTACGGGTTATTTCCTTTTTCGATGGATTGTACAACATCATTAAACCTTTGGTTTTTAGGCTAGGGTTTACATGTAATATTCCATCCCAATCTCTCCCATCAGCTCTTCTCAAATGGATAATTTCCGAGTTCAATATATCTCTGTATTTCTTATACCAATCAATCACCTTAATTACAGTTTGCTTGGTAGCATCCGTATCATATAAGCGTGGGCCCCGATAACAAGCTTGCACACCTGCTCCATAATACTGCATCATTAACTGTTCATAGTCTTTTAGATGGTCATTTAAAGGTTCCAGAACTGCTTCGGCTCCTCCTCCCTGATAAACTGTTAAAGGAACAAATCCCCAACTCATAGACGAAGTTTTTTCCCATGTCCCATCAAATATATTCTGGCGGTTAAGGATCATCTGATTTGCTCTTGGCAATGAAAAATTCACCTCCCTGTATCCTATCGCTATTTTGTGTGTTCCATCCAGAAAATACCAATCGGGCGCATTTATATAAACGCCCTTTTCATTTAATGAACGATACAGGTCCTTCTGAATTTCCATTTGTCTCCATTGCGAATCCTCAAGACCTTTATGTCCGGGGTGTGTGGTTGAAGCACATACATCACCTGGATATGGGCCATCATTTTCCCAAATATCAAAGCCGGTATGAGCATAAAAATTCTTTATTTTATCACGATAGCTCAACCCCCATTTACTACCAAAGCATGGTGCATTCCCAAAGAAAGCACCACCTGGTTTACCGGTTTTAGGACTTATTACGTCGTCCTCGTCACTTATTTTTCTAGAGCTAAACAAAGAATAACTTCCAATAAATACTTTTTTACTATGTGCATAATCTGCCAGTTCCTTCCATTTTTTAATGTTAGCTGCAGAGGTGTCTTCCATATTACAATGACTGCCGAAACTTAATATTAATGCTTCATAACCCGTTACGGCACATTGATCTATCGCTGTGCGCACCTGTTCATCATTTTTGCTAACCAAATGCATAAAAATTGGATTAGCGGTAGTCCATGGTGCTATTGTATTGTACATTTTACGTATAGCCAAACCTCTTCTCTCCCTATCATAACTATCCATTAATAATTCAAGTGTACGCACAGACTTAAAAACACCGCCTTTCTCCAGTTCAATACCGGGAGCTTTGTCGGGATATACTTCTAATAAACAAGGTGTTTGATAATCGTAATTAACCTGCGAGGTATATGTCGAGTCAACCTTCCAATGAGTGGTTTGATCGCTTAAATCATATCGCATTGCATTATTAAAGGCATAGTTTGTTTCCAGGTAAATACCTTGTGGTTTAGCCATTTTTTCTGGCGATCCAACTACAGCGCTTTGCTCTTCAACCATTCCCAAAACTTCGCTAACTACACGGTCAATCTTAAACACTTTATCCGATTGATTTTGAACTATTAACGATTTTACAATTAAAGGCAAACCATCATACAATTCGTAGTTTACACTTACCGTTAAGCCCTTCAGTTCATCTGCTCCTGCCTTATAAAGAAAAGACACCATCTTACCGGTAGGCTGCTGATTATTGCTTGCCCAAAATTTACTTTTCCATTTAATATATGGTGAAATTGGTTTTATATCGAAAGAAACAAATTGGAAAGCATTCTTATCAGCCGTAAAACTGTCAAGCCATTCAGGCAAAAGGTAAGCGTTTTCCTTTTGCCCCTTTAAACCTCCAACTTCATAGTCTTTTCCGTTAATGGTCAAACGGGCTTCTGCCTTTACAGACCTTAATAACTGCCTGCCATTTATAAGGTTAACATAATCTACACAGGCCACATTAGGTGTGATCCTAAAAACCCTTTTGGTCAATCCGTTTTCAAGAATTACGTCCTTATCTGACTTGTAAATAGCAGCTTTATATGATGCCGAATTTAATAACCAATCTGGTTTCGATGTGTCCTTAACAGATTGATTGTTCTGTGCGTTAACATTACTTAATTGACCCGCTAAGATCAGTGATATGCACGCTAAAGCATACCTCAAATTCGGAATATTCAATCGTTTCATGCTATTTTGCTTGTTTAACAGGTTTAGGAAAATAGTCCGTAGAACTTTTACGTTTGTTGTTAAAAAACAATGCGTAGCGGATTACCTCTCCTTTTTTCAATACCACTGGTTGTTTATAAACAGACGATTGCTCATTAACATCAGATCCGTCGGTTGTATATCTGATAGTACTTGCTTTAGTGGGATCATTAAGCGTTACTTTAACCGTGCTATCCTTGTTCACAACTGTTTCTATTACAGCCACTGGAATTCTAAACTGAATTCCCTGTTTATCATATCGTTGATATTGAGTGCTCAACCTGCCCTTAAAATCCTCAAAATTCTTCAACGCTTTTGGTGTCCAGTCAATTTCTGCCAATGCCGCAATGCGAGGATAAACCATATATTCAAAATAATCTTCTGTTCCAATAAACTCAGTCCACAAGTTCCCTTGCGCACCTAAAATGTGCTTTGCCTCAGTTTCGTTTAACGCTGGGTGTACAGGCTCAAAGGCGTACACACTATCAATTGGCACCCAATAACCAATAGCCATTGGCTCAATTTTAGGGTCGGCCTGGTAGCCATCAATATACAAATGTGAGTATGGCGACATAATTACATCATGGCCACTTTTAGCAGCTTTCAAACCACTTTCAACTCCTAACCACGAATGTACAGTTGCATTATCAGCAAGGCCTCCCTGCATAATTTCTTCCCAGCCAATTATCTTTTTCCCTTTACTATTGATGAATTTTTCCATTCGTTGTATAAACCAGCTTTGTAATGCCGCCTCATCCTTCAAGCCTTCCTTTTTTATACGTGCCTGACATTTAGGGCAGGTATGCCATGCATCATGCGGAGCTTCATCGCCGCCTATATGAATATATTGAGATGGAAACAATGGCATCACTTCATTTAAAACATCCTCCAAAAATGTAAATACGGTATCATTACCTGCGCAGTAAAGATCTTTAGAAACTCCCCATACTTTTCTTACCTCAAATGGCTTTCCATTCTCAAAACTAACATCTCCACAAGCCAGATAAGGATAGGCTGTAATGGCCGCTACCGAGTGTCCTGGCATTTCAATTTCAGGAATCACTTCAACAAATCTCGATGTTGCATAAGCTACAACTTCCTTAATCTGTTCCTGAGTATAATAGCCGCCATATTTAATACTGTCAACATCTTTCTTCCTGTTCGGACCAATCTGTGTCCCATTTCTGTAAGCTGCAATTTCCTGCAGTTTCGGATATTTTTTTATTTCTATTCTCCAGCCCTGATCTTCTGTTAAATGCCAATGAAACTTGTTTAATTTATGTTTAGCCAACTGATCTATAAATTTCTTTATATACTCAACAGAAAACATATGGCGACAATTGTCCATGAGCATTCCCCTCCAGCTAAAACGGGGTTCATCTTCTATATAAACACAAGGCAACTTCTTAACTCCATTAACTGGCACCAGTTGTAATAATGTTTGTATACCATAAAAAAGACCATTTTCGGTTCCTGCTTTTATAGAAACTCCATTTGCATTTACCTCCAGCACATATCCCTCTTTTGAGGTAACTTTTGAATCAATATTAAGGCTAATGGTTTTTGCTTTTCTTTGCATCCACATGCCTGTACGCAACTCAGGTTTAATTCCCGCAGTTTCTTCTATTGAAGATTGGGCAAAAATTGCCAGGTCTTTTAAATTCGCTGAAGGATAACTGATGTATACATTTTTGTCTAGCGTAAGACTTCCTTTTCGCTCTTCCAATTTCGCCGGTAAAGGAATTATAGAAATTTTGGATTGCGCAGACAATTTGACGGTGCAAATCATCAACAGAGCTATTGATAACAGTCGGTTCATGTGTGGGTGTTTGGTCATTTAAAATAAAACAGTTATTGTTTAGTCTTGTAAACTAATGCTAGTTAACTGTTTTATTTTAAAATATCAATCACATACGTTGCGCAAACCTTTGCGTAATTTTACTAAAACTCTATTCTGTAATTTATAGTTGGTATAATACCTCCGACACCCCTCTTCTATTTTACCCCTACGCGGAAAAAAATTAAAGCATTAGCGGTTTCCTATCTGGTACCAAAAACTTTATCCCAAATATCAGATGTCACCCCATATTTTGTTGTAGAGTCATCATAATGGTGCAACATGTGCTGTTGCTTAAGTTTTTTCCAGAAAGCATTTTTGAATTGTGCATGATGCAACATGTAATGCGTCATGTCGTAGCATAAGTAACCAAAAATAAATCCGGCAAAAAAAGCCTTCAAGCATGGCCGGAGCAAGTAACCATTTAAAAAGAAAGAAAAATGCCAGTGCCAGTGGTATGCTTGCAGAAGGCGGCATCACCAGTCGCTGTGCGTCGTTTGGATAATCATGATGAACACCATGAAAAATAAAGTGAATTCTTTTACCCCATTCAGACTTTGGATAAAAATGAAAAACAAAGCGATGAAGCACATATTCAGTTAAGGTCCAGATAAATAATCCTAACAGAAAATATCCAAGAAAACCTAAGATTCCATTTGTGCTGAATGAGACCCAGGAGAAATACCCTACAACAGGAACATACACAATAAGCGGTACAAAATATGGGACTTTAGATAAACCCTCAAAAAGTGGGTTTTTAAACATTCTAATAGATTCTCTAGAATTAGATACAAAATTCTTCTTCATCACAACTAATTTTTGATGGTTTTCAAACGAGAGTTCTAAATTACGGCTTTTCTTACACTTCCCATTACCTAAAATAAGTAATTTACCAAATTTTGATACTTCTCAATATCTGAATTTCATGGCTACATAAGGATACCAACCCTCATTTGAATGGCCCATTACAAAACGAAACACGGTTAAGGATGCCGGAGCAAAATATAAACCCGCTCCGTACCCTTGATGCCAGACATCAGAATTTTCTCCTTTTCTCCATACCCTGCCCACATCATGAAAACCCAATAGTCCAAATTGACCAGGTAGTATATAATTCATAAAATTCGCCACTTTTACACGCAATTCTAAATTATTATACAGGCTATGTTGGCCACCAAATCTAAATTCTCTATATCCAAGCAAATTACCCTGTCCTCCCAGAAAACTGGATTGATAAAATGCCTGTTTACCAACCGTAACACCACCCCCAATTCTATCCGTTAATACAAACCGGCTTCCTTTATCTATCTTTTGATAAACGGAGAATGAACCACTCAGTTGTGCCATAGAATTCGATTCACCATTTATACCCTTATAAACCTGTAATTTACTTTCTAAGAATGTGCCCGAAGTAGGTAAAATATCACTATTACGATTGTTGTTTGTAAAATTTGCCACTACTCCTGCATACAACTTATCTTTTGTTATGGTTGCACTATCCGGCGAATGCAACTCTGAGGTATTGTTAATGAAACGACCTTCATTATCATCTTTACTGTATCGGTAATACTGCAATGACGGGCCTATGCTAAAGGTAGATTTTGACAGTCTCCATCTTATGGATGGATCTATCTGAAACAGGCTAAATCTTGCACGATAATATCTTACAAAATCTCCGGTTTTATTAAAAGTGGTTTCGTTACCTAAGCCATAAAAATTCTGTGAATTCTCTGGAGCAAAGGCATCCGCTTGCAATACAATATCCGCATTACCTAAAACTTTAAACATTTCTCCTCTATAATTGAATCTAAAACCCGATGTTGCAAAAGAGTGCAAAAATGAAAATGAATGTGTACTTCCATAAGGCAGTTTCCTAAAACCGGGTTGGGTAATTTTATATGATAAACCAAGCAAAACCCTGTCATCTATATTGTAACTGGCATTTAAAAGCAGCATCTTTCTTTTATAAAGATCCGTGTACACGAAGTGTGTATTAGAGGTGTCGTTATCTAATCTCTTAAGAAACTTATTTGCATTCCCCGTAAAAGCTATGTTGTCATCTTTACCATAAACACGGATTTTACGAGGTGAGTTTTCTACATGAAATATTTTCTTACCCTCAACACTAATTATCCTTAGTTTAATAGTCGAGGTTTTATTATCTAGTATCAAACTGTCGTTACCATCTTTCACATATAACCTAATTTCCCTTGTTACTTTTGGATTAAAAGTTCTGTTAAAAATAACATCCTTAATGTGTCCTTCCTTAGATATTTTACGGATCGTTACATTTAAAGCCTTATCCGGCCCATCTGTTATATTGATCAGCTCATTCTTATTACTTGCCTGTATATCAACTATACTATTTATAAAATGATAGTATTTATTCATCAATTCAGGAAGGTTCTTTCTTCTCTCTTTAAGTTGGGCCAGTATGCGATCATGGCGAAGAGAATATCCGGGTTCAGGTAGTTTTTTAAGGGCCTTTTCAAACACCTCGTCGGTTAAAGAAGCACAAAAATCCTTTACTACCTCGTTCCATTCCTTTTCATCTATCCCAGAAAACCATCTTCCATAAATAGCTCTTCCTTCCCAAAAGAACCAGTTAATATCAGGCAGGCTTCTTTCGTACCCCTGTATCATTGGCAACAGCCACGATGACTGCGCATATCTTGGCACAAGGCCTTCCGACAAATAAAAGACCTGATCTCTGTCTCTCGGAATTGGAAGATATTTCATAGTTCCATCAACATTCTTCTCAGGCTTCCATCTCCATTGATCTTCATGTCTATCCCAATCTCCCAACAAAGCATCCAATGCTTTTGCTCTTAGTAATGCCCGGCCATCATAAATGTTATCATTATCATCTGTTAACTTGCGCATCATCTTTTCCGAATTATCAGTATCCCCAACAGGTTCTCTTTCCTCCAGTAAACAAAGCGTATTCTGGAACACCTTGGCAAATTCACCTAATCCGGTATCCGGCAATACCCACCCAATCATAGGATCGCTGTGTGGCACATTTACAGCATCTGCAATATCAGGGACTGCTAAGGCCGAGAATGGGTTCTGGGCCGACATATTATCTTTTACTACCGTACCCGCAAATGTTTTTCTGAATATTTCGGGCAACAATATTTCCGGAAACTTTTCTACACTTCTAAGTACCCACTCTTTGCCCTGTTTATCTACCAATCTTAACGAATGCGATTGATTGCCTCCACCCCTTTTGACCGGCGTTAACCCACCTTTAATTTTCGAAATTTTAATAATGGGTACTTTGGTACTCATCGCATACTCCTTACGGTAATTTTCTCCAAACAAAAAGCGATGAAACTTACTTACACTATCGTACTTAGGGTAGATTTTAATACTTATGGAGTCTTGCGCACTTGATACCAAGCTAGCCGACAATAAAACAACGGAGAGGATGAATC
>Ga0256879_1000285_pt1 | contig 11397 bp, 8 predicted proteins | sample MC6MC0437MT_FD_186346 | JGI IMG/M metagenome (GOLD analysis project Ga0256879, IMG submission 186346) | Metatranscriptome of enriched soil aggregate microbial communities from Iowa State University, Ames, United States - MC6-MC0437-MT... | ecosystem: Environmental > Terrestrial > Soil >... | reverse complement strand
TTTCAATACCCTTTATCTTTTCTTAAACATTACTTAGCTGTGCTCTATCTTGTAAATGGTGGTTTGCGTGTATGTTTCACCAGGCCTCAATACGGTACTTGGAAATGAAGGAATATTAATTGCGTTTGGCTGATGCTGGGTTTCTACACAAAATCCTCCGAAAGGCTCGTAATTTCTTCCTTGTTTGCCATGCTTCACATTCAGGTATTTGCCTGTATATAAATGGGCAATCGGTTCAGTAGTATAAACAGATAGTTTCAAACCCCCGGTTTGTTCAGTTGTTTCAGAAGCCAATGTGAGCTCACCATATTCTTTATCCAGCACATAGGTTTGATCGTATCCTTCTGCAGGATCCCAGTCTGAGTCAAATTCCTTACCGCCCAGAAAATCATGATGAGTACCTTCCACGGGAATAAGGTTTCCGGTTACCACATAGTTGTCATCTTGTTCAAGATAGTTGCTTGCAGGCATCCTGTGGTGATGTCTGGCTATTGAACCGCCTGCCGGGGCAAGATTGAAATAGCCATGATGTGTCAGGTTAATCGCCGTTGGCTTATCCGTTGTTGCTTTAAAATCAAGAATCAGTTCATCCTCATCAGTTAATTTAAAAGTTAACTGAATGGTAAGGTTTCCAGGGAAGTTTTCTTCGCCATCAGGACTTGTATATTGAAGTGTCAGGCTTGGGTCAATGGTAGACAAAACCTCCCATACCCTTTTGTCATAACCCGTATCGCCCCCATGCAGACAATCGCCTCCTTTTGCTTGCGAGAGTTGATAGACCGCTCCGTCAATGGTAAATCTTCCGTTTTTAATTCGATTGGCATATCTGCCGATAACAGCTCCTAAATAAGGATAATTTGCTAAATATTCTTCGCTTAAGTATTGATCAAAATCATCAAATCCCAATACGATATCCTGCTTTTCCCCATTTTTATTGGTTACTATAAATTTACTGATTATAGCCCCATAATTATATATTTTGACATATGTTCCTTTGGTATTTGTTAATTCTACACCAAGTACTTCTTTGCCATCTATAATTTTACCTGTCTTTATTAGTTTAGTCTTCATTTATATATAATAAAATGCATTTTATGTTGAATTGAACTTACTCGATTCGGTTCATAGTTGTATATTTAGGGCCAGGTATTTTAGAACCACTCGTTTGTCAAACAATACTATAAATACTTTATTAAAACTAAAACATTAATTTAAAATATTACAATGAAAGCGGAATTAACCAATAAATTCTTTGAAAAGTATGAACAACAACCAACAGCACATTATTTTACTCCGGGTCGCGTAAACTTAATTGGCGAACATATAGATTACAACGGAGGTTTGGTAATGCCATGTGCAGTTACGTTAGGAACCTGGTTAATTATTGCTCCAAACAACGACAACGTAATCAGATTTAAAAGCTTGAATTTTGAGGAAACTGCAGAAATTGAACTCAAGCCATCTTACACTAAAACTGGTTCCGAATGGTTTAATTATCCTCTTGGTGTTTTTAATGAGATTTCAAAGAAACATAAAATTCCGACAGGCTTAGATCTATTGTTTTTTGGCAATATTCCAATCGGTTCGGGTCTATCATCCTCTGCTTCTATAGAAGTTGTAATGGCTTATGCTTTAAATGATTATTTCAACTTAGGTTATGAAAAGATTGAGTTACCATTGTTAGCTCAGAAAGTTGAGAATGAATTTATAGGAGTGAACTGTGGCATTATGGACCAGTTTGCCGTTGCCTTTGGTGAAACCGATAAAGCGATAGTATTAAACTGTGATACCTTAAAATATAAGATAGTAGATTGTAATCTTGGAGATTATTCACTTGCTATCATCAATACAAACAAACCTCGTAAACTGGCTGAATCTAAATATAACGAAAGAGTATCTGAGTGCCAGACAGCCCTGGCTCAGTTAAACCAGGAAATTAAGCTCCATAATTTATGTGAGCTGACAGCAGAAAAATTTGCCCTGCATAGTCATCTGATTACCGATGAAACTGTTTTAAAGAGAGCAACACATGTTATTAAAGAAAATGACAGGGTTAATTTAGCAGCTAAAGCATTGAATGAAGGCAATTTAGTAGAGTTTGGACGTTTGATGTATGCCTCTCATCAATCATTAAAAGATTTGTATGAAGTAACTGGAGTTGAACTTGATACTGTAGTAGATTTCTGCTCTGATTATGAGCATGTTATTGGTGCTCGTATGACAGGCGCCGGCTTTGGAGGATGCGCTATTGCCTTGCTTAAAAAAGGACAGGAAGAAGATTTTGCTAAACAGCTTACAGACTATTATGTAGATCGCGTTGGCTACCCGGCTGCAATTTATATTAGTGAAATTGGTAACGGTGCATCTGCTATTTAATGAAAAAGCTAAAGTTAGATGAGCTGAACCGCGTTGGTGTTGATGAATTTAAAGAACAAGAGAAGTTACCTGTAATTGTGGTTCTTGATAATGTGCGAAGCATGCACAATATTGGCTCTGTTTTTAGAACAGCAGATGGTTTTGCGATCGAAAAATTATATCTGTGCGGAATTACGGCTCAGCCTCCGCACAGAGAAATTGAAAAAACAGCTCTTGGTGCCACACAATCTGTAGAGTGGGTTCATTATCAAACAACTCTTGATGCCGTAGCCTCTCTAAAAGCTGATGGTTATCGGGTTATTGGCATAGAACAGGCAGCAGGCAGCATTATGCTAAATACTTATAAACCGAAGCCATCTGAAAAATATGCTTTGATTTTTGGTAACGAAGTGAATGGTGTTAGTGATGAAGTGATGGCTCAGATTGATGAATGCATCGAAATTCCACAGTTTGGCACCAAGCATTCTTTTAACATCGTAATATCTGCGGGCATTGTGCTTTGGGATTTCTTTGCTAAATTAAGGCTTTAAAAACATTTGACTTCTGCGTTATGGAGAACGGGGTATTAAAGAAAATGCATTTCAAACCTGGTTTTAAGGTTTTATTGGCAAATGCTCCTGAAAATGGTGCCGTTATTTTAGGTGATGCTAGCAGTATATCTTTAGTGAACAATTCTGCCGGCGATTTTAATGGCTTGCTGATTTTTGTAAAGGACAGCATTGATTTGAACAGAGAACTTAGACGCTGGGCGCCAAAAATAGATGACAAAAAAACGGTTTGGATTGCTTATCCAAAAAAAACCTCTGGTATTGTTTCTGATCTTAAAATGGAGAAGTGGAAAGAGCTGGAGCGTTATAAACTTACGCCATGCGCTTCAGCAGCGATTGATGATATCTGGACAGGCATAAGAATTAAACCAATTGATCAGGTAAAAGCATCTGGAGTTGGAAATAACGAAATTAAAAAAAATGAATTTTCTGAGTTTATAGATGTTGAAAATAAAAAAGTAACCCTGCCATCAGATTTGGCAAATTTATTTTTGCAGCATCCCCAGGCCAAGTCTTTTTTCGACACCCTTGCCTATTCTCATAAAAAAGAATACGTATTGTGGATTCTTACGGCCAAACAAGAACAGACCAGAATTGGCAGATTGCAAAAAACCATTGAAATGTTACTCCTTGGTAAAAAGAATCCAACTATGAAATAGTCCTGACATTCAAAATTTGTATATCCCTTTAATTTGTGGTATGCGAATATTTTTATTTTTTCTACTCAGTGCTGCATTAGCAAGTTGTAACCATTTTGAGTTTAGCCCGAATCAAACTTTTGATAAACTTTCTTTAAAGGACGTGAATGCCACCAATCTGAAAAGGTTGGGTAATGGTGCCGATGATGATACCGTAACTTTCGTTTTAACCGGAGATAGCCAGAAATCTCGGGATGAAACTGTACAGTTCTGTCAAGCGGTAAATGCAATAAAAGGTATCGATTTCGTAGTTCTGGACGGCGATATTACCGAGTTCGGAGTTTTAAAAGAAATGCTTTGGATCTCCAGAACCCTGGAAGATCTTAACCCTCCTTATGTTGCAGTTATTGGAAATCATGATGAAACAGCCAGAGGCAGGGAAACATTTCAGCATATGTTTGGCGAACTTAATTATTCTTTTGTATATGGGGGTATAAAATTCGTTTGCCACGACAGTAACAGCCGGGAGTATAACTTTAATGGTCAGGTGCCTAACATTCCATGGCTAAAAAATGAATTGGAGCCATCACCTGCAGTCAAAGGTTTTGTTGCTATCTCTCACGTTCCGGTTAACTCAGAAGATTTTGACAGCAACTTAGTAAAGGATTATACAGGCACATTTGCCCGGACTCCTGGTTTTCTGGCATCACTTAATGCACATGCTCATAATTATGACCTTTATTATCCGGATCATTCGGGTATCCCCTACGTGATCACAAGCGCGATGGCAAATAAGGAGTTTTTAGTAGTAAAGATTGTAAATAATAAAATAAGTTTTGAGAGAGTATATTTTTAAGTTCCGTTTCGTTTTTTTTCTATTGGCAGCTACCAGTGCTAAAGTATCTGCGCAAAATTTTAAGTTCTTAATTCCTGATCAGGCAATTGTGCAGTATGCCGGAAGCATAGGTTATTTTAGCGGAGGTGTAGGCTACGAGCTGTTTGGCAATAAAAAGGGTAATTTAGATTTGCTTTATGGATTTGTACCTGGTAATAAAGGAGGGGTTTTGCATATAGCAACTGCCAAATTCGGTTATAAACCCTGGACCATTAAATTAAAAGATTGGGGAAAGATTTATCCGTTTAACCCTTCAATATTTGCCACATATACTTTTCATAAGGATTTGTCCTTCAAATTTCCAAGCGGACAATATGCTCATGATTATTATTACTGGTCTGAAGCTTTACGTCCACATCTCGCTTTTAGCAGTGAAATAGAGTTAAATGCAAAAAAACTTTTGAAAAACACAGGTATCAGGGCTGTTGGCCTTTATATAGAAGCAAATACCAACGATTTTTATCTGATCAATTACCTTCAAAATATGTCTGCACTAACTGTAACGGATATTTTTCAGTTGGGAATAGGAATGCGTGTCAAGTTTTAAAATTGGAAACTTAACAACAAACAAAAGGCTCCGGTAAATATACCCGAGCCTTTTGTTTGTGATAATATTTATACTTATTTAAGCGTATGGAATACCATCTTTAGAAGGTAAGCTACTGTGTCCCATTAAGTATTGATCTACTTTTCTGGCCGCTTCTCTTCCTTCAGATATTGCCCAAACTACTAATGATTGTCCACGGCGCATATCACCGGCAGCAAAAATCTTAGCAATATTGGTTTGATATTTACCTTCTTCAGCTTTTACGTTTCCTCTGTTGTCAAGTTCAACGCCCAGGTTTTCAATTAATCCTTCTTTTTGAGGATGTAAAAAACCCATTGCTAAAAGAACAAGCTGACAAGGAAGATCACGTTCAGTTCCTGCTTTTTCTTTGAAGTTTACCGGGCGACCATTAGCGTCAATTTCCCATTCTACGTCAACAACTTTTACAGCTTTCAGATTTCCGTTTTCGTCTTTGATGAACTCTTTGGTATTTACTCCCCATCCTCTTTCGCATCCCTCTTCATGAGAAGAAGTTACTTTTAAAAGCATAGGGTAAGTTGGCCAAGGCATGTTGCTGGTACGTTGTTGCGAAGGCATCGGCATAATTTCAAACTGAGTTACCGATTTTGCACCCTGACGGTTAGATGTACCAATACAATCAGATCCTGTATCACCACCACCAATCACAATTACATCTTTACCGGTTGCTAATATAGCTTCACCATCAACTGCGAAGTTTTTAACGCGTTTGTTTTGTTGCTTTAAGAAATCCATTGCAAAGTGAACACCTTTGGCCTCTCTTCCTTTTGCAGGAAGATCTCTTGGAATGGTTGACCCGCCAGCAAGAATGATGGATTGAAAATCTCTGAGTAAGGTGTTCAATTCAACATTTACACCTACGTTTGAGTTACATTTAAATACGATACCTTCTTTTTCCATTAAAGCGATGCGTCTTGTTACAACGTCCTTTTGTAATTTAAAATCAGGGATACCGTAGTTAAGCAAACCACCTGGTGTGTCGTCACGTTCGTAAACAACTACCTCATGTCCGGCTTTGTTCAATTGAGCAGCAGCAGCCAGACCTGCAGGTCCTGAACCGATAACAGCTACTTTTTTACCCGTGCGGATTAGCGGTTGCTCTGCTTTAATATAGCCTTTGTCAAAGGCAATTTCAATAATGTGTTTCTCTATTTCCTCAATTGATACAGGTGATTTGTTAATCCCAAGTACACATGCAGATTCACATGGTGCCGGACAAATCCTTCCTGTAAATTCAGGGAAGTTGTTTGTGCTCAATAAGATCGTGCTGGCCAGATGCCAGTCGCCTTTATATACAGCTTCATTGAATTCAGGAATCACGTTGCCTAAAGGACAACCTGACTGACAGAAAGGAACACCGCAGTCCATGCATCTGGCTGCTTCTTTGTTAACTTCCTCCAGTTCAAAATTCTTTACGAATTCATTATAATGTTTTAAACGCTCTTTTGCATCTTCTTTTAAAGGAGCAGTTCTTTCGTATTCTAAAAATCCAGTTACTTTTCCCATTATTTAAGATATTTTCAGTTTGTTACTTTTGTTCATTAATACTGCTTTGTATTCTTTAGGGAATACCTTGATGAAATGTGCAGATTGTGTTGCCCAGTCGTCTAGCAAGAATTTAGCTACACTGCTTTCTGTAAGCTGAAGATGTTTCTTTAATAAATGAGTGATACGTAATTCATCCTGTTCATCAAGAGGATCCAGGTCTACCATCTCTTTATTGCATTTGTTTGCAAAATCACCTTTAACATTATAGATCCATGCAATACCGCCGCTCATGCCCGCCGCAAAGTTGCTGCCCGTATCGCCAATAACCAATACCTCACCGCCAGTCATGTATTCACAACCGTGATCTCCAAGTCCTTCTACAACAGCAGTTGCACCAGAGTTACGTACCGCGAACCTTTCACCTGCCTGTCCTCTTACAAACAGCTCACCAGAAGTCGCACCATAAAGGGCCACATTACCGATAATGATGTTTTGCTCAGGTACATATTTAGTCGTACTGAAAGGGAAAATTGATAATCTTGCTCCCGAGAGTCCTTTACCTACATAATCATTGGCCTCACCTTCAAGATGTAATGAGATACCCCTGGTAGCAAATGCTCCGAAACTCTGACCAGCAGAACCTTTGAATTTGAAATTGATGGTATCAGCAGGCAAGCCTTGAGATTTGTATATTTTCGATACCTCGTTTGAAAGCATGGTACCAATTGCACGATTGGTATTTTTAACTTCGAACTCTTTGTATATCGGCTCCTTGTTAAATAAGGCAGGCTGTGCAGCTTTGATTAATTCGTGATCCAGAATTTCTGATAATCCGTGATCCTGATCTTCTGTTTTAAATAAGCTTAATCCATTATCTGGTGCTTTATATAAAATTGCAGAAAGATCAAGGTCTTTTTGTTTCCAGTCTTCCTGAGCTATAGCGCGTACTTTTAATGCATCAGATTGACCAACCATTTCTTCAACGCTTCTGAAACCAAGTTCAGCCATTGTTTCTCTTAACTCCTGAGCCAAGAAATAGAACAGGTTAACTACGTGATCAGCCTCACCTGTAAATAGTTTTCTTAAGTTAGGATCTTGAGTAGCAACACCGACAGGGCAAGTATTTAAGTGGCATTTACGCATCATAATACATCCTGCAGTTACAAGCGCTGCTGTTGCAACACCCCATTCTTCGGCTCCAAGTAAAGTTGCAATTGCAATATCCCTACCTGTTTTTAGCTGTCCGTCTGTTTGTAACACAACCCTGCTGCGCAAGCGGTTTTTAACAAGGGTTTGGTGCGCTTCGGCTAATCCAAGTTCCCAAGGTAAACCAGCATGTTGTATAGAGGTTAGCGGAGAAGCACCCGTACCGCCATCAAATCCTGAAACCAAAATTACATCGGCATGTGCTTTAGCTACCCCTGCAGCAATGGTACCAACACCAGCTTTAGAAACCAGTTTTACATTGATTCTTGCTTCTCTGTTGGCATTCTTTAAATCGAATATCAACTGTGCCAAATCCTCGATAGAATAAATATCGTGGTGTGGCGGAGGGGAGATTAATCCTACTCCCGGAGTAGCGTGACGAACTTTAGCAATCCAATCATCTACTTTGTGTCCAGGTAACTGACCACCCTCACCAGGTTTTGCACCCTGTGCCATTTTAATTTGTAACTCATCTGCATTGGTAAGATAGTAACTAGTTACACCAAAACGTGCAGAAGCGATTTGCTTAATTGCAGAGCGCATTGAGTCACCATTTTCAAGCACTTCATATCTCAATTCATCCTCCCCACCTTCTCCTGTATTGCTTTTTCCACCAATACGGTTCATTGCAATGGCTAATGTAGAGTGTGCCTCGTGAGAGATGGAACCGAATGACATTGCTCCGGTGGCAAATCTTTTAAAGATATTTTCAACTGGTTCAACCTCCTCTAAAGAAATAGCCGGGCGATTGTAACTGAATTCAAATAAACCCCTTATGGTATAAGCCTGGTTTGTTTGCTCGTTTACCAGTTTAGAATACTGCTTATAAGTGCTGTAATCATTTTTCCTTGTGGCGTTCTGCAACAAGTGGATGGTTTGAGGGTTGAACAAATGCTGCTCTCCTTTACGTTTCCATTTGTAGTTACCACCAGTTGGTAATATCGCATCCGGACGGTTAGCCAGTTTAAAGATCCTATTGTGTTTAATCAACGTTTCTTTAGCTATTTCGTCCAGCCCTAATCCACCGATTCTTGACACAGCTCCGGTAAAGTAGTTATCTACTACACTTTTATGTAATCCAAGAATTTCGAAGATCTGAGCACCATGGTATGATTGTAATGTAGATATACCCATTTTAGAGAATATCTTTAACAAACCATTGTTAACCGCGTAGATATAATTTTGGAATAATTTTTCTTTTTTCTCTTGAAGCTCAGATTCAAAACCGGCAATCGTTTCTAAAGCCAGGTAAGGATTCACTGCAGTTGCACCAAAACCAATTAAAGTTGCAAAATGATGAACTTCCCAAACATCACCAGCCTCAACGACAATGCCCACGGCACCTCTGTATCCTTTACGGATTAAGTGATGGTGAACAGCTGAGACAGCTAATAACGAAGGAATGGCAGCATGCTCAGAATCAAGGGCCCTGTCAGAAAGGATAATTACCTGGAAGCCATCTTCAACAGCATCAACGGCATAGCGGCAAAGTCTTTCAATCCCTTTGGCTAATGCACCCGGATTGCCATCTGCTCTGAAATAAGTTTGTAATGTTTTAGACTGGAATACTCCGGTATCTATACTTCTTAATTTCTCCAGTTCAAGGTTGGTTAATATAGGATGCTTAATGCCTACACAATGACATTGCATTGCATTTTCTTCCAATATATTACCGTTATTACCCATAAAGCCGGCTAGACTCATTACCACTTTTTCCCTGATCGGGTCAATTGGCGGGTTAGTAACCTGGGCAAACAACTGTTTAAAGTATGAGGCTAAGTGCTGTGGTTTTTGAGAAAGGATAGCCAAAGGAATATCAGTACCCATTGAACCGATTGGTTCTTTGCCGTCCTGAGCCATTGGTTTTAAGATCAGATCAATATCTTCTCTGCTATAGCCAAAAACTTGCTGGTATCTGAAAATAGATTCCTGAGACAAGTTGCTGAATACCAGTCTTGGATCAGGAAGTTCTTCCAGTCTGATTTGGTATTTATTGATCCAGTCGCCATAAGGTTTGCTACCGCATACCTGTTGTTTAATTTCAGCGTCACTAATAATTCTGCCTTGCTCCATATCTACCACAAACATTTTTCCAGGAGTTAATCTTCCTTTCTCAATGATTTTGCTTTGATCAAGAGCCAGTGCGCCAGCTTCCGATGCCATAATTACACGGTCATCCTCAGTGATGGCATATCTTTGCGGACGAAGTCCGTTTCTGTCTAATGTAGCACCGATAAGGTTTCCATCGGTAAATGAAACTGCCGCTGGTCCATCCCAAGGCTCCATTAAAGTAGCATGGAATTTATAGAAAGCCTGTTTCAATTCATCCATATCTTCATTACCATCCCACGCTTCAGGAATTAACATCATAAGAACGTGTGGTAAAGAACGACCGGAGTGAAGCAGTAATTCCACTATATTATCTAAACATCCCGAATCTGAGTTAGACTCATCAATTACAGGAAGTAAAATATTTAATTCTTCAGGAGTAAAGTAAGAAGAAGCAAAAGATTTAACACTTGCTCTGAACCAGTTAAGGTTACCTTGCAAAGTATTGATCTCTCCATTATGAGCAATATACCTGAAAGGTTGTGCCAGCTTCCAGGAAGGGAAAGTGTTTGTTGCAAAACGCGAGTGAACTAAACCAAAAGCTGAAACAACACGTTTGTCGCCAAGTTCAGTAAAATAGCTTCTAACTTGCAGTGAAGTTAGCTGACCTTTATATACAATTGTTCTTGATGAAAAAGAAGCAATGTAAAAGTCGCCATTAATACCTTTTACAGTATTATTAATTGTTTTTGACAGGTAGTTTTTAAATACGTAAAGTTTACGTTCAAAATCTGCACCTGCTGCAATTGCATAAGGACGGGCAATAAATACCTGCTCCATTTCCGGTTCTACTGATAAGGCCATATCGCCAATACCTTCCGTATTGGTTATTACCTTTCTAAAGCCCAGAACTTCCAGGTTTAGTTTTTCGGCAGCGCGGTAAATAATTTCCCTACATTCTTCTCTTGCCTTCACATCTTTGGGTAGGAATAGCATTCCGACGCCGTAATCTCCAGATTCATTTAAGCTGAATCCGATTTTGAGACACTCGTCATACAGGAATTCATGGGGTATTTGTATCATAATACCAGCTCCGTCACCTGTATTGATTTCAGCACCGACAGCCCCGCGGTGATCAAGATTTTCAAGAATGGTTATAGCGTCAGAAATAATTTGCTGCGACTTCCTGCCCTTTATGTGGGCAACAAATCCGATACCGCAGGCATCGTGCTCAAAACGCTGGTCATATAACCCTTGGTTATCTTGTTTTGGTTCCATAAGTCTCGTTTAAATATTAGTTTTGGTATAGTGTATTTAGGACACTAAGATACGAATAAAATTTAAGGAATTATAATATTCACATATTTTTTAGAAAAAAAGCAGTACTTGGCAATGAACTGCGTACTTAATTACCATATTAGTAAATTACATCGTTTTAATTTATGATGTTGGTAATGGTGTTATTTAGAATTATTTTGCATAACAAAATAATTACAAATGGCTTTACATGCTTTAAACGCATTTTTTTTTGTTTTTTAATGCCGGTTTTCTGATTTTCTTCTATTCTATCCAGTGTGTTCTGTAGTAAGGTTATTTAAATATAAGGGAAAT
>Ga0256879_1000283_pt1 | contig 11426 bp, 13 predicted proteins | sample MC6MC0437MT_FD_186346 | JGI IMG/M metagenome (GOLD analysis project Ga0256879, IMG submission 186346) | Metatranscriptome of enriched soil aggregate microbial communities from Iowa State University, Ames, United States - MC6-MC0437-MT... | ecosystem: Environmental > Terrestrial > Soil >... | reverse complement strand
CCCGAACACAATGATCCGATATTTTCAGTTTTTAATCCCGGCGAGGCAAAGGATTAGGGTGAGACCAACTCAAGCGGCAATACCAGTTAAGCATTAAATCCTAAACACCATGAGCAAAATTAAAAACCTTATCGCCGGATTGGCCGGCGCCATAGCCTTAAATGTCCTGCACGAAAGTTTAAAGAAAAAAAGTCCCGATATGCCAAGAGTAGATCTGCTCGGTGAGGATGCCTTGCAGAAAGCACTCCATTATTTTGGAGCGGATATTCAAAATAAAGGGAACCTTTATCAGGCAACCCTCGCAGGAGACATCCTGGGCAATACACTGTACTACAGTCTGATCGGAGCAGGAAATCTGAAATATCTATGGCCTAAAGTCGCGGTGATGGGACTAAGTGCCGGAATCGGCGCGGTTACCTTACCTGAGCCTATGGGCCTGGATCCGGAACCTGTTGCTAAAAATAACCAGGTAAAAGCCCTTACCGTTGGCTACTACCTGCTGGGTGCAGTAGTGACAGGTCTGGCATTAACTTTAATGAAAAAATCCTGAACTTAAATATTCACTCAGGAATTCATAGACAACAACTAGTTTTTCTTAATCGAAACATCCCCTATCTATTAGCATAAAACACCTATTGAGCTTAATAAAGTATTTTACTTCTTGTATATTACAACTTTTTTAATCATTCCATTAAGACTTTTCAAGGTCAGTACCGCCTGATTTTTACCTTCATAAAGGTCAGTTTTAAGCAGAAAATCGCACAGGGAAATATTTGTATAGTCAATATCATTGATTGCAAGGACCTGATCATTGACACTGAGTTTCTCTTTTAGTTGCTCATCCCAGATCATTTCTATAAATATTTTATTGTCTTTTGGCATAATCGTTACCGGGAACATACCCTGGAGCAAATCAACTGAGGTTTGAAAAGGCTCGAAGTAGAATTTTTTGTTTTTATAATCTACCGTTACTGTTCCGTAATTCAATAGTTGCGATCCTATCCGGGATTGCTCGGCGGGAGTGGTATTTGCGTTTACATTTTTAAAAGAAGTGCCATTAATTCTGAACTCGGGCACTCTTATCCGATATTGTACCGTGTCTAACCCGGTGCCGTAAAGGGCTACGCTGTTTCTGCCTTTTGATTTTGCCAGTACCTTAAAAACCTCAGCTCCCTGGGTGCCTGCAAAATGAAACAGAGAAAGATCAAAAAGTGCTTTACTGCCTGTGTCAAACAGTGTACCGATAGTACCGGCGTTTTTCCCTATAAAAATGATCGTTGTAAAAGGTTCACTTTGACTCGGGGACAGGTATAAATCAGTTGCCTGTTGCTGCTTCAAATTTAATTTCTCGGGCTGATCTGTAAGGATTATTTTATGGTTTTTTGACGAAAAATGCACTATAGAATTTCTTAGCATATTGCTCCCGATAAAGCCATCAATCTTAAGGCAATCAAAAAAGAATGAATCCTCAGCAACCACCGTTGGAATATCGTTGAACACCACATTACCGACTGTGATTTCCTTTAAGCTGGCAATAACTAAACTGTCTACCTCACCGTTGGCGTCATGAACAGGTATCTTATTTAGTATCTTGGACTTAAGTCCTTCAAACAGGGATTTTGTAATCGTATTGGGTGCGCCAGTATCCACAGCAAAACGATATTCTTTGCCATTGATAGTCACTTTTATAATCGGGGCCCATCGTATATCTTCGTATGCAATCTCAGTATAGTAGTTTTTTTGACTGGCAGCCCCCTGGTTTAACGTAAAAGATTCCTGCGCGTAAGCACAGGCAGCACTTAGGCCAAGCAGGATAGCTGTGAGAAATATTTTCATGCTTAATCCGACAATTTCTACCAGTCCACCCTTTGATATATTTCTTCATATATATCAGGCCCTCCTATGGTGCCAATTGTATGGAGCTTGCCATCTTTCAAGGTTAGTTTGTATTTAATTTTCATCTTATCAAAGTCATTAAATGAGGCATATTTTGTGAACTCCTGATAATTTCCGTCTTCTAGCGTATAGGTTCCTCCGGATGCTACTGTGACAATTTCTTTATCATTTAACTCAGGAATTTTCTTTTCAACAATCACCACAAAATTCGTTGGAGTCAATATTTTCCGCAGAAAAATCGATGAACTGTCGGAGGTTAAAACTTGACCGTTTCCATAGGTTATTTTCTGGTAGATAAGTTTCCAGGTTCCAATGTGATCTGTATTCTTTGATGTGGCCTTTTGCCCGATCGCTAAATTTCTTGCGGCACTTTTATTGATTTTTTTCTTCGTCTGTTGAGCTAAACCGGCGGTTCCAATAAGCATGCCTAGGAGTATAACTATCAGTGGTTTTCTATTCATATTCAAGATTATTACCTGGTTACCCTAAATATATCAACTACTTTCGGTGCACCAATAAAAAATGTTTCACTATTGCCTGACCGGTGTTCCCTAAACATGTGGTGCTGAGCGCGGTTAATCATAACATATTACAAGTTACTATAAAAAATGAAGTAGTGCTGTGGCATATGCCCAGCTAAGCTACTTTTTAAGCATTACTGCAATCCTTCGCTCTGCTTGGTCCAATGAAATGCCCGTGAAATAATCACGAACAAATGGATGGTCAGGATCTGCATGGGGAACAATCTCAGGTCGCTGGTTTGCTTTCTTAGTATTGACATTCATTGGAATGAAGCCACTGTACTGATAGTCGGGAAGCCAATTGGACAGCCAGCCAAAGTAAGTAACCTCATAATTTTCATTGTCAAAATTATCTCTATAGTCCTGGAAACTTGATTCACTTAGTGAAACCCATACACCATAATCCAATCCTTCGCAATTGCCAATTACTTTTTGATTTAAGGTTACCCTTATAAAAAAGTCAGTTTGTTCGGGATATTCAATCACGCAAAAATCTTCACTAAGCTCTGTTTGTCCGTACTGCTTTTGTTCCTCACTAAGCTCGCCGTAATTTGAAGGATACCGAAAGGCCAAGGCAGGCCATTGAGTATGTATTTGTCCGCATGAAGCACAAGTGAAGGTTGTTGGTTCAAAACTCATGAGTGTCTATTTAGATCCGGTTCAAAATACGAAAAAATTGTTATTCCGGTAAAGCATGCATTGGTTTGCCTGTCTGTGCTATAGGTAACACCCGCTCACTGCTCTGATCATTATGGTTTTGTCAATATTGCTGATGATCAATCTAAGACTTTGCAACTTCAGGGATTCCAATTTGACGATTAGTCTTTCAAGGTCGGTCCATGAACGACTAACCTGCCATCCTTGGTAACTTCCATTTTGTCAATAAACACCAGCCGCTGATGTCCTGTAGCCTCAGTGCGTCCATGGTATACGCAAAGCATCTGTTTGCCGTCAGCACTATAAGTTATGCTATTGTGTCCTGTGCCGCTTACCTTTCCATTTTTTTGTAAAACAGGATTATTGTCCGCCTTTTTAAATGGCCCTAGCGGACTTTTTGCAGTCGCATAACCTATTGCATAATTCTGCCCGTCAAAGTTGTTCGCAGAGTACATCATATAGTACATGTTGCCCTTTTTAAAAATATAGGAGCCTTCTGTCCATCTTCTGTTTACTTCTTTGGCAGTTACCGAACGACTTTCCCACTCCTCTTTGATGCTGCCCATTTTTACTGGCGGACGCAGCAGCAGTACGGGCGCTCCAATAGTACCCGAAAAATCTGATTTCAATTCTACCCCATACACCCAGCTTTCTTCCACCTGATCATACCATCCCTTCTTTTTGGCCCACTGGGCAACTTCACTTTCCACCGGGTGCTTGTAACAGCACCTGGAATAGTACAAATAGATTTTACCATTTTCAACCAGCAGATTGGCATCAATAATGGGATATCCAGGATCAAAGATCGGGCGGTCGTTCAGGTCTGTAAAAGGGCCGGTGGGTTTATCTGAAACGGCTACCCCTATCTTGAAATTCTCTTTTTCCTGGTTGGGATTGAGTTTCCACTGTGCGCTGTAGAACATATAATACTTACCGTCTTTCTTGTAAACCTCAGGAGCCCAGAAGGAATGTATACCCCAGCCATTGGGATTGTCATGATGATAAACCTGTCCTTCAAATTTCCAGTCCTTTAAATTGCTCGATGAATAGGCACCAAATCCGTTTTTTACATCGCCTCCGGTGCCATACATATAGTATTTCCCCTGGTCATACAGCACATAAGGATCGCCGAAAGGAATGGGCAGAGGGTTTGCGATAAACTGTGCTTTTGCACCAACAACGGCCAGCAGCAGGCACAACAAACTAATCTTGATCTTTTTCATCATCTTGTCTGAGCTAAATTCGGAAATTTAATATGGGAATATTTTCCCGGTTTTAACCTCCACATCACAATATATTTACAGGGCGGGATTGCTTAGTCTATCCTGAAATGCCTCCACGCCGTTTTCTATTCCGCTTTTCAGGTGTTGCAGGACTTGTATTGCCGGATGGTAAATATCTTTCTAACCGCGTAGCAGCTGATAACACTGGTGGGCGATTTCATATTCTTCATTGGTGGGGATCACCAGGATTTTAACGTTTGACTGCTCCTTATTGATTTCTGTAATCTGTTTTTTATACTGCAGGTTTTTCTCTTCATCCAGCAGAATGTTCAAATAATCCAGATTGCGGCAAATCATGCTGCGCATCCCGGGGTCATTTTCCCCGACACCAGCAGTAAATACAATGGCATCCAGACCGTTGAGTACAGCGGCATATGCGCCGATAAACTTTTTAATCCTGTAGGCATACAGCTCAAGGGCAAGTCTGGCATTTTCATCCCCCTGCTCTACACGTTTTCTGATGTCTCTCATGTCACCCGAGCCGCCCACCCCAAGCAAACCTGACTGTTTATTGAGCAGGTTGCTGAGCTGATCCAGGGTATAACCTGAATGCTCCATTAAGTGAAACACTACCGAAGGATCAATATCTCCCGAACGGGTTCCCATCATTAAACCGCTTAAGGGCCCAAAGCCCATAGAGGTGTCTACAGACTTTCCCGCATTTATAGCAGTCATGCTGCAGCCGTTACCAAGATGTATGGTGATCAGTTTGGCCTCAGGCTTTTCAAGCCAGAGCATTGCCTGTTCACTTACATACTTATGGCTGGTACCATGAAATCCGTAAACCCTGATGCCATGCTCCTTATAGTAAGATTCAGGTATGGCATAACGGTAGGCATTTTCACCTATCGTTTGATGAAAGGCGGTATCAAACACTGCAATCTGAATTGCATCAGGAAAGGTTTGCTCTGCAACTTCAATGCAGGTATAATTTGCCGGATTATGTAATGGAGCCAGCGAAAAAAGTTTCTTGATCTGCCTTTTAACACCTCCATCAATGACAACAGCAGATGAGAACAATTCTCCCCCGTGAACCACCCGGTGGCCGACAGCAGCAATATCGCTGATGCTTTTGATCACCGCATTTTCTCCCTGGGAGAGTTCACTGAGCACGCGCTGTAAAGCGATGCGGTGATCGGGTACCCCGCTCCCTTTTTCTCCTATCCGCTCCACAAGTCCGCTGCTTACGGGTGTTTTGGAGGGCATTTTAAAAAGCTGATATTTTAAGGAACTGCTTCCTGAATTGATAACTAGAATGTTCATGAATGTAATTAGATTTCCTGGCACTGTATGGCTGTAATGACCACAGTATTAAAAATATCGTCAACCGTACAGCCCCGGCTCAGATCATTAATTGGTTTGTTCAGCCCCTGAAGCATCGGTCCGATGGCCAGAGCCCCGGTTTCACGTTGTACGGCCTTATAGGTGTTGTTGCCGGTATTCAGATCGGGAAAGATCAGTACGCTTGCTCTTCCTGCCACTTCTGATCCGGGAAGCTTCTGCTGGCCGACAAGGGGATCTACAGCAGCATCATACTGTATAGGTCCCTCGATCTTCAGCTCAGGATGTTTGGCCCGAACGATAGCGGTTGCCTCCCTTACCCTTTCTACATCTTCACCCTCACCAGAGGTACCCGAGGAATACGAAAGCATGGCAATACGTGGCTCTATACCGAATCTGGCACTGCTTTCAGCAGATGAAATGGCTATCTCAGCAAGCTGCTGGGCGGTGGGGTTTGGATTTACCGCACAATCCCCGAATATCGCTACCCGCTCAGGAAGACACATGAAAAAGATCGATGACACAACAGATACCCCGGGTTTTGTTTTGACAAACTGTAATGCCGGTCTGATTGTATGCTGGGTAGTGTGTACTGCCCCCGATACCATTCCGTCAGCATGTCCCTTATAGACCATCATGGTTCCATAGTAGGAAACGTCAGTCATCATGTCCCTGGCCATTTCCATGTTCACGTTTTTGTTCTTGCGCAGCTCATAAAGGGTGTTCACGTAATCATCATAATTGGCTGAAAGCGCGGGATTATGAATGTGAATGGCACCCAAATCCAGGTTCAGTCCCAGCCGCTTAATGCTGGCGCCGATTTCCTGGGCGTCACCCAAAAGGGTTATAAATACTATATCCTGGGCAATGAGTTTTTCGACCGCTTTAAGTATGCGCTCGTCATTGCCTTCAGGCAACACAATGTGTTTCTTCTGACGCTTGGCCCATTTCACCAGCTGATACTGGAACATGTGCGGCGTGATTCCCTGATAGTTGAAGGTCACAATTTTATCGTCAAGGGCTTTACTGTCTACATACTTTTCAAACATGTCAATAGCCAGTTCAATCTTCTTTTTGTTATCTATGGTGATTTTAGAATGAATGGCTCCTATGGCTGTAGTGGTTTCAAAGGTTCCTTTCTGTACCGAAATAATGGGAATAATGGTTTGCAATCCTTCAATCAGCTTGATCATCGGCTCATCAGGCAGACTGCCTGCGGTAAGCACGATTCCTGCGATCTTTGGGTAATTAACCGAAAGGTTAGCCTGCAGCGAGCCGATGATGATGTCACCACGGTCACCGGGGGTGACAATCAGCAGATTATCTTTGATGTGTCTGAGGAAATTGGGAAGCATCATTGCTCCGGTCACAAAATTATCCACCTGATTATCCATTAAATCTGCTCCAAAAAGTACCTGGGCATTGAGCGCAGCAGTAATTTCCTTCATCGTCGGACTTTGCAGGCCCGTTTCGATTGGAATGACCGCAATCAGCAGTTCCGCGGGCAGCTGATTTACCAGTGCCTGCTTAATGCGTTCTGCTTCATCAGGGTTCACCATGTTGGCGATTACCCCTAAAACCTGCACATCCCTGAGCAGGAAATTGCGGTATATGTTAATGGCGCTTTTAAAAAGCTGACTGGCGGTTTTGTTTTTACCTGAAACCACGATAAGCACCGGTGCAGCAAGGTTCTTGGCCATCAGCGCATTGGACTCAAATTCAAAGGCAATACCCTCTCCTAAAAAATCACTGCCCTCAATGACAGTAAAATCATAGTTGTCTTCCAGCTTTTTGTATTTGCTGATGATCGTATTTAAAATATCCCCGGTATTGTCTGCGCCGGCATTATGCAGCATATCCTGACGGGTAAATGCAAAAGCATCTTCATAATTAACCGGTAAAGAAAAATAATTCAGCATGGCTTCTACATGCTGGTCTTTCTGGTCTGGATCTTCCTGGGCAATGATTGGCTTGAAATAACCAACCTTCTGTGTCTTGGCCAGCAACATGTTGATCATACCAAAAGCAATTACCGATTTACCGGTATAGGGTTCAGCTGAGGCTATAAATATGTTTTTCGTCATAGAGTTAGTATGTGTGATAAATATACACAGATTATCTAAGCCGCCATGAAAGTGTCGCTTAAAATACTAAACCCGGTTGATCATATTGCTTGTTTGTGGCAGTAGTTCGTTAAAGTCGATCAGCTGGGTGCTTAACTTTTCCGTATGATAATTGCTGGGCTGCCCATGATCAACTGGCGCTTATCGGGCGGAAATACTTTAATCAAAACAATTCCAGACCCAGATCGTTGTATAAGCGAAGGCAAATGTGCTGGCTTATTTTTTAACCTAAATTTGAAACAATGAAGAATAAACAAGATGCAAGGCATACCGGTTCAGAACAGGGAAAGCCTACTTCAGATCGCATGTATCACAGCGTTAAAGACGATAAAAAACAACAGGGAATTACCAATGGCGGAGGTCAGCGCTCTGACCAGACTTCAAATAAAGACAATCAGCGCAAACGTGAAGATCATTAATTAAGTTGCGTTTTCCGCGGATATATTTATATATCTGTAAGCAGGTGTTCCGGTCCGGACACCTGTTTTTTGTTTTTAAGCAGTTAGCCTCCAGTAGCGTAATCTTCCCCTTTGGAGTTCACAAAAATAGAATGTGAATAAGCAAAAAAGTATACTGACAGGTTCAGATTTCAAAGATATTCTTATATCTTAACAGATCTATCAGAACCTATGAAACAACCCGATTTTTCCGCATTTCCAACATTAACGACCAACAGGCTGTTGCTCAGAAAGCTTTCATTACACGATGCACCTGTAATTTACCAGTTGCGTTCTGACGTTGAAGTTGCCCGTTTAACCGGCAAAAAGCCATTTACCAGTCTGGATGAAGCAATCACCTATGTCAATAAGATAGAAAATCTCATTGGTGCGAATGAATGCATATTTTGGGGAATATCTTATCAAGAGTCCCCGGCATTGATTGGTGCGATATGCCTTTGGAATTTTGATATACCCAAAGAAACTGTGGAGGTTGGGTATGAGTTGCTTACCGAGTTTCAGAATAGAGGCATTATGGCGGAAGTTCTTTCCGCTATCACAGCGTACGCGTTTGGCTCCATGGGTGTAAAAACCATTGTGGCCTTTCCTTCCGGTGAGAATCCGGGTTCTGTAAAACTACTTGAAAAAAACGGCTTTCAACAAGCGTCTGATAGCTATAAACATACACATACAGCTGTTGCTGGGATGCTCACCTACATCATCTCTTCACCGGTCTAATTTAAGATGCATCACATCCAAAGCGGATAGCATGACCTGTTCGCTGTCAACTCTTAATATAATTATCTTGTTCAGCCAATTCCAAGAAGTTCCCGGAAGATTTCCTTTAACTTCAAATCCTGCCCCTGGGTAAAAAAAACCAGGGCCCTGGAAAACCAAAACCCTGGTAAAGATTAAAAACGGACCAAGTCCCTTCCTTAAGCGGGAAGCTTTTTAAAAATATTTCCAATCACCTTAGGTAATTGAGCGATTGCTTTTTCCGGATTTCCCAGCTCCCCTTCTGCCCAGCCTCTCCAGATGACCTTTCGTGTTTTGCGATCGATCAGGTCAATGATGATACTTCCCTGCTTGACGTCCATGGTTCGCTGCTCACTGCCCACATATACCGGAAAAGGGTTACGATAAGCGTAGTAATAAAAGGCACGCCCGCGGTGAACACCTACCCGTGGAACAAACCTTCCGGGCGGGTCATAATATACCGGCTCATTATAGGATTTTGTTTCCTTGTTTACCACTGCAGTATACCTTAAAAGCACATCAGGTTTTCTGTTGTTGAGTTTAAAGCCCCTGCTATCCAGCTGTTCGCTGACCGCCTGCACAATTCTGTCCGCGGCGATGTCATTGTCATAAACGCTGGAAGATTTGGATTTACTCTCCGGCAGCCAGGCATAAGTCCGGTAATGTTCATTCAGCTTCTTATTGCTAACTGAGTAGTAATTGTAACTGGAACAGGCAGATAATACCATCACCAGTGCCAGCATCATTAAAATTTGCTTTTTCATCGTTTTTCTATTTGTGTGAAGTAGAAAAATCTCCCATTCTTTGCCTCCTAACCTAGTTAAAACTACTTACGTAAATAACCCCCAGGGGGATGTCTATCGCCTGTGTTACTCATTAGATGAAAAAGCAGTAAAAAAGTTTAATTGTACTGGAATTTTATCGGGCAGAAGGATTTGGATGTTTTTAGCCTGGCAGCTGGTATTTTTTTGGGAATTTGCCACAGGCCACTGAAGTGGAACTAGATCTCATGTGCATAGATCGAAAGACCGATCTGCTCAGCCAGCAACGCGGAAATCTGTCCAAAGCCGTTCCAATAAATTCCGGCAGCGGTGATGTCCGGATAAAGGTCAGCCAGGCTCTTGCCATCTGCTGCACTACAGATCCGGTAAGTGCCATCATCCATAGGGAAAACTTTCAGCAGCATCCCCGAAACATTGATCTGGTAAGGTTCCATATCGTGATATAATGTTTTCATTACATATTGTGCTCGGTGATCAGCTCTCCGATCTGCTGCACAAAATCTTTATCCAGCTCATCCTGGGTATCCCAGACCGCCTGGTCGCCCTGGGCTTCAGCATAGATGACTCCTAGTTTGTTATCGCCTTCGAAGATCCGGTAAAGGCCGTTTTCTAAAGGTTCAATACGGAAATGATCTTCCAGCAGTTGTATTTCAAAGGATTCCATAAGCACGTTTTTTTATATTCAACACCTCTGGGATAGTTTTGTTTTGCTTCTGTGAATTACCCCTGAACGGCAATGGATCCGGGTAATCAGGATTTACTTTCCATACCAGGCAAGCTAATACCGGAAGCTTTGATGTTTTCCAGCAGCTTTTCCTGAAACAGCAGCCGCGCATCGTTGAATCCGTGTGATGGCAGCCAGATGTTAATCAGTACTTTATATCCGCTTTCCTCAAGTGAGGAAACACCTATGCGCTTTTCCGGTGTTTTCAATATCGCCTGAGATTCTGAGATGGTCTTATCGATCAGTTCTTTTAACTTATCTAGTGCCACTCCGTAATTAAATTTAAGCTCAAGGTCAAGTCGTCTGCTGCCGATCGAGCTGATGTTAATGATCACCTCATTGGAAAGTTTACTGTTGGGAATGATCACTTTGCGGTTGTCAAAGGTAGTCACCACGGTAAAGAACAACTGAATGGAGGCTACTGTTCCCTCCTGGCCCTGGGCAATGATGTTGTCAGAAACCTGGAAAGGCTTCAGCAGCAGAATCAGTACCCCGCTGGCAAAATTCTGCATAGTACCCGATAAAGCCAGACCTGCAGCAACACCCACAGCGCCAATCAGTGCGGCAAACACAGTGAGCTGTATACCGAAAATCTGCATGGCCAGAAAGACCAGCAGAATCCTTAAGACCACTGTAGTCATGTTCAGAAAAAATGGCTTTAGAGAGCTGTTAACCTTTTTGTGCTGCAGACGTTTTGCCATCCAGTTGGAAAATACCCGGATCAGCCAAAAACCTACAAACAGAACAAAAAGACCCAGTAAAATGCTCGGTCCCTTTAGTATTAACCAGTCATATAGCTTGTCATAAAAGCTTTCTACCCTTTGATTTACCTCCATTACCTTTTCTTTTAGTTTAACATTTCCTGCTCCCCGTTGCGGAAAGGCAGGAATTAATTTTTAGTTATTATTCCAACACCTTTTCAAAAAGAATGTTTGAGGAAATTTTCTTTGATGGGCTTAAAATGCT
>Ga0256879_1000268_pt1 | contig 11755 bp, 10 predicted proteins | sample MC6MC0437MT_FD_186346 | JGI IMG/M metagenome (GOLD analysis project Ga0256879, IMG submission 186346) | Metatranscriptome of enriched soil aggregate microbial communities from Iowa State University, Ames, United States - MC6-MC0437-MT... | ecosystem: Environmental > Terrestrial > Soil >... | reverse complement strand
GCCTTCCCGCGCTTTTGATACAAAGTAATTAGTCTGAGAATGGCGATACCCCGACTTAAATTCTGTATTATGCGAAGCACAACAAATAAACATAACTTCGCCGGCGATTAAAGCAGTTCCATAATCAGGAATAAACCATGGCCCGAGAAACCTACGCAGCTCTGCAAGCAAAGATCGAAAAGGAAATCAACAAGCTCCAAAAGAAGGCCGAAGTCCTCCAGACGAAGCGCCGCAAGCCGGTGATCACGTCCATCATCACGTCGATGCGCGAGTACGACATCACGCCTGAAGAAATCATTGCCGCGTACGGCGCCGGCAAGCCCGCCCGCGCTGCCACGGGTGGCCGCCGCAAGGCCGGCGCCCCCGCCCGCGCAGGCGGCGCCGCGAAGCGCGCGGTGGCGCCCAAGTATCGCCACCCGCAAACCGGAGAAACCTGGAGCGGCCGCGGCAAGGCGCCGCGCTGGCTCGCTGCCGAAGAAGCCGGCGGCGCCACCCGCGAGAGTTTTCTTATCAAGGAATAAAACCTATTCCTCAGTAAGAAATAAAACGGCGCACCATCATGGTGCGCCGTTTTTATTTTAGGAAACCACCGCCGAGAACCTTCCCGGCTCAACGCGCGGGGAATTGAATCTCTCGTTCAGCGCCGTTATTGCCGGGGAAATTGTCGAATATGGCGCGCACCAGATAGGGCATGGTGCGAAGCAAATCATCGCGCTCGCTCAAAATGAAGGCGGTCGAACGGTATACCTCGGCACCGCCCTGCTGGGTATCCCGTATGAAGAGCGACAGCGAATTGCGCTGGACCACCATGGGCACGTCGACCCAGTCCGGACCCCAGAAACCCGCGCCCATGCCCCACGGTCCTGGCCCATAAAAACCGCCATAGCCGCCATAGAAATACGGATCGTACGGACGGCGCACCATCACCTGCGTCTGTGTGGTGCCATAACGGAACGACACCTCGAAGCGGGCCTTTACGCCTTGGCGGGCTTCGACCAGACCCGTAGCGCCGATACCCGCGCGCACCATGTCCTGGAACGACTGATACTCCAGATTATTGATTTGGGATGGGTCGGCGGGAACAAACTGATAGGTCTGGCCTTCGACAGCCGCCGGCCATTGCTGAAACGACGTCACGCGGGCCGAGACGGTCGGCGCGGCGCAGCCCGTCAACGTCATCGCCCCCAGGACGGCAAGAATACCGGCCCACCGGCCAAGACTGCTGAACCAAGACGACCTGGACATTTGCAACTCCTTCAGCGCACGACGGCGCCATCATAACGAGCTTTGACATAAGCGCTTGCCAAAAGTTTTCAGGCTAGCCCGTAAGCCCAAGGTTCCGCTCATCGGCCAGCCACTACAATAGCCTTCTTGTTCATACAGGACTGCAAATCCCATGCGCACCGACACGCCCGTTACCGTTTACCGCAAGGATTACCAGCCCTACCCCTACGAAATTCCCGAAGTCGCCCTCGCCTTCGACCTCGCGCCCGACGCGACCGAAGTGCGCTGCACGATGCACGTGCAGCGCAGGCCTGAGGCCAGCGCCGACGCCGCCCTGATCCTGGACGGAGAAGAGTTGGAACTCGTGTCGGTAGGCGTGAATGGCGAGCCGCTGCCCGCCGCCAGCTACCAGCTGTCCGAGCACACCCTCACGCTGCGTGGCCTGCCCGCCGACGCCACGGTTGAAATCGTCAGCCGCTGCAAGCCGTCCGCCAATTCCACCCTGATGGGTTTGTACGTGTCGGGCGGCAATTTCTTCACGCAATGCGAGGCCGAAGGCTTCCGCCGCATTACGTGGTTTGCTGACCGCCCCGACGTCATGTCGCGTTATCGCGTGACGCTGCGCGCGCAGCCCGAGTATCCCGTGCTGCTGTCCAACGGCAACCTGATCGCCTCGCGCCAGTTGCCCGACGGCCGCAACGAGGTCGAATGGGAAGATCCGTTCCCCAAGCCCTGCTATCTGTTCGCGCTGGTGGCGGGCAACCTCACGCATCGCGAAACCACAGTCAAGACGGTCAGTGGCCGCGATGTGCTGCTGCAGGTCTACAGCGACCCCGGCTCCGAAACCAAGACCGAATGGGCGCTGGATTCGCTGGTGCGTTCGCTGCGCTGGGACGAAAGCCGCTTCGGGCTTGAACTGGACCTGGACCGCTTCATGATCGTGGCCGTCCATGACTTCAATATGGGAGCCATGGAAAACAAAGGTCTGAATATCTTCAACGCGGCTTACGTGCTGGCCGATCCGCAGACGGCCACCGACGCGAACTACGAAGGTATTGAATCGGTAATCGGGCACGAATACTTCCACAACTGGACCGGCAACCGCGTCACCTGCCGCGACTGGTTCCAACTGAGCCTGAAAGAAGGCCTGACAGTCTTCCGCGACCAGGAATTCAGCGCCGACATGATGGCGCGCGACATGGACGCCGCAGCCGCGGCCAGCGCGCGCGCCGTCAAGCGCATCGATGACGTCGTGGCGCTGCGCGCCGCGCAGTTCCCCGAAGACGCCGGCCCCATGGCGCATCCGATCCGTCCGGAAAGCTACCAGGAGATCGGCAACTTCTACACGGCCACCGTGTATGAAAAAGGCGCCGAGGTTATCCGCATGCAGCACACGCTGCTGGGCGAAACCGGCTTCCGCGCGGGCATGGACGAATACTTCCACCGCCACGACGGCCAGGCCGTAACGTGCGACGATTTCGTCGCCGCTATGGAATCGGTTTACGTCAAGCAGCATCCCGGCCGCGACCTGTCAGTGTTTCGCCGCTGGTACCGGCAGGCCGGCACGCCCCGCGTTTCGGTCAGGCTCGATCACGACGCCGCCGCGCGCCGTTGCACCGTGACACTTACCCAGTCGTGCCCGCCCGTCGGCGTCGAAAAGAAGGCCGGCCCGGACTACGTCAAAGCGCCCTTCCACATTCCCTTTGCGATCGGCCTGCTGGACCGCGATGGCAACGCGCTGCCGCTGCGCCACGAGGGCGCCGTCGTGGACACCGCACTGCTGGAACTGACCACGCAAAGCCAGCAATGGGTGTTCGAAGATATCGCCGAACGGCCCGTGCCTTCGCTGCTGCGCGACTTCTCCGCGCCGGTCATCGTGGATTACGACTGGTCCAACGAAGAACTGGCGCTGCTGTCCGCACACGACGGCAATCCGTTTGCGCGCTGGGAAGCCGGCCAGGAACTGGCCACCCGCCAGATTCTGGCGCTGGCGGACGCCCGCCAGGCGGGCCGTACGCTGCACGCCGAGGCGGCTTTCATCGACGCCTGGCGCGCGTTGCTCACCGATCCCGCACTGGATGCCGCCTACCGTGCGCGCGCCTTGGCGCTGCCGTCGGAAAAGACACTCGCCGAACGCATGCAGCAGGTGGATCCGCCCGCTCTGGCCGTGGCGCGCGACTTCCTGCGCGCCGAACTGGGCCGTCAACTCCAGGCCGAGTTCCGCCGCGCCTTCGACGAGAACCAGACGCCGGGCGAGTACAGCCCTGCCCCGATTCCCGCCGGCATGCGCGCCCTGAAGAATCTGGCGCTCAGCCACCTGATGACGGCCGGCGAGCCCGAAGCTCAGCGCCTGGCCGAACAACAGTACGCCAATGCGGGCAACATGACCGACAGCATGGCCGCGCTGACTGCCCTGATCAATTTCGGACAAGGCGACTTCCCGCAGCAGGCGCTGGCCGCTTTCTATACGAAATGGAGCGCCAATCCGCTGGTCGTGGACAAGTGGTTCGCGTTGCAGGCGGCCGCCCGCTCGACAACCGTGCAAACCGCCCGCGAGCTGATGAAGCACCCGGCCTTCACGCTGCGCAACCCCAATCGCGCCCGCGCGCTGATTTTCCAGTTCTGCCTCAACAACGCCCGCGGCATGCACCATCCGGACGGCTCGGGCTATGCCTTCTGGGCCGAGCAGGTGCTGGCGCTGGACGCGCTGAACCCGGAAATCGCCGCGCGCCTGGCGCGTGCGCTGGACAACTGGTCGCGCTTCGTCCCCACGCTGCGCGCGCCCATGCAGGCCGCGCTTGAAAAAGTGCGCCAGCACGACGGTCTGTCGCGCAACGTGCAGGAAATCGTATCCAAGGCTTTAGAATTCGCCGCATAGGGAGATCCTTTTGAAACGTAAAACACTGACTCAATACCTGGTGGAGCAGCAACGCTCCGCCCAAGCCCTGGCGCCGGAAGTCCGGCTGCTCATCGAAGTGGTGGCGCGCGCCTGCAAGGCCATCAGCCATGCGGTCAGCAAGGGCGCGCTGGGCGGCGTGCTCGGCAGCCTGGAAAGCGAAAACGTCCAGGGCGAAGTCCAGAAGAAGCTGGACGTGCTGTCCAACGAGATCCTGCTGGAAGCCAACGAATGGGGCGGCCACCTGGCGGCCATGGCCTCGGAAGAGATGGAAACCATCCATCTGATCCCTAACCGCTACCCCAAGGGCGAATACCTGCTGCTGTTTGATCCCCTGGATGGCTCGTCGAACATCGACGTGAACGTCTCCATCGGCACCATCTTTTCGGTGCTGCACGCGCCGCATGATGTGTCGGGCGCCCCCGTCTGCGAAGACGACTTCCTGCAGCCGGGCAACAAACAGGTGGTGGCCGGCTACGCTGTCTACGGTCCCCAGACGATGCTGGTGCTGACCATCGGCAACGGCGTCGTGGGCTTCACCCTGGATCGCGAAATGGGATCGTGGGTGCTGACGCACGAGAACATCCGCGTGCCGGAAGACACCAAGGAATTCGCCATCAACATGTCGAACATGCGGCACTGGGCCCCGCCGGTCAAGCGCTACATCGACGACTGCCTGGCCGGCTCCACCGGCCCGTTGGGCAAGGATTTCAACATGCGCTGGATCGCCTCGATGGTGGCGGACGTGCATCGCATCCTGACCCGCGGCGGCATCTTCATGTACCCGTGGGACGCGCGCGAACCCGGCAAGGCCGGCAAGCTGCGCCTGATGTACGAAGCCAACCCCATGAGCTTCCTGATCGAACAGGCGGGCGGCGCGGCCATCAACGGCACGCAGCGCATCATGGACATCCAGCCTGAAAAGCTGCACCAGCGCGTGAGCGTGATCCTGGGTTCCAAGAACGAAGTCGAACGCGTGGGCCGCTACCACGCCGAGGACGCGGGCAAGTAAACCGCGTCCGTTCGTCGCGCAGCAAAGCAAAAGCCCCGGCCATGACAGCCGGGGCTTTTGCTTGGTGCAGACACTAAAGAGTCAGGCTGGCTTACTTGACCTCTTCGATCGACTTCACGTCGTCCTTGTTGATCTGAACCTTCTTGCCGTTCTGTTCGTATTCATACATGCCCGACTTCTTGTCGTATTCGGGCTCGTCGGGCGCTACGGTCGAAGATCCGTCGCGTTGGTTGATAACCGAAGGCGACGAGCATCCGGCCAGTACTCCAACGCCGGTCATCACCAGGGCCAACGTCATGGTCTTCAGGTTCATGGTCGTGTTCTCCGAGTGTTGAATAGTGATTTCACTCTAGCCGAATCGACCCCCGAAATCGTGTCGGGTTGTGCGCAAAATGCTTAAGAACGTAATCGGACCCGGCCCCAATAAAGAAAAACCCCTCTAAGGGCGCGCCTGAGAGGGGTTGCAACCGTATACAAGCGGCAAGCGTGCTTACACCTTGGCGTGCGCCTCGATGAAACGGCGTACGGAAGCTTCGTCGCAGTCCATCACTTCGACGCGCTGCGGCAGCGATTCCAGATCGGCGAGGTTGCCGGGCGGTGTCGCGGGACGGCCAAGCGCTTCCTCGATGGTCTCGGAGAACTTGGCCGGCAGCGCGGTCTCCAGCACGAGCATGGGGATGCCCGGCTCGACGAATTCGCGCGCGACCTTGACGCCATCCGCGGTGTGCGGGTCGACCAGCACGCCAGTAGCGTCGTACAAGGCGCGAATCGTCGCCAGACGGTCCACATGCGAGCTGGCGCCCGACACGAAGCCATACTGCGACTCGAACTGATCCTTCATGTCGGACAGATCGAACGCGCCATCCCGCGGCAGCGCCGTCCACAGCGCCTTCACGCGATCGGTATCGCGGCCCACGAGGTCGAACACGAAGCGCTCGAAGTTGGAGGCGCGCGAGATATCCATCGACGGGCTGGAGGTGGCGTACGTCTGCTCGGCGGGACGCGGACGATACACGCCGGTACGGAAGAACTCTTCCAGCACGTTGTTCTCGTTCGTGGCCAGCACGAGGCGGCGGATCGGCAAGCCCATGCGGCGGGCAATGTGACCCGACAGGATGTTGCCGAAGTTGCCCGACGGCACGGCAAAGGACACTTGCTGTCCGGCGCGTTCGGTGGCGCGCAGCCAGCCGTGGAAGTAGTAGACGACCTGGGCGGCAATGCGCGCCCAGTTGATCGAGTTCACGGCGCCCAGGCGATACCGGTTCTTGAAGTCCAGGTCGCCGGCCAGCGACTTGACGATGTCTTGCGCCTGGTCGAACACGCCGCGCACGGCGATGTTGTGGATGTTCTCGTCTTGCAGCGAGTACATCTGCGCGCGCTGGAAGGCGCTCATGCGGCCATGCGGCGACAGCATGAACACCGCCACGCCTTTCTTGCCGCGAAGCGCGTATTCCGCCGCCGAGCCCGTGTCGCCGGAGGTGGCGCCCACGATGTTCAGCGTGGTGCCGCGCTTTTCCAGCACGTATTCGAAGACCTGGCCAAGAAACTGCATGGCCATGTCCTTGAACGCCAGCGTCGGCCCTTCCGACAAGCCCAGCAACGACAGCCCGCCGTCGAGCGGACGCAGCGGCACGATGTCCTCGCTGCTGAAGATCTGCGGCGTGTAGGCGGCGCGGGTCAGACGGCGCAGGTCGTCCGCGGGAATGTCCGTGGCGAACAGCGACAGCACTTCGAATGCCAGGTCGGCATACGAAAGGCCGCGCCAGGATTCCAGCGTGTCAGCAGAGACCTGGGGCAGCGTCTGCGGCACGGCCAGCCCGCCGTCGGGCGCCAGGCCTTCGAGCAGGATGTCGGAGAATTCGAGCGGGGCCATGCCGCCGCGCGTCGAGATGTATTTCATATCAATGGCTCCTCGATGGGCCGGACTCCCTGGCGAGGGAGCCAGGCTTCATCAGGTCAGGTTCTCCACGCGCAGACGCGTCACCTTGGACCGCACGAACGGAAGCGATTCGATGCGCTCGATGGCCTGGTTGACGTTGCCTTCCATGGCCTCGTGCGTGAGGAAGATGATGTCCGCGCCGCCGATGTGCGACGGTTGCTGGATCATCGAACCGATGGAAATGCCGCGGTCGGCCAGGATGCGGGCGATGTCCGCCAGTACGCCCGGCTGATCGTCGACGCGCAGGCGCAGGTAGTAGGACGTGCTGACCTGTTCGATCGGCAGGATGGGCGTGTCCGACATGGCGTCCGGCTGGAAGGCCAGATGCGGCACGCGGTTGCCCGGATCGGCGGTGTGCAGGCGCGTCACGTCGACCAGGTCGGCCACGACGGCCGAGGCGGTGGGCTCTTCGCCCGCGCCCTGCCCGTAATACAGCGTGGGGCCGACGGCGTCGCCCTTGACCAGCACCGCGTTCATCGCGCCTTCGACGTTGGCCAGCAGACGCTCGGACGGCACCAGCGCCGGGTGCACGCGCAGCTCGATGCCGTCGGGGCGGCGCTTGGTGATGCCAAGCAGTTTGATGCGGTAACCCAGACGCTCGGCGTGCTCGATGTCTTCGGCTGCCAGTTGCGAGATGCCTTCGATGTGGGCGCGGTCGAATTGCACCGGCACGCCGAATGCCAGCGAGGCCAGCAGCGTAAGCTTGTGCGCGGCGTCCACGCCTTCCACGTCGAACGTGGGATCGGCTTCGGCGTAACCCAGGCGCTGGGCTTCGGCCAGCACGTCGGCGAACGGCAGGCCGCGCGAACGCATTTCGGACAGGATGAAATTGGTGGTGCCGTTGATGATGCCGGCCACCCACTGGATGCGGTTGGCGGTCAGGCCTTCGCGGATGGCCTTGATGATGGGGATGCCACCGGCGACGGCGGCTTCAAAGTTCACCATCACGCCGCGCTCAGAGGCGGCGGCGAAGATCTCGTTGCCATGCTTGGCCAGCAGCGCCTTGTTGGCCGTGACCACATGCTTGCCGTTGGCGATGGCTTCCAGCACCAGCTCGCGGGCCAGGGTGTCGCCGCCGATGAGCTCGACGACGATGTCGATTTCAGGATCGCGCACCAGCGCGTGACCGTCCGTATCAACCGTGATGGAATCGCCCACGCGGGCGCGGGCCTTTTCCACGTCGCGCACGGCGGCGCGAACGACTTCAATGCGGCGGCCGGCGCGGCGCGCGATTTCCTCGGCGTTGCGGGACAGCACGGTCCACGTGCCGCCGCCAACCACGCCAAGACCCAGCAGACCCACCTTCATGGGTTTCATCGCGCCGCCCTCTGCGGGCGGGCGTTGAGGGGAATTCATTTCAGTTCTCCGTAATGCCAAGTGATGCCTCGCAGCACCCCCGACGCAAGAAAGCGGTCGCCCCTTATCGGGATGCCGCGGATCCGGCTCCGCCGGTCCGCAGGCATGCCCCCTAGAGGGGGAAGCGCGCAGCGCTGCGGGGGTGGGCACTCATCACTTCAGCAGACCGTCCTTGCGGAACATATCTTTGATGCCGCGCACCGCCTGGCGGGTACGCTGCTCGTTTTCGATAAGAGCGAAGCGCACGTATTCGTCGCCATACTCGCCGAAGCCGATCCCGGGGGACACGGCCACTTTCGCATCCGACAGGACACGCTTGGCAAATTCCAAAGAGCCCATCGCCCGGTAGGGTTCGGGGATCTGCGCCCAGATGTACATGGACGCCTTGGGAATTTCCACATTCCAACCTGCTTCATGCAGGCCGCGCACGAGCACGTCGCGGCGGCTTTGATACTGCGCCACGATTTCGTTCACGCAGTCCTGCGGACCGTCCAGCGCGGCGATGGACGCCACCTGGATCGGCGTGAACGTACCGTAGTCGTGATAGCTCTTGATGCGCGCGAGCGCGTTCACGAGCTCGCGGTTGCCGACCATGTAGCCGATGCGCCAGCCTGCCATGTTGTAGCTCTTGCTCATCGTGAAGAACTCGACGGCGACGTCGCGCGCGCCGGGCACCTGCATGATGGACGGGGCCACGTAGCCGTCGAACGTGATGTCGGCGTAGGCCAGATCATGCACGACGAGGATGTCGTGTTCCTTGGCCAGCGCGACCACGCGCTCGAAGAACGACAGGTCGACGCACTGCGCGGTCGGGTTGCTGGGAAAGCCCAGCACCATCATCTTGGGCTTCGGGATCGATTCGCGCACGGCGCGTTCCAGTTCCTCGAAGAAGTCCACGCCCGGCGTCATGCGCACGGAACGAATGTTGGCGCCGGCGATGACGGCGCCATAGATGTGGATCGGGTAGCTGGGATTGGGCACCAGCACGGTGTCGCCGCGGTCCAGCGTGGCCAGCATCAAGTGGGCCAGGCCTTCCTTGGAACCGATGGTGACGATGGCTTCGGAGTCCGGATCGAACTCGACCGCGTAGCGGCGCTGATACCAGTCACAGATCGCCTTGCGCAGACGCGGGATGCCCTTGGACACCGAGTACCCGTGGGTGGTAGGACGGCTGGTCGCCTCGACCATCTTGTCGACGATGTGCTTGGGCGTTGCCCCATCCGGATTGCCCATCGACATGTCGATGATGTCTTCGCCACGCCGACGCGCCGCCATCTTGAGCTCGCCGGTAATGTTGAAAACGTACGGGGGCAAACGCTCGATGCGAGAGAACTTCCTCATGATGGGAATCCTTAGGGGCGAAAAGGCAAAAAGACCAGGGCGCGGTCGCGCGAAGGGGAAAGGGGGCTTAGAACCGCGCCAGCACACGATTGCAGCGCAGCAAAACCCTGTAATCTAGCGCAACGACGCCTGAGGGGCAAATGGGAAAAAAAAGCCCCTTTTCCCTCGTGGATACGTTGCAACATGCGCCGTGTCCGATGCGCTATTATCAAGCACGTATAGCCGGAGTTTTTATTGAAGCTGCATACCGATCCTGCGACGGCCGCTCTTAACACTGTCACCGCTTACGGCGATGGCTATATCGAGGTCAACCAGGTACGTTTTTCCTCCTCGGTCGCTTTCGGCCCCGAAGGCGAAGTGACCATCTGGCCCGTTGAGTCGCCGGCCGACATTACCTCCTCCCTCTTGCTCCTGGCAGCCGGATTGTCCGAGCCCGCCCGCAATCCCCTGGATTTTCTGGATGCCCCGGAAGCCGCGCCCACCCGCCCGGCCAATGCCCCCGAAGTCCTGCTGGTGGGCACCGGCGGCAAGCAACAGTTCCTGCGCCCCGACGTGCTGCGTCCCCTTTTGGCGATCGGCATCGGCGTTGAAACCATGGACACCCACGCTGCCTCGCGCACCTACAACATCCTGATGGCTGAAGGCCGGCGCGTGGTCGTCGCCCTCATCCCTCCCCACGGAGCCACGAATTAATGACGCCGAGCATAGGCAAACCCGCCCCGTTGTTCACCGCCGAAAGCACGATCGGCCCCATCAGCCTTGAGCAATGCCAGGGGCGGGCCGTGATCCTGTATTTCTACCCCAAGGACAACACGCCCGGCTGCACCACCGAAAGCCAGGATTTCCGCGATCTGCACGCCGACTTCCTGTCGGCCAGCGCAATCGTGATCGGCATCTCGCGCGACTCGCTGAAGTCGCACGAGAATTTCAAGGCCAAGTACGAGCTTCCTTTCCCTCTCATCTCCGACGCCGACGAAACCGTCTGCAATCTGTTCGGCGTCATCAAGCAGAAGAACATGTATGGAAAGCAGGTGCGCGGCATCGAACGCAGCACCTTCTTGATCGACGCCTATGGCGTGCTGGTGCAGGAGTGGCGCGGGGTGAAGGTCCCGGGCCACGCCAAGGAAGTCCTGCAAGCCGCCAAAAGCATCGGTTAGCCGCACAGGAAACCCGTCAGGCGCTATAGCCGGCCCAAACAGGAGAGTGACGCATATGCCGCTTCCGAAGTTGCCTACCCGCCCCGCAGCCATCCTGACCTTCCCCTCGGGCGAATCCGCCCGGGCGCAGGCCCGCACCACCAAGACTGCCGCTGCGCGGTCCAACACCCAGGCAGCCCTCGCCGAAGACGAGGACGAACTGCTGGTACAACCAGAACTTGAAGGCATGGCGGCGCCGGCACGCAAAGCCCACACGCCGTCGCCCGCTCACCAGGCACCGCCCCCCGCCGCGCCGGCCGCTCGCGCCCCAGCGCGCCAGCAGACCAAGGCCGCGCCCGCCCCCGCCAAGCGCGGCAAGGCGCGCGCCCAGAATGAACCTCGCAAGCTGTTCGTGCTGGACACGAACGTGCTGCTGCACGATCCCAGTTCGCTCTTCCGCTTCGAAGAGCACGACATCTTCCTGCCGATGATGACGCTGGAAGAACTGGACCACCAGAAAAAGGGCATGTCGGAAGTCGCGCGCAACGCGCGCCAGGTCAGCCGGTCGCTCGATTCGCTGGTGCAGGACGCCACGCACCTGGACGAAGGCCTTGAGCTGGCCAAGCTGGGCAACAAGGATGCCACGGGCCGCCTGATGTTCCAGACCACGGCCATCCACAGCACCCTGCCCTCGGACCTGCCGATGGGCAAGGCCGACAACCAGATCCTGGGCGTGGTGCGCGCCCTGCAGGAAAAGTACCCGCAGCGCGAGGTCGTGCTGGTGTCCAAGGACATCAACATGCGCCTGAAGGCGCGCGCGCTGGGCATGGCCGCCGAAGACTACTTCAACG
>Ga0256879_1000265_pt1 | contig 11797 bp, 9 predicted proteins | sample MC6MC0437MT_FD_186346 | JGI IMG/M metagenome (GOLD analysis project Ga0256879, IMG submission 186346) | Metatranscriptome of enriched soil aggregate microbial communities from Iowa State University, Ames, United States - MC6-MC0437-MT... | ecosystem: Environmental > Terrestrial > Soil >... | reverse complement strand
TCGTTTTGCCAAAGCTGAAATTTCCGTATATAATGCGCAGCTTCTGTGGTTCGCCCAAGGCTGAACACTGAAGCAGAAATGGTCAGAGGGGTCGAAAGACCCATTGTAAAACCAACTGCGCTCAGGACGCATGTTTTAGTTGTAGTTAAATAAAAACTACGACTTAAACAACGCAACTAGAGCGGCAGCGTAGCACATAGTTCTGACACAGTATCTCTCAGTGCCCAGGTGGCGGAATTGGTAGACGCGCACGGTTCAGGTCCGTGTGCCGCAAGGTGTGGAGGTTCGAGTCCTCTCCTGGGCACCACGGAATTTAAGTCTGATTGGCTTTCGAGCGGGTTAGATAGCAAGCAAGTGAAGTAAACGTCAGTACAGCAAGACATCAGCAAGACCATAAAGAGCCAACAGCTCTTTCTGTGCCCAGGTGGCGGAATTGGTAGACGCGCACGGTTCAGGTCCGTGTGCCGCAAGGTGTGGAGGTTCGAGTCCTCTCCTGGGCACCACCCGCATATAAGTCGGATCAGCTTTCAGCTGGTTGGATAGCAAAGGCGACAAGCCCCGAAAATCGAAAGATATTCGGGGCTTTTGCTTTATGCCGGCCTTTTTTCTACGCGTCTCTTTCTACACATTTCTTTGTGTGCATCTCGCAATACGCATAAAGAAATGGCGCGCACATTAATCAAACCAGATTATGTTCTGCGCGCCCTGCCCGGCTGCCAAATTATCGCCATGGCACTTTGCGCTGCAAATGATGCCGCGCATAAAGGTCTTCGCCCATCCCTTCGATCTGCCCGTCGATCAACGCTTCGAAAGGCCGCAGCAACGCATCCACATTCATTGGCGCCTCGATCGCATTCAACGCATGCGTGATGGCTTCGATCGTGGACAGCGCACCAGGAATATCGGCATGACGCACGCGATAACGCGTGGTCAGGCCCGGCGGCAACATCACGCGCGGCAACGCCGCCAGTTCGGGATTGATGTGCAGCAACTTGCGCGCATGCCCCCACGTGCCATCCGGCACGATCAATTGAATCGGCTGATCCAGATCCTGCCCATACCCCGGATGCAAGACTTCGGCGGCCGGCCCCGGAAACAGCAAGCGAGGCGCGTAGCCAGGCGCGGCCCAAGCGCTGGGCTCAAAGTGTTCGCCCACCACCCGCCGCGCGCCCACCAACCCCAGCACCGCCAAGCGGGCGGTGTTCAATGCGTGACGCGACTCACTGGGATGCTGCAACACCACGACGCGGGTGCGGCAAGACAAGGACGGGATCAGCGCGCACAGGCAGTGCGATTCGGGGCGCAGGCAGCGCGTGCAAAGGGGGCGAGACATGGGGCGACACTATAGCGAAAGTGGGCCGCACGAAAAAATGCGGAAAGAGAGAAAAAAAGATTCGCCGTCGCTTGCACACCTTCAAAAAAGTATGCATAATCTCGTTCCTCTGCTGCTGAACAAGAAACGAAGCGAAAGCGACGCAACAAGTGAAGCGACAGCGCCCAGGTGGCGGAATTGGTAGACGCGCACGGTTCAGGTCCGTGTGCCGCAAGGTGTGGAGGTTCGAGTCCTCTCCTGGGCACCAATTATTACATCACGAGGTACCTGCGTGATGCGCCAAGAAAAACCCCGTTCGTGAAAACGACCGGGGTTTTTTCTTTTGGTTTTTTCCTTTTAGGTGGTGCGTGGCCGCCCTACTTCAGTTCGCGCGTCATCACCACGTGCGGAATGCCCGCTTCCACGAACTCCTCGCCCTCCACCGCGAAGCCGTGCGCTTGATAGAAGCCGGCGGCGTGCGTTTGCGCGTGCAACACCAGCATACGATGGCCGTCGCCGTGGCCTTGCTCGATCAGCGCATCCAGCAACTGCCCGCCCACCCCCATGCCGCGCGCCTTCTTGTGCACGGCCATGCGGCCGATATGGCCATCGGGCAGCAAGCGGCCCGTTCCCATCGGCGTGCCGTCCGGCCCATACGCCACGGCGTGTACTGACACGGCATCGTCATCATCCAGCTCGACCTCTGGAGGAACCTTCTGTTCGATGACAAAAACTTGGTATCGAACCGAGTAGGCGTCTTCGCGCAAGCGGTCCCACGTGCCGAGCGCGATACGCACTGCTGATTGTTTTGATGGTTTGCTGGTCGACATGTCCATTCCCTCGCGTGCAACGGATCAACAATAAATATCCTACGCCGCATTCTCGCAAGGATGATGCCGAGCCGAAAAGGGGTACGATCGCGGCTTGCCCACGTTGCCTGCACCCAACATGACGCCCGCCACCCCGCCGACCTGGCTGAAAATCGCGCCCGCGCTTTTCCTGTTGTTGTGGTCCAGTGGATTCGTCGTGCTCAAGATCGGCCTGGCCTATGCCGACCCGATGACGTTTCTGGCGGTGCGCTACGCCTGCGTCGTGCTGATCTTGGCGCCCTTCATGCTGATCATGCGCCCGCCGCTGCCGCGCGGCGCTCGCGCCTGGGGCCATCTGGCGATGGTCGGGCTGTTGCTGCAAGCGGGCTATTTCTGTTGCACGTATCTGTCGTTGAAGCTGGGCATGTCCGCAGGCGGACTGGCGCTGATCGCGTCGCTGCAACCCATTCTGATCGGACTGCTGGCGCCAATGATCGCGCAGGAACGTGTCGACCTCCGGCGTTGGGCTGGCCTGGGCCTGGGCGTCTCGGGCGCCGCGCTCGTGATCATCGCCAAGGCGTCGATCGATGTGCTGGCGCCGCTGGGGCTGCTGTTCGCCGTGGGCGCACTGCTCTGCATCACCAGCGGCACGCTGTACGAAAAGCGCTACGGCACGGCCACGCATCCCGTCACGTCCAACCTGGTGCAGTACGCGGTGGGCCTGGCGGTCACCGCGCCGCTGGCGTTCTGGCTGGAACCCATGCATATCGAATGGAGCGGTCCGCTCTTGGGCGCGCTGGCTTATCTGGTGGTGGGCAATTCGCTAATCGCCATCACCTTGCTGCTGACGATGATCCGGCACGGCGAAGCCTCGCGCGTATCCGCCCTGTTCTTCCTGGTGCCGCCCTGCACGGCGGTGTTCGCGTTGATGGCGCTGGGCGAACCCATTCCGGCGCTGGCGTGGCCGGGCATGGCGCTGGCCGCGCTGGGTATTCTGCTGGTGACCCGCAGCGCCCGCGCGCGCCCAGTAGAATGAGCGCCTTCCCGCGCCCTCGCCCTCAACCATGAATGCCGTCATCACCGCCGCCCTACCGGTCTTTGCGCTGATCCTGACCGGATGGCTGGCCGCCCGCGCAAAGGTGCTTGGCCCCGGCGCGACCGACGCGTTGAACCGCTACGTGGTCTACCTGTCGCTGCCGGCGCTGCTGTTCCGGGCGATGACGCAGGTGGACTTGGCGCACATGGCGCATTGGGGTTTTGTCGGCGCATTTGCCGGCGGCATCGCCGTGACGTTTCTGGTGGCGTTCCTGCCGGGCCGTGGCGCTGACAAGAACATGAGGCGCGCCCTCACCGACCGCAGCATCGAGGGCCTGGCGGCCTCTTACGCGAATGCCGGCTATATGGGCATTCCGCTGTGCCTGGCGCTGCTGGGCGCGGACAGTCTTGCGCCCGCCACGTTCACTACCCTGCTCACGGCCAGCGTGTTGTTCGGCTTCGCCATCGCACTGATTGAATTCGACCGCCAGCAAACCCCCAACGCAGCCGCTACGTTAATCAAAGTGGGCCGGGCGCTGATGCGCAACCCCTTGCTGGCCGCCCCCGTGCTGGGCCTGGCCTGGGCTTGGACCGGCGTCGCGCTGCCCGAAGGCATCGACCGCTACGTGGCCTTGCTGGGCGCGTCCGCCAGCCCGTGTGCGCTGGTGACGATCGGCCTGTTCCTGGCGCAGACGGAAACGGCCAGCGCAGGCCCGGGCGTGCTGCGCCTGGTGCTGGGCAAGCTGTTGTTGCAACCCGCCGTCACGGCGGTGCTGGCCTTCTATGTTTTTTCCATGCCCCCGCTGTGGGCCTGGACCGCCGTGCTGATGAGCGCGTTGCCGATCGGCACCGGCCCCTTCATGCTGGCCAATATGTATGGCCGCGATGCGCGCGTCACGTCCCGCGCCATCCTCGTCTCGACCGTGGCCTCGGTGCTGACCGTCAGCCTGCTGGTGGCCTGGATCAGCGCCCATCCAGTTTCGTGACCCTCTCTTAATAACTTTTAGTTATTATTCAAGCAGAATTTATTGGTTTGGGAGATTTAAGCTCCCCCTTAAACTTCCCCCATTCCCACGGGCGCCCTCAATGCGCCCGTTTGCTTTGACGATACCCATCCCATCGGGATACCCATGAGCTCCAACGCCTCGACCCTGCCCCTGCCTTCGGCCCTGCCGCCCATCCAGATCAACCGCAAGCCGCTTTGGATTGCACTGTTGCTGCTGCTGGCTGGCGCGCTCTATCTGAACCAGACCGTCAGCTGGCGCCAAGGCGCGCTGTGGGTGGTGGGCGCATTGCTGGGTGTCACGCTGTATCACGCGTCGTTCGGCTTCACGCAAGCGTGGCGCGTGTTTGTGTCTGATCGCCGTGGCGCGGGCCTGCGCGCGCAGATGTTCATGCTGGGCGTGGGCGTGCTGCTGTTCTTCCCGTTCCTGGCATCGGGCTCGCTATTTGGCCAGCCGGTCACGGGATTGGTGTCGCCGCCCAGCGTGTCTGTTTTGTTGGGCGCCTTTCTCTTTGGCATCGGCATGCAGTTGGGCGGCGGCTGCGCCTCGGGCACGCTCTTCGCCGTGGGCGGCGGCAATACCCGCATGCTGGTGACCTTGCTGTTCTTCATCATCGGTTCGGTGATCGCCACCGCCAACTTCGGCTGGTGGTCGGCGCTACCCGCGCTGGCGCCCACCTCGCTGATCAAGACCTGGGGCCTGGCGCCGGCGCTTGTCGCCAACCTGGCCGTGTTCGCGCTGATCGCCTGGGTGGCCACCGCGCTTGAGAAGCGCCGCCACGGTCACGTGGTGTCGTTTGCCTCGCGCACCGCGCGTCCGGTGTCGCTGCTGCAAGGTCCGTGGCCGCTGATCTGGGGCGGCGTGGCGCTGGTCGTTCTGAACTTTGCCACGCTGGCGCTGGCCGGCCGCCCATGGGGCATCACGTCAGCCTTTGCGCTGTGGGGCGCCAAGGCCCTGAACGCCGTCAGCGGCGACGTGGCGACCTGGGCCTACTGGAGCAAGCAGCCCGCGCTGGGCGCGCCGCTGCGCCAGGATGTCACGACCGTCATGGACATCGGCCTGATGCTGGGCGCACTGGCCGCAGCCAGCGCGGCGGGCAAGTTCGCCCCGGTGTGGAAGGTGCCCGCGCGTTCGCTGGCCGGCGCCGTCATTGGCGGCCTGCTGCTGGGCTATGGATCGCGCCTGGCTTTCGGCTGCAACATCGGCGCCTACTTCAGCGGCATCTTGTCGGGCAGCCTGCATGCCTGGCTGTGGCTGCCGGCCGCATTCGCGGGCAGCGCCCTGGGCGTGCATTTGCGCCCGGCTTTCGGCCTGGCGGTTGAGAAGACGCCGCCCGCTTCCAGTTGCTAAGCCACGCGGCTTAACCCCGGCGCTGAAAAACAGTGTTCCAGAATCGGCCCCCTTATTTAAGGGGGTCTTTTTTTTCTGGGGGATCAGCTGGTGTATGGTTGCTGCATTCCGCAATACGGAGAGGACTATGAGCTGGTTTGTCGGCCGCTACACGGCCTTTATCTTGACCCTGGCAGGCGCGGCGGTCACCGCCTTCCTGGCCATCACCGGTTCACTCTGGTGGCTGTGGGCGGCCGTGCCGCTGGCGGCGTTGGGCGCGCTGGGTGTCTATGACATGATCCAGACGCGGCACGCCATCCGGCGCAACTACCCCGTGCTGGGCAACCTGCGCTTTCTGTTCGAATTCATCCGCCCCGAGATCCGCCAGTATTTCCTGGAAGACGACACGCAGGCCTCGCCGTTCTCGCGCGCGCAACGCTCCATCGTGTATCAGCGCGCCAAGCGCGAGATCGACAAGCGCCCCTTCGGCACCCAGGAAGACGTCTACGGCGACCGCTACGAATGGATCAACCATTCCATGTCGCCCTCACACATCAACGACACCGACTTTCGCGTGACCGTCGGCGGGCCTGATTGCACGCAGCCATATTCCATGTCGGTGTTCAACGTATCGGCCATGAGCTTTGGCGCGCTGTCGGCCAACGCGGTGCTGGCCCTGAACGAAGGCGCACGGCAAGGCGACTTCGCGCACGACACGGGCGAAGGCGGCATCAGCCGCTACCATCGCCAGCCCGGCGGCAGCCTGGTGTGGAACATCGGTTCGGGCTACTTCGGGTGCCGCGACGAGCACGGCGCGTTCTCGGAAGAAGCCTTCGTGCGCAACGCCTGTACGCCGCAGGTCAAGATGATCGAGATCAAGCTGTCGCAAGGCGCCAAGCCGGGCCACGGCGGCATCCTGCCGGCGGGCAAGGTGACGATCGAGATCGCCGAAGCGCGCGGCGTGGCGCCCTGGCAGGACTGCAACTCGCCGGCCAGCCATTCCGCGTTCGACAGCCCCATCGGCCTCATGAAGTTCGTAGCGCGCCTGCGCGAGCTTTCGGGCGGCAAGCCGGTCGGCTTCAAGTTCTGCGTGGGGCATCCCTGGGAATGGTTCGCCATCGTCAAGGCCATGCTGGAAACCGGCATCACGCCCGATTTCATCGTGGTGGACGGCGCAGAAGGCGGCACGGGCGCGGCGCCCGTCGAATTCGTGGATCACGTCGGCACGCCGCTGCGCGAGGCGCTGCGCCTGGTGCACAACACGCTGATCGGCGTGAACCTGCGCGACCGCATCAAACTCGGCGCGTCGGGCAAGATCATCACCGCCTTCGACATGGCGCGCGTGATGGCGATGGGCGCGGACTGGTGCAACGCCGCGCGCGGCTTCATGTTCGCCATCGGCTGCATCCAGGCCCAGGCCTGCCACACCGGCAAGTGCCCCACCGGCGTCACCACGCAGGATCCGTTGCGGCAACGCGCGCTGGTCGTGCCGGACAAGGCGCAGCGCGTGGCGAACTTCCACAAGAACACGCTGCACGCGCTTGCCGAACTGCTGGCCGCGGCAGGCCTGACCCACCCCAGCCAACTGCGTCCTCACCATATCGCGCGCCGCATCTCGCCCAGCGAGATCCGCCTTCTGTCCGCGCTGTTTCCGGAACTGGCGCCCGGCGAACTGCTGCGCGGTGAATTCCGCCATCAGGTCTTTCGCGCAGGCTGGGCGATGGCGCAGGCGCAGTCGTTCCAGCCCACGCACGACATCACCACCGCGCTCGCGCGCGAGCACGCCGCCCAGGCCGCCGCAGCCGGCAATCCCTGAGCGGCGCGGCGGGCGGGCCTGTCGCAGCACATCGCGCCAAGCCCGCCTGCCGCGTTCGCTACAGCCAGCGCTCGAACATGCGCGAGAACGACTCCATGAAGCGGTCGTCCAGGCCGCGCTCTTTCCAGGCCTCGGGCGTGATCTGCACGGCATCGGCCACATCGCGCTGGAACAGCGCTTCCATCTCGGCCGCGAACTCGGGGCCCAGCACCACCGCGTTGATCTCATAGTTCAGCGCAAAGCTGCGCCAATCCATGTTGCTGGAACCGACGGTCGACCAGACGCCGTCGACCACCGCCGTCTTCGCGTGCAGCAGCGCGTCACGCCGTTCGTAGATCTTCACGCCGGCACGCAGCAGATCGGTGTAGTGAGACCGCCCCGCGTGGAACACCAGCGACGAGTCGCTGAATCCCGGCAGCACCAGCACCACGTCCACGCCCCGCCGCGCCGCCGACTGCAACACCTCGATGAACGCGGGGTCCGGCACGAAGTACGCCATCGTGATGTGGATGGATTTCTGCGCACTTTCGAACGCGGACATCAGCGTCAGATAGACCGTATAGCCGTCGCTGCGATCGGGCTGGTTGGCCAGGATGCGGACCGTGGTGTTGCCGACGGGCGGCGCGACCTGCGAATCGCCGCCCTTGATGGGCTCCTTCGCCTGCGACGCCCAACCCGCCTGCAACACCTGCTCCAGTTCGGCGACCGCCGGGCCTTCGATGCGCAGATGCGTGTCGCGCCAGGGCGCGGAATCGGCGTCTTCCGGCGGGTCGCCCGCCTTATCGCCGGAGCCGCCCCCCGAGCCGCCGCCCGAGCCCGAGCCGCCCCCGCCGGAGAACGACGACGACTCGTACACGCTGCTGACGTTGATGCCGCCCAGGTAGCCCACCTTGCCGTCAACGACCAGCACCTTGCGGTGATTGCGCTGGTTCGGCGACCAGCCAGCCCGGGCGTTGACCGGATTGACGGGATTGAAGACGGCCACCTGCACGCCCGCATCGCGCATCCGCTGGAACAACGCATCGGGCGTCTTGATCGTCCCGACCGCGTCCACCATCAACGAGACCTCGGCGCCGCGGTTGTGCGCCGCGATCAACGCCTCGGCAAAGCGCTGGCCTTCGGCGTCGTCCTCGAAGATGTAGGTTTCCATGTGGACGTAGCGGCGCGCCTGACCAATGGACTGCAGCATCGCCTTGTACGTGCTGGGACCATCAGCCAGAAGGCGCACTCGGTTGCCTTTGACCAGCGGCGCGCCGCTGACCGCCTGTTCCACTGCCAGGTGCCTGGCAAGGAAGTCGTCCTTCGGTGTTTGAGGGTCCGCAGCAATGCCTTGCCCGCGACGGTAACTGTCCTGCGCGGCATCCGCGGACAGGCCCGCCTGCGAGGCGCGCGCGTGCCGTTCCTGCGCGTCGGGGACGCTGGCGCAGGCGGCGAGCACGGACGCGACGCACGCAAACAGCACGGCGCGCGCCCACCGGCGCGCGTCGACCGTCAGTTTGTGCAAGATATTGTGCGGCCCACCCCGGCTCTCGGCCGGTAATGGGCTCATGATGCGCCTCTAGCGTCGATTGCCTGCCACGAAAATGCAGCCGAGCACGGCGCCCACCAGCGCCGCCACGCCGACCGACTTCCACGCATTCTCATGCACGTACTCGTCCGCGTAAGCGGTGGCCCGGCGGGCCCGTTCGCGCGCGACGACTTCCCAGCCGCCCGCGGATTCACGCGCATCGGCGAGTTGGCGCTTCAGGCGCGCACGCGCCGATTCGATTTCGGAGCCCGTATACGACGCAGTCGAACGCAAGAGGTCCTCCGTTCCGGCGAGCAGCTCGTGGAAGCTGTCATTCACGCGTTCACGATGCAAAGCCATTTCAGCGCGCTGGTGCTTTCGATTCATGGTAGCTCCTTGTTTTTTTTGGACCGTACCCGCGACACCACCATTGCCTGATGCAACGCAGCATCGCCAGGACTGCGGGACACATCGTTCCGCATGGCCGAAGCCCCATTGTCCATAGCAACGGCCATTTCTGCCCGAGCTTTCGCAACCAGCCGTAAACCGATATTTCAGCGGCGCGAAACTTGCTGATGGGGCTGTCTGGCCCGTACCCAAGGTGAGGCAAACACCTTGTCGCTTCCGGCCAAACGCGTTTTCGATTTCGTAAAAGTCCATTGCATTCAGAGGCTTGGCGCTTGACACCCGAACCCCCTCGGCCGCCACAATAGGTCTTCGCAATGCGCTTCAACCGCCCCAAAAAGGAACTGAACGCATGGTTTCCCCTTCCGCACTCCTTGCCGCCGTTTCTCCTGAATTCGTCGCGCAAGAACCGCAGCATCAAAGCGCCGAGCAGATCGAATTGCACGACGGGTTGCTGGACAGCCCGGCCCACATCGACCCCAAGTTTCTGTACGACGCCCTCGGCTCGTCGCTTTTTACGGCCATCACGCAGTTGCCCGAGTACTACCCGACGCGCTGCGAGGACGAAATCTTCCGACGCCATGGCGCGGATATCGCCCGCCACGTCGGTCCGGTGCAGGCCATGATCGATCTGGGCGCCGGCGACTGCGTCAAGGCAGAGCGGCTGTTTGCCAGCCTGCAGCCCAGCCACTACGTGCCGGTGGACATTTCTGCCGACTATCTGCAGGCGGCTGTCCGCCGCCTGAAGCTGTCCTATCCCGACATGCGGATCACGGCCGTGGGACAGGATTTTTCGCATGAACTTGCGTTGCCGGCCGACATCCCGACGCAGCAGCGCCTCTTCTTTTATCCGGGCTCCAGCATCGGCAACCTGGGTCCCGACAGCGCGTACGCCATGCTGCGGAGGATTCGCGAAGCGTGTCCCGGCGGCGGGCTGCTGATCGGCGTTGACCGCGTCAAGCCCAGAAGCGTGCTTGAACCCGCGTACGACGACGCGTTGCATCTGACGGCCGCGTTCAACCTGAATCTACTGCGCCACGTGAACGCGGTGCTGGGCAGCGATTTCAATGTCGACGACTGGCGCCATGTGGCCATCTTCAATAGCGAACGCTCGCGGGTCGAGATGCACCTGGAAGCGCAGCGCGCATTGCGCGTGACCTGGCCCGGCGGCCATCGCGACTTCAAGCGCGGCGAGCGCATCCATACGGAGAACTCGTACAAGTTCACGCCACAGGCCTTCAGCGACCTGCTCCATCGCGCAGGCTTTGGCAATGTTGAACACTGGTCGGATGCCCGAGACTGGTTTTCTGTTTTCAGCGCCCGCGCCTGACGCGGGACCACCCACGACGCCCCCCGGAGGATCGCCATGGACCCCGCATGCCTGCTGACCCATCCCGCCATCGCGCCCTACGCGAGCGGACAGGCTGGACAGCACGACCGCTACGACGCCGTGCGCTCGACCACGACCGCGCTGGCCGCGCCACTGAGCCCCGAAGACTGCCAGGTGCAATCCATGCCGGACTGCAGCCCCGTCAAATGGCATCTGGCCCACACCACCTGGTTCTTCGAGACGTTCCTGCTGGCGCGCTTCGACACATCGACGCCGCCCTTCCATCCGCAATACCGGATGCTGTTCAATTCCTACTACAACGCTGTCGGCGCAAAACATCCGCGCCCGCAGCGCGGCCTCCTGTCGCGCCCGCCGCTCGCTGAGGTGCTGCGGTACCGCCAATACGTCGACGAAGCGATGCACGCGCTGATTTCGCGACTGGGCGGCAACGATGCCGACTTCGACGCCCTGCTCGAACTTGGCCTGAACCACGAGCAGCAGCACCAGGAATTGATCCTCACCGATCTCAAGCACATGCTGTCGGCCAATCCGCTCAAACCCGCCTACGTTGCGCCCGGCCAACCCGCACAGCCGCCCGCCACGGACGCCGGCTGGACCCGCTACGAGGGCGGCATCACGCGCATCGGCCACGACGGACGCGGCTTTGCGTTCGACAACGAAGGCCCCGCTCACGACGTCCTGCTGCCGCCCTTCTGGCTTTCTGATCGTCTCGTGACCCAGCGGGAATTCCTGGACTTCATCAACGACGGCGGCTATGAGCGGCCCGAACTGTGGCTGTCTATGGGTTGGGACATGGTGTGCGCGCAAGGTTGGCGCGCACCGCTGTATTGGGAAAGCGACGACGATGGCTGGCGCGTCTTCACATTGCGCGGTATGCAGGCGCTGGAACTGGAGGCGCCCGTCACACACGTCAGCTATTTCGAAGCCGACGCCTATGCGCGATGGGCGGGCGCACGCCTGCCGCGAGAAGCCGAATGGGAACACGCCGCCCGGCAGATGTCCGAAGACACCTACTCGGCCCGCGCCAACCTGCTTGAAAACGGTCACCTCGACACACGCCCCGCCCCCGAACGCAACGGCCAGCGCGGTCCGGTGCAACTGTTCGGCGACGCGTGGGAATGGACGTCGAGCGGCTACGACGCCTACCCCGGCTTCAAGCCCAGCGCTGGCGCGGTCGGCGAGTACAACGGCAAATTCATGTGCAACCAGTACGTGCTTCGAGGCGGCTC
>Ga0256879_1000250_pt1 | contig 12049 bp, 10 predicted proteins | sample MC6MC0437MT_FD_186346 | JGI IMG/M metagenome (GOLD analysis project Ga0256879, IMG submission 186346) | Metatranscriptome of enriched soil aggregate microbial communities from Iowa State University, Ames, United States - MC6-MC0437-MT... | ecosystem: Environmental > Terrestrial > Soil >... | reverse complement strand
GTTCATGCTCACCGATACGCCGAAATCGTTCTGCGCGAAGGTGTTGTACGAGCCCGATTCGACCAGCAGCGTGTTCACCAGGTCGGTGTTCGGGGTCAGCGTGTACTTGAGATCGAACAGGCCACGGCCGATCAGGCCGGTGCGGGTCGAGTCGTCTTCGGTGTTGTGGGTGCGGCGCACACCGGGACCGATCTGCGCATCCATGTAGAAACGCTCGGCGTCGATGATCCGGGTGCCGTAACCCAGACCGAACGAACTCTGGCGGTCGTAGGTGGCGAAATCGTCGCGCTCGTAACGCACCGTGGCGGTGATCTGGCGGTGTTCGCCCAGCTGCAGCGCGCTACCGGCACTGCCGGTGTAGCGGTTGGCGGTGGTGTTGCGGCGGCGGATGGTGGTGCCGTCGTCATTGGTATCGGTGTACTCCGAGCGCGAGCGCAGGCCGAACAGGTCCATGCTGTGCACCCAGTCATCGTCGGTGTAGCGCAGGCGCAGACGACCGTTGAAGCTCTCGGTATTGCTGTTGCCGCGGGCCGAGGCAAAGCCCAGTTCACCGCCACTGCCGCTCCAGGGGGAGGTCATCGCCGCCAGTTCGGCAACGTCCTGTGCATAAACCGCCGGGGCGCAGAGCAGCAGGGGAACAAGCAACGAAACGCGCAGGGACATCAACGGTTCTCCGTGATCGGACAAGGGGGAGGGACAACAAGGGGGGGATGATACTTGATGCGTTCAGCGTCACATTCGGCTAAGCGCCCCGGCTTTAGGGCACGTTCGGCCTCGGCCCCTGTTCAGGGAATATCGATGCGCAGTGAGGCGTCATCGAAGCGCGAATAGGTCACGGTGATCCGGAACGGCTGCCCGTTGGTCTCACCCTTGCGCTCGATCTGCACCGGCAGGCCCTGCGCATTGATCCAGTACAGCAGGCCGTCGGGCGCTGCGGTGGCGTGGCGGACCTCGTATTTGTGCGCGCGCTGGCCACCGGCCCGTTCCTCGCCGAGGTCGCGCACCTGCAGCTGGGCCGGCTCCAGATCGGCCGGCAATGGATTGCGCCACTGGGCCAGCATCCCTTCGGGCACCGGGATCTGGCGCACTTCGCCGGCCCGCTGCAGGAAGAAGGTGCCGCCGACGATTGTCTGCGGGCCGTCGTCGGTGATCAGGCGGTAGCGGTCCGGGGCCACGTAGTCCAGCTGCGCCTCCACGGCGCGCGGGCCCTGCATCTTCATCACCGCATGGAAGCTGCGCAGCTGGCCGAAGCGCTGGCTGGCGGCCAGCACGGTGCCGACCGGGTCGGACGCCGGCGCGGTCGCGGTCGCGGCAGGCACCGCGGCCACAGGCGTTTCAGTGCGCCCACAGCCACTGAGCAGCAGGGCGGCGGCGGACAGGGCAAGGGCGGGCAACAGGCGCATGACGGGCGGCAGCAGGCGGTGGGGGGCCCACGATAGCCGAAGATGCAGCTCAAGCCGCCACAACGACGGCGACTCGGACATAATCGGGTCATGGACCGATATGAACGCATCAACGCCCTGCATCGCCTGCTCAAGTCCGCCCGTTACCCGGTAACGGTGGCGGCCCTGCAGGAAAAACTGGAGTGTTCCCGCGCGACTGTCTACCGCGACCTGGCCTTCCTGCGCGATGCGCTGATGGCGCCGGTGGAAGGCGATGGCGAGGCGGGCTTCCGCTACCAGGCCGACGAAAGCGACCGCTTCGAGCTGCCGGGCCTGTGGCTGAGCTCGGAGGAACTGCATGCGCTGCTGGCCTCCCAGCACCTGCTCTCGCGTACGGGGGGCGGCGTGCTGTCCTCGGTGCTGGCCCCGCTGCAGCAGCGCATCGAAGGCCTGCTGGCCGCGCAGGCCGGCGTTTCGACCTGGCCGGTCGACCGGGTCCGGGTGATCCCGCACCGCGGCCGCAAATTCGATGAGGCCAGCTTCCGTGCGGTGGCCTCGGCAGTGCTGGAGCGCAAGCAGCTGGCCTTCGAGTACCGGGCCCGTTCGACGGATGAGGCGACCCAGCGCACCGTGTCGCCGCAGCGCATGACCCATTACCGGGACAACTGGTACCTCGATGCCTGGGACCACGGCCGCGAGGGCCTGCGCAGCTTCGCCGTGGACCGCATCTACAAGGCACGCGTGATCGATACCACCGCGCGCGATGTGGATGAGAGCGAGCTGGACGAGCAGCTGGGGGCCAGCTACGGCATCTTCTCCGGGCCGCCCAAGGGCTGGGCCACGATCGTGTTCAGTGCCAAGGCCGCACGCTGGGTGGCCGATGAGCACTGGCATTCCAAGCAGCAGGGCCGTTTCCTGCCCGATGGCCGCTATGAGCTGAAACTGCCTTACAGCGTTTCGCGCGAGCTGCTGATGGATGTGCTGCACTACGGCTCGGACGCGGAAATCGTCGAGCCGGTGATGCTGCGCGAACAGGCCAAGGCATTGCTGGCCCTGGCGCTGACCAGCTACGAGTAAGCCGGCCCGGCCGGCATCGGCTCATGCCGTGGGGTCATATGCCCCGGATTCCGCAAGGGCCGGGGCGTGCGGTATCGTGGGGCGCTGCTGCCCTTACGGATCCCGCTGCCCCCATGAAAAAGTACCTGCTGCTCCCGTTGCTTGCCGCCTCGCTGGCCCTGGCCGCCTGTGGCAAGCCGGCCAACGATTCCAAGAAGCTGGTGGTCGCCGCTACCGCGGTGCCGCACGCCGAGATCCTCGCCGTGGTCAAGCCGATCCTGGAAAAGGAAGGCCTGACCCTGGACGTGCGCGTATTCAATGATTACGTGCAGCCCAACGACCAGCTGGTGCAGAAGCAGGTCGATGTGAACTACTTCCAGACCGAGCCCTACCTGGACGCCTACAACCGCGACCGCAAGACCGACCTGGTCAAGGTGATCGGCGTGCACATCGAACCCTTCGGTGCGTACTCGCGCCGCTTCAAATCCCTCGATGCGCTGCCCAACGGCGCCGACGTGGTGATTCCCAACGACCCGAGCAACAACAGCCGCGCGCTGATCCTGCTGCACAAGGCCGGCGTGATCACGCTCAAGGACCCGACCAATGCGTTGGCGACCCAGCGCGACATCATCGCCAACCCGAAGCAGCTCAAGTTCCGCGAGCTGGACTCGGCGATGCTGCCGCGCGTGCTGGACCAGGTGGACCTGGCCCTGATCAACACCAACTACGCGCTGGATGCCGGGCTCAACCCGACCCAGGATGCGCTGGCGATCGAAAGCAAGGATTCGCCGTACGTGAACTTCCTCGTTGCCCGCCCGGACAACAAGGACGATGCCCGCGTGCAGCAGCTGGCCAAGGCCCTGACCGGCCCGGAAGTGAAGGCTTTCATCGCCGAGAAGTACAAGGGCGCGGTCCTCCCGGCGTTCTGAGGGGTCACCCCACGCGGAAGCCCATCGTCGCTTCGACCGCCTGCTGCCAGCCGGCGTACAGCGCCTCGCGCTGATCCACCGGCATCTGCGGGGTGAAGCGGCGGTCCACCGCCCACTGCTCGGCGATGTCCGCCCGGCTGCTCCAGAAGCCCGTGGCCAGCCCGGCCAGATAGGCAGCGCCCAGCGCGGTGGTTTCGGCCACCTGCGGGCGCAGCACCGGCACGCCCAGGATGTCGCTCTGGAACTGCGCCATGAAGTCGTTGGCGATCGCACCGCCATCGGCGCGCAGTTCCTTCAGCTCGATGCCCGCATCGGCCTGCATTGCGGCCAGCACGTCGCGGGTCTGGTAGGCCATTGATTCCACCGCCGCGCGGATGAAATGCTCCTTGGTGGTGCCGCGGGTCAGCCCGAACATCGCCCCGCGCACATCGCTGCGCCAGTACGGGGCGCCCAGTCCCACGAAGGCGGGCACCAGGTACACACCGCCGTTGTCGGCGGCCCGTTCGGCGTAGGCCTGGCAATCGCTGGATTTGCCGAACATGCGCAGCCCGTCGCGCAGCCACTGCACCACCGAGCCGGCGACGAAGATCGAGCCTTCCAGCGCGTATTCCACACGGCCGTCGATGCCCCAGGCGATGGTGGTGAGCAGGCCATTCTCGGACACCACCGCCTTGTCACCGGTGTTCATCAGCATGAAACAGCCGGTGCCATAGGTGTTCTTGGCCATGCCCGGTTCGAAGCAGGCCTGGCCGAACAGCGCGGCCTGCTGGTCGCCGGCGATACCGGCGATGGGCAGGTGCTGGTCGAAAAAGAACTGTGCCTGGGTGGTGGCATACACCTCGCTGGAGCTGCGCACCTGCGGCAGCATCGCGCGCGGAATGTTGAACAGCGCCAGCAGCTCGTCATCCCACTGCAGCGCATGGATATCGAACAGCAGCGTGCGCGCGGCATTGGTGACATCGGTGACGTGCGCCTGGCCGCCACTGAGGTTCCAGATCAGCCAGCTGTCGATGGTGCCGAACAGCAGCTCGCCGCGTTCGGCACGTGCCTGCGCGCCCTCGACGTGGTCGAGGATCCAACGGATCTTGGTCGCGGAAAAATAGGCATCGATCAACAGCCCGGTCTTGCGCCGGATCAGCGGCTCGTGACCCTCGGCCTTGAGCTGCTCGCAGATCGCATGGCTCTGCCGCGACTGCCACACCACGGCGTTGTGGATCGGCTGGCCGGTGGCCTTGTCCCAGACCACGGTGGTTTCGCGCTGGTTGGTGATGCCGATGCCGGCGATCGTGCGCGGGTCCACCTGATGGCGGTTCAACAGTTCGGTGATCGTGGTGTAGACGCTGGTCAGGATCTCGCGCGGGTCATGCTCGACCCAGCCCGGCTGCGGGAAGATCTGGGTGAACTCGCGCTGCGCGCTGCCGGCGATGCGCCCGGCACGGTCAAACAGGATGGCGCGCGAACTGGTCGTGCCCTGGTCGATGGCGAGCACGTAGTGCTTGTCCATGGTCTGCTCCGTGGAAATCGATGCCGTAAGGCGTGACAGGTGTACAGCCTACGGCATCGAAACGCGCGCCTGCAGCGTGGCCGCCAAGGCCTCGCGCTGGCGGGGATCCAGTCGCAGGCCCAGATGGCCGCGGCGCCACAGCACATCGTCGGCGCTGCGCGCCCATTCGTGTGCGATGAGGTAGTCCAGCTCGCGGTCGTACAGGCCGCCGCCGTGGTCCTGGCCCAACGCGTCGAGCGTCTGCGCATCATCGAGCAGTCGCATCGCACGCGTGCCGTAGCTGGCGGCCAGGCGCTGCAGCAGGGCAGGGGGCAGGCCAGGGTGACCGCGCAGCAGTGCATCGGCCACCTCTGCGGCCGTGCCGCCATCGCCCCCCGGCAACGGCGGCCCGCCGGCCGTCCACGCCGCACCCATCTCCGACAGCGAGGGTGACAGGCGCCCCAAGGCGTCCTCGGCCAATGCGCGGTAGGTGGTCAGCTTGCCGCCCAGCACGCTCAGCAGCGGTGCGCCGGCGGTATCCACGTCCAGCCGGTAATCGCGCGTGACCCGCGACGCATCGCGGTGATGGTCGGCCAGCAGCGGGCGCACCCCGCTGTAGCGCCAGACGATGTCTTCGGCGCGCACGGGCGCCCGCAGGAACCGGTTCACCGCGTCGAGCAGATAGGCCTGCTCGTCGGCGCGGGGCTGCACCTGCGCCGGATCACCGTCGTAGTCGGTATCGGTGGTGCCGATCAGGGTGAAGTCCTGCTCAAAGGGAATCGCAAACACCACCCGCTGGTCGGGTTGCTGGAACAGGTAGGCGCTGTCATGCGCGAACAGGCGCGGCACCACCAGGTGGCTGCCCTGCACAAGCCGCAGCCCGAGCGGTGCATCCAGCCCGGCGCGTTGCAGGACCGTGCCGGCCCAGGGCCCGCTGGCATTGACCACGCACCGGGCGCGGATGCGCTGCACGGCGCCGGTGGCCGTGCGCAGTACCGCCCACCAGTGATCGCGGTGGCGGATCAACTGTTCGCAGCGGGTGCGCGTGCGGATCTCGGCACCACGCTCGTGCGCGTCCCGTGCGTTGAGCACCACCAGCCGCGCATCGTTGACGCGCGCATCGGCATATGTGAAGCCGGTCCGGTAACCCGGCTGCAACGTCTCGCCGCGGGGATCGCGTTGCAGGTCGATGCATTGAGAAGCAGGGAAATGCGCATTGGCGCGGCCCAGGTGGTCGTACAGCCACAGGCCGGCACGCAGCATCCATGCCGGGCGCAGATGGCGCGCATGCGGCAGCACGAACGTGGTCGGGGCAATGAGGTGCGGGGCGAGCTGGCGCAGCGTTTCGCGTTCGTTGAGCGCCTTGCGCACCAGTGCGATTTCACCCTGCTGCAGGTAGCGCAGGCCACCGTGGATCAGCTTGGTGCTGGCGCTGGAGGTGTGGGCGGCCAGGTCATCCTGCTCGCACAGGCAGACCGAGAGCCCGCGCCCGGCCGCATCCCGCGCGATCCCGACGCCATTGATGCCGCCACCCACCACCAGCATGTCGAAGGACTCGCGCATCGGCTCCCCGGGGCGGATCGGCGTGGTCCGCCGTGGTGGCCAGTGTCGGGCAGTGGTCGGCAACGCCCGATGAAAGTTGCCGACCCCCAACGACAACGGGCCCGCGAAGGGCCCGTTGTGCGTACTGCATGGAAGCGGACGGCGTGCTTAGAAGCGCGCGCCGATGCCGAAGCCCACGGTCCACGGATCCAGCTTGGCCTTGTCGCCGGTGCCTTCACCGTTGACGGTCAGCTCCGGGCGCGAATGCATGTAGCGGGCATCGGCGCGGGCGAACCAGGTGCTGTTGATGTTCATGTCCACGCCGACGGTGCCGATGGCGCCCTTGGCGGTCTTCACGCCGATGTGGCCGATGTCGCTGGCGAGATCTTCATTGCTGAAGTTGGACTCGTAGTAACCGGCGCCCACGAACGGACGGAACACGTTGTCGGCCTGGCCGAAGTGGTACTGGCCGCTCAGCGCGATCGGCTGCTGTTCGACGGTACCCAGGCGGGCGCCATCGGTGCCGCGCACGCGGTGATCGAACTTGTCGGCTGCGCCCCACAGTTCCACGGCCCAGTTGTCGTTGATGTAGTAGCTGAAGCTCAGGGTCGGGGCCGGGCCGCCGTCCACCTTGCGCACGCCATCAAGCGGATCGTTCTTCGGCTGCAGCAGCGACACGCCGCCGACCACGGCGAAGTGCTTGCCCGAAGCGGTATCAACAGTGCTGTCCTGCGCGAAAGCAGCCGGCGCAAAAGCAAGAGCAGTCAGGGTAGCCAGGGTCAGGGTACGGATGGAGCGCATGGGGGAATCTCCTCAGGATGTTTTTGTTCTGGGCCCCGGTGTTGTGGGGCGAGGCAACCGTAGTCCCCGCAATATGAATCGCATCCGACGCACGTTAAAATTTAGTTGTTTCCATTCAGCGATCAGTGCGAAACCGCTGTATTTACGGGCGATCATGCAATGCCTGACATTCATGCATCTGGTGATGGTGTGATGGAAACGACAACCTGCATCGGCTTCCCTGCGCAGCTGAACGCCGATGGCCGCGTGCTGGTACTCGGCTCGATGCCGGGCATTGCATCGCTGCAGGCCGCGCGGTACTACGCCCATCCGCGCAACCGTTTCTGGCCGTTGATGGGCGTGCTGTGCGGGATCGACGCGACGCTTCCTTATCCGGAACGCGTGCGTGCATTGAACGCGGCCGGTGTGGGCGTGTGGGATGTGATCGGGCAGTGCCAGCGGCGCGGCAGCTTGGATGCGTCGATCGTGCGCGGCAGTGAAGTGCCCAATGCGCTGGGTGCAGTGATCGAGCGATTGCCTGCGCTGCGCGCGATCGCCTGCAATGGCGGCACCGCGTACCGGGCGTTCCAGCGTTTCATCCTGCCGGGGCTGGTCGGCGCGGCGCGCGAGGTCCCGGTCTGGTCGCTGCCCTCTACCAGTCCGGCCAACGCAGCCTGGCCGTTGCCCCGGCTGGTGGAGGCGTGGCAGCCGCTGGCCGAGGCCATACGGCGCTGAGGCGGGGACAGCAGCGGACAATACGGTACCGACTGGAAAATTCCGCTTTGCACTGTGCCAAGCCGAATCCGGCCAAAGCAGATGCCTGCAACAGGCTGTCCCGGGACAGGGGCGCTGAAAATTCGCCAAGCTGGTTGGCGCTGGCGCGCGAAGCCCCCACAATAGGCGATTCCCTACACCAGATTGCCGGAGTTTTCCCCATGGCCGAAATCAAGGAAGCACTTGTCCCCGATATCGGTGACTACAGCGATATCCCGGTAATCGAGGTGCTGGTCGCCGTTGGAGATACCGTCAAGAAAGACCAGGGTCTGGTGACGCTGGAATCGGACAAGGCCACGATGGAAGTGCCGTCCTCGGTGGCCGGTATCGTCAAGGAAATCAAGGTCAAGATCGGCGACAACCTCTCCGAGGGCAAGCTCGTGGCCCTGATCGAAGTCAGCGACGAGGCCGCCGCGCCGGCCGCTGCCGCTGCTGCTCCGGCCCCGGCCGCCAAGACCGAAGCGGCCGAGACCGCGACCAAGGTCGAGCCCGTCGCGACCCCGGCCGAGCCGGACAAGCTGGCCGCCCGTGATATCGACCAGTCCGCCGCCAAGCCGACCCAGCCGGCCCCGGCCGCCGCTGCCCCGTCGGGTGGCTCGCCGACCAGCCCGCCGGTCGCCTTCAACGCCGACAGCGTGCTGCCGCAGAAGGTCCCCTACGCTTCGCCGGCCGTGCGCGTGTTCGCCCGCGAGCTGGGCGTGGACCTGAACCAGCTGAGCGGCACCGAGAAGGGTGGCCGGATCACCAAGTCCGACGTGCAGAAGTTCGTCAAGTCGGCCCTGGCCGGCGGCGGCGCTGCCACCGGCGGCACCGTGGCGGCCGGTGGCGGCCTTAACCTGCTGGCCTGGCCGAAGGTTGACTTCAGCAAGTTCGGTGAGGTCGAAGTCCAGCCGCTGTCGCGCATCAAGAAGATCTCCGGCGCGAACCTGGCCCGCAACTGGGCGATGATTCCGCATGTCACCCAGTTCGAACAGGCTGACATCACCGAGCTGGAAGCACTGCGCGTGGCCCTGAACAAGGAAAACGAGAAGGCCGGCATCAAGCTGACCATGCTCGCCTTCCTGGTCAAGGCCAGCGCCGCGGCGCTGAAGAAGTTCCCGGAGTTCAACGCCTCGCTGGATGCCAGCGGCGAGAACCTGACCCTGAAGAAGTACTTCAACATCGGCTTCGCGGCCGATACGCCGAGCGGCCTGGTCGTGCCGGTGATCCGCGATGTCGACAAGAAGGGGGTGGTGCAGATCGCGCAGGAATCCGGCGAACTGGCCAAGAAAGCCCGCGACGGCAAGCTCGGCCCGGCCGACATGAGCGGTGGCTGCTTCTCGATCAGCTCGCTGGGCGGCATCGGTGGCACCGCGTTCACCCCGATCGTCAATGCACCGGAAGTGGCCATCCTGGGCGTGTCCAAGTCGTCGATCCAGCCGGTCTGGAACGGCAAGGAATTCGCCCCGAAGCTGATGCTGCCGCTGTCGCTGAGCTATGACCACCGCGTCATCGACGGCGCGCTGGCTGCCCGCTTCACCACCTACCTCTCGCAGGTGCTGGCCGACATGCGGCGCGTCCTGCTGTGAAGCAGGGCCTGGTCCTGGCCGGGCTGCTGATGGCGCTGCCGATGGCGCAGGCGGGCGCGCGCGAATGCGCGTCCGACCTGGGCCATGGCTGGCCCCCGGCAGTCGGCAACTATGGCCAGGCAGTGGAAACCCTGTTCGACGGCAAGGCGCAGCCGGCGTTGTCGCTGGTCAGCCTGCCCAGCAGTGGCGTGGAAACCGGCGTAGCGTTGCTGCCCGGTCCCCAGGGCCAGGCATGGACGCTGCGCTACAGCCGGGCCGACAAGCGCGTCTACAGCTGGAACAGCGGCGCCCGCCAGGGCGGCGTGGAACTGCGGGTGGACCAGCAGCCGGACCAGTACCAGGTCAGCATCCCGGCGCCGTTGGCGCAGCGGTTGCTGCACAGCTGGCAGGCCGCGTTGGCCGCGCAGGTGCCGGCCGAGCGCAAGGCGCCGGTGCTGGACGGTGACGTGCTGTCCTTCACCGTGGCCGGCCAGCGTTACAGCGGCACCCGGCCGGAGTGCGGTGCGGGCCGGCTGATGATGAAACAGGTGGCGCTGCTGATCCAAGCCAGCGACACCAAGGAAAAGAAGCTCGACCGTCGCTGGAAAGATCTGGACGAGTCGCTCGACGAACTGCAGCAACTGCTCGGCGGCAAGGCCGTCTGAGCACCAGGAGAACACGAATGGCCGCAATTGAAATCAAGGTTCCCGACATCGGCGATTACAGCGGTGTCCCGGTGATCGAACTGCTGGTCGCCGTGGGTGACACGGTGAAGAAGGACCAGGGTCTGGTCACGCTGGAATCGGACAAGGCAACGCTGGAAGTGCCGTCCTCGGCCGCCGGTGTGGTCAAGGAAATCAAGGTCAAGCTCGGCGACAACCTCTCCGAAGGCGACGTCGTGCTGCTGCTGGAAGCCGAAGGCGAGGCCGCCGTGCCTGCCGCGCCGGCCAAGGCCGAAGCGCCGAAGGCCGAGGCCGCTCCGGCCAGCAAGCCGCCGGTGACCCCGTCGCACCGCGCCCCGGCCGAACCGGCCGCGCCGCAGCCGGCGCTGTCCTCGGGCAAGCCGGCCGATATCGACTGCAAGATGGTGGTGCTGGGCGCAGGCCCGGGCGGTTATACCGCCGCCTTCCGTTCGGCCGATCTGGGCGTGGATACCGTGCTGATCGAGCGTTACGCCAGCCTCGGTGGCGTCTGCCTCAACGTGGGCTGCATCCCGTCCAAGGCGCTGCTGCATGCCGCCGCGGTGATCGATGAAGTCGCCCATGCCGGTGATTTCGGCGTCGAGTTCGGCAAGCCGACCATCACCCTGGACAAGCTGCGCGGCTACAAGGAAAAAGTGGTCACCCAGCTGACCAAGGGCCTGGCCGGCATGGCCAAGCAGCGCAAGGTGCGCACCGTACAGGGCGTGGCCAAGTTCGTCTCGGCCAACGAGCTGGAAATCGCCGGCGACGACGGCAAGACCCAGCTGCTGCGCTTCGAGCAGTGCATCATCGCCGCCGGTTCGCAGGCGGTGAAGCTGCCGAACTTCCCGTGGGACGACAAGCGCGTCATGGACTCCACCGACGCGCTGGAGCTGGCCGAAGTGCCGGGCAAGCTGCTGGTGGTCGGTGGCGGCATCATCGGCCTGGAAATGGCGACGGTGTATGCGGCGCTGGGCAGCAAGGTGACCGTGGTCGAGTTCATGGACCAGCTGATGCCGGGCGCCGACAAGGACCTGGTCAAGCCGCTGGCCGACCGTCTGAAGAAGCAGGGCGTCGAGGTCCACCTGAAGACCAAGGCGACCGACGTCAAGGCTGACAAGGCCGGCATCACCGTGTCCTTCGAAGCCGCCGTGGAAGGCGAAAAGCCGGGTCTGGAAGCAACCACCTTCGACCGCGTGCTGGTTGCCGTGGGCCGCTCGCCGAACGGCAAGAAGATCGATGCCGAGAAGGCCGGCGTGCAGGTCACCGACCGTGGCTTCATCCCGGCTGACCGCCAGATGCGCACCAACGTGCCGCACATCTTTGCGATCGGCGACATCGTTGGCAACCCGATGCTGGCCCACAAGGCCACGCACGAGGGCAAGCTGGCCGCGGAAGTGGCCGCCGGCGAGAAGAAGGAGTGGGTGGCACGCGTGATTCCGTCGGTGGCTTACACCAACCCGGAAATCGCGTGGGTCGGCGTGACCGAAACCGAAGCCAAGGCCAAGGGCCTGAAGGTCGGCGTGGCCAAGTTCCCGTGGGCCGCCAGTGGCCTCGCGATCGGCATCGGCCGCACCGAGGGCTTCACCAAGCTGATCTTCGACGAAGAGACCCACCGCATCATCGGTGGCGCGATCGTCGGCGTGCATGCCGGTGATCTGCTGGCCGAGATCGGCCTGGCGATCGAGATGGGCGCCGAGGCCGAGGACATCGGCCACACCATCCACGCGCATCCGACGCTGAGCGAATCGGTGGCGATGGCCGCGGAAATCTACGACGGCACGATCACCGATCTGTACATGCCGAAGAAGAAGTAATCGGCGGTCACCATCATTGATGGTGACTCCGGTTCAACGAAAAACCCCGGCGAAAGCCG
>Ga0256879_1000239_pt1 | contig 12229 bp, 9 predicted proteins | sample MC6MC0437MT_FD_186346 | JGI IMG/M metagenome (GOLD analysis project Ga0256879, IMG submission 186346) | Metatranscriptome of enriched soil aggregate microbial communities from Iowa State University, Ames, United States - MC6-MC0437-MT... | ecosystem: Environmental > Terrestrial > Soil >... | reverse complement strand
GTAAGAGTAAGATTTGCCCCTAGTCCGACAGGAGGGCTGCATTTAGGTGGTGTACGTACCGCTTTGTTTAATTATCTGTTTGCTAAAAAACATAACGGAACGTTTGTTTTGCGTGTTGAAGACACGGATCAGACACGTTTTGTTGAGGGAGCAGAAGAATACATCGTTTCTTGTTTGGAATGGTGTGGGATGTCGCCAGATGAGAGCCCGCAAAAAGGTGGGGAATTTGGGCCGTATCGTCAAAGTGAACGTAAAGCAACCTACAAACAGTATGCGGATCAGTTAATTGCTGATGGCTATGCTTACTATGCTTTTGATACCCCGGAAGAACTGGACGCAAAACGTAAGGAGATTCCTAATTTTACTTACGGATTAGCAACACGCGAAGGGATGCGCAATTCCCTCACACTTAGCGAAAATGAAGTAGCTGAACTTTTGGCCAATAACACCCCGCACGTTGTGCGTATTAAAATGCCTAAAGATGAACTGGTTTCTTTTACAGATCTGATTAGGGGGCATGTAAGTTTTGATACAAATTTAGTTGACGATAAAGTTTTATTAAAGGCCGATGGGATGCCTACTTATCACTTAGCCGTTGTTGCAGATGATAAGGCAATGGAAATCAGTCATATTTTTAGAGGCGAGGAGTGGCTTCCGTCTGCTCCAATACATATCTTGTTGTGGCGTTACCTTGGATGGGAAGATATAATGCCTCAATGGATTCATTTGCCACTGATACTAAAACCAGATGGGAACGGAAAACTAAGTAAGCGTGATGGCGACAGATTAGGCTTCCCGGTTTATGCACAAAACTGGACTGACCCAAAAACCGGTGATTTAACCAAAGGGTTTAAAGAACTTGGTTTTATGCCTGAAGCGTTTGTGAATTTATTGGCAATGCTTGGCTGGAATGATGGTACAGATCAGGAATTGTTTTCTTTAGCAGAATTAATTGATAAGTTCTCGGTTGAACGTATAAGCAAGGCCGGAGCAAAATTTGATTTCGAAAAAGCCAAGTGGTATAACCATGAATGGATTAAAAATGCTGATGCCCAAAAATTATTACCTACAGTAAAAGCAGCATTTGCGGATCAAGGTATTACGGTTAAAGATGATGCTTATTTGCTGAAAGTAATTGATTTGGTTAAAGATAGATGTAATTTGTTGAGCGACTTTGTTACTCAGGCCACTTACTTTTTTGTGGCCCCTGCTGAATATGACCTGGCTGCGGTAAAACCAAAGTGGACAGCAGAGAAGGCTGCATTTTTTGATGCCTATACTTTATTGGTAACCGATAATGCTACTGCTTTAGAGTTAGAAGAGAAATTTAAAGAATTAGCTGGCACACATCAATTTAAACCGGGGGAGCTAATGCTGCCACTTAGAATAATGCTTGTTGGTGGTAAATTCGGTCCCGGCGTATTTGATATTGCCCTTGTTTTAGGGGCAGCTGAAACTGTGCAAAGAATAAAGAATGCATTGACTGCGTTTAACTAATTATTTTGTAATTTGGTATGACAATTGTCTCGGATTCTTGTCTTATCAAATTAAAAAATAATTATATGCAGTGGTTCGGAAAAGGAAGTGGTAATATCGACGATAGAAGGGGTATGAGTGGCGGCACCATTGGTGGTGGCGTTGGTATTATCATTGTAGTTTTAGGTCTTCTCTTCGGAAAAGATTTGACAGGTCTGGTTAGCCAGTTGCCTGTAAATAATGTGACACAATCTGAGGGTAAACAAGGAGACCCGACTGATGCGGAAGGTAAGTTTGTGGATGGCGTTCTTGAGTCGACAAACCAAGTCTGGGAACAGCAATTTCAAAGCCTGGGACAGGAATACGAAAAGCCAAGAATGGTTTTGTTTACCAATATGGTACAGTCGGCCTGTGGAAATGCAAGCTCGGCGGTTGGTCCATTCTATTGTCCGGGAGATCATAAAGTATATATTGACCTGTCCTTTTATCAGGATCTAAAAGACAGATTTGGTGCCGCCGGTGATTTTGCACAAGCTTATGTAATTGCTCATGAGGTAGGCCATCACGTTCAGAATTTGTTGGGTATCTCTGATAAATTGCAAAAGGCCAGAGGGCAGGTAAGTGAGGTTGAGTACAATCGGTTGTCTGTTAAACTGGAATTACAGGCAGATTTTCTTGCGGGCTTATGGGCACATCATGCTCAAAACTTAAAAGACTTTAAATTAGAAGAGGGAGATATTGACGAAGCTTTAAATGCAGCGAATGCAATAGGTGATGATAAATTGCAGAAACAGGCTCAAGGAGAGGTTGTTCCTGATGCATTTACTCATGGGACATCTGCACAAAGAATGTATTGGTTTAAGAAGGGATTTGAGACCGGAGATATTAACCAAGGGGATACATTCAGTTCAAAACAATTATAAATAAGCGCGCAGGTTTGCAATTTTTTTGATATATATATAAGTTTAAACGCTTAATATTATCAAGAGTTGTATAACTTTAGAACAAAACTATTATACAAATTATTTTGCTAATGCTATTTAGAAGCTTATTCCCCTTTAATAATGATATTAATTGTAGATGATACGCCAGAGAACCTTATCTCTTTAAAAAGGGTTCTTGAAAGGCATAATTTTGAAGTTGATACCGCATCCTCAGGTGAAGAAGCTTTAAAAAAAGTTCTTAAGAATGAATATGTCCTGATTATTTTGGACGTGCAAATGCCCGGGATGGATGGCTTTGAAGTAGCGGAAGCTATTTCAGGGTACAGTAAGGCCAAAGAAACGGCTATAATATTTTTATCTGCCGTAAATAAAGAACTCAAATTTATTACCAGGGGTTATTCTTCTGGCGGGCTCGATTACATTACCAAGCCCGTTGATATGGATATTTTGCTTTTAAAAGTAAAAACGTTTTACCGCATCTATGAGCAGAGCAGGAAGCTGATTGAAATTCAAAAGGCATTACTGGATGAAATAGAATATAGAAAGCAAGCCGAACGTAAAAAAGATGAATTTATCAGTATCGCCAGTCATGAATTAAAAACACCATTAACAAGTGTTAAGGGGTACATGCAATTGCTGGGAAGAAGCGTAGAAAAGGGAGACATCCCCACAGTCAAAAAACATCTTGAGAAAGCACAAATCCAGTTAGAAAAGCTTCACGAGCTGATTGCCGATTTATTGGATATATCAAAAATCGAAAGCGGGAAGCTTAAGTTTAACAAAAAAGACTTTGCAATTGATGATCTGCTGGATAGTGTAATCGACATTATTCGTCAGGCTAATCCTGAGTTTAACATCATTAGGAAAGGGAAAGTAGGCATTGAGGTTTATGCCGATGAAATGAGGATTGAACAGGTAATTATTAATTTTTTAACAAATGCGATTAAATACTCTCCTGGTACTAATGAAATTCACATTCACGTAGACGTGATTGCTGATAAGGTGTACGTGGGGGTAAGGGATTTTGGGATCGGGATTGCCCCGGACCAGCAAAAATCGGTTTTCGATAAATTTTATAGAGTGGAAGAAACCTCAATCCACTTTCAGGGTCTGGGCATTGGGCTGTTCATCTCTGCCGAAATCATAAAACGGCATGGTGGGGAAGTTGGGGTTAAAAGTACACTTGGTGAGGGATCTGAGTTTTATTTCATTTTACCCGTAAATTCTGGCACTGAAACGGATTAAAAGACATTAATTTATGAAAGAAAAATCTTTAAGAAATAATCTACGAATTGGTTTAGGGCTATCACTATTGATCCTTTTTATTTCATCACTTGCGTCTTTTATTAGTATAAAGAACCTGATTCAAAATGCAGATCTGGTTTCGCATAGTAATGAAGTTATGACGAACCTTGATGGTGTAATTTCGACATTAAAAGATGCAGAAACAGGACAAAGAGGATACTTGCTGACTGGTGATAAGGTTTTTTTGGAGCCTTATAACGGTGCAAGGCAAACCGCAATTGATCTTTTAAGCAAAGTAAGTTCAGATACAAAGGACAATCCTTTTCAGCAGCAAAATGCGAAAGAGTTACAGGGGATTATTGATGACCGGTTAAGTATTATTGAAAAAACCATAGTGTTAAAAAGTAAAGGCGAAAGCGTTTCTACTGCCCAATTACTCGACGGAAAGGTTTACATGGATAAGTCGAGGACTGTTATTAAAAGAATGCAGGCTGAAGAAAAGAGATTGCTTGATGAGCGGACTGCTAATATGAATAAGATGGCGGGCTATACCCCAATTTTAATTCTTATAGCTGCTTTTTTTGCCATTTTGATTACCGTGATTTTCTACAAAAGAGTTTCCTCAGATTTTAATACCAGAAGGCAATTACAAAAAGAGCTGGAGTATAAGAATGAGGAGATAGCCAATAGGATTGAAGTTATTCAAGGCATTGCTGCTCAAATTTCTAATGGCGATTACCAGATCCGGATGAATGCGGAACAAAAAGATGGCCTGGGGAGTTTAGCGGGGTCGTTAAATTCAATGGCCGAATCACTTCAGTATTCTTTTGCCCTTTTGGCCGATAAAGAATGGCTCCAATCGGGCATTGCCACTCTTAATGATAAGATGGTTGGAGAAAAAAGCGTAGAGGAGCTTGCTAATGATATTCTTGAGAACATTATAGTACATACTAATAGCGCTGTTGCAGCTTTTTACCTGGCAGGAGATGATTCGGAATTGCATCTTGCAGGAAGCTACTCTCTGATAAAAGATAGAGAAAAGTATAGGTTAAGTGCCGGAGAGGGTATTGCGGGACAGGTATTTAAGTCGGGGAAACAAATTTTGATCAATGATATTCCCGACGGCGAAATGACAATTAGCTATGCAACAGGTGCTACCAAACCAAGAAATGTTGTGGCTTTTCCTGTGATTAGACATAATGAGACTATTGGGGTAATGGAACTTGGTTCATTAGGTATTTACACCCCCCTTCAATTGGAGTTCTTTAACAGTATTTCGCATAATATCGGAATTGCAGTACATGTGGCACAGAACCGCAAGAAATTACAGGAGCTTTTAGAGGAAACCCAGGCTCAGGCCGAAGAGTTACAGGCCCAGCATAGTGAACTGGAGGGGCTCAATGCTGAGTTGGAAGCCCAGACGCAAAAAATACAAACTTCTGAGGAAGAGCTGAGGGTGCAGCAGGAAGAATTACTGCAAAGCAATCAGGAACTTGAGGAAAGAACCAGTTTATTGGAAGAAAAAAATCAACTCATTCAGGAGCGAAATCTGGATATACAACAGAAAGCCGAGCAATTGGAGCAAAGCACCAAGTATAAATCGGAATTCCTTGCAAACATGTCGCACGAATTGCGTACTCCTCTAAACTCAATATTACTCTTGTCTAAATTAATGTCGGAGAATAAGGAGCTTGATAAGGAATATGTGGAGTATGCTGATGTGATTCAAAGCTCAGGACAGGGGTTGTTGGGGCTTATTGACGAAATACTGGATCTCTCTAAAATAGAGGCTGGGAAAATGAAACTTGAGTTTGATGATATTAGCGTTAATGAGGTAGTAACTGATATGCGGTCTTTATTTGAGCCATTGGCAAAGAATAAAGGGCTTGAGTTGGTTATTGATGTTGAGGAGACCAAGGGTGTTATTAATACCGATAAAATGCGACTTGAGCAGATTTTAAAGAATCTGCTGTCTAATGCTATCAAATTTACAAATCATGGAAAGGTATCATTAACAGTTAAAAGAGACGATACGAATAAGTTAACCTTGTTTAAAGTAACAGATACTGGCATAGGTATTCCGGGAGATAAACTTGGGCTTATATTTGAAGCATTTCAACAGGCAGACGGTTCGACCAGAAGGAAGTTTGGCGGCACCGGGCTAGGCCTTTCTATAAGCAGGGAATTAGCGAAACTTTTAGGAGGAGAAATTGAGCTTACCAGTAAAGAAAATGTAGGTAGTGAGTTTACTTTTGCTTTACCCATTGATAGATTGGCTGCAGTTAAAAAAGAAGAAGAGCAGGAAACTGATACTTTGGCTCCCCTTGAAAAACAAAGGGAGGTTATTTTAGAAAGGTTTACTGTTGACCATATTCCACAAGAGGTTGAGGACGACAGGAATGATATTAAAGAGGACGATAAAGTAATTTTAATTGTAGAAGATGATACTGCGTTTGCAAAAACGCTTTTGAAGTTTACCCGAAAAAGAAATTATAAAGGTATTGTAGCCGTTAGAGGTGATGTTGGGATTGAACTGGCCAATCACTATAACCCCCTTGCTATTTTATTGGACATTCAGCTTCCTGTTAAGGATGGATGGCAGGTAATGGAGGAGCTGAAGTCAAATCCTAAAACCCGACATATTCCGGTTCATATTATGTCATCGCTTGAGGTTAAAAAGGAAAGTTTGCTAAAGGGAGCGGTAGATTTTATAAACAAGCCTGTAGCTCTTGAGCATATGGCGCAGATATTCCAAAAACTTGAACAAGCATTAACTAAAGGGTCCAAAAAAGTTCTTATTGTTGAAGAAAACAAGCAGCATGCCCAAGCCTTGAGTTATTTCTTAAGTAACTATAACATCAACACTCAGGTTGCTAATAATGTTAAGGAAGGGATTGGTGCGTTACAGGAAAAAGAAGTGGATTGTGTGATTTTGGATATGGGCATACCAGATAAAAATGCATATGAAACGCTTGAAACTATTAAGAAAAGTGAAGGATTGGAGAATTTGCCTATCATCATCTTTACAGGGAAAAACTTATCGAAAGGTGAGGAGAGTAGAATTAAACAATACGCCGATTCAATTGTAGTAAAAACAGCCCATTCTTATCAAAGAATACTAGATGAAGCCGGACTGTTCTTGCATCTAATAGAGGAGAAGGAGTTGGATGGTAAGCATAAAAAACAGGCATCTGAAAAGCTTGGAGGCCTTTATGAAGTGCTGAATAACAAAACAGTTCTGATTGCTGATGATGATGTGAGAAATATATTCTCATTAACAAAAGCATTGGAACAACATAAAATGAAAGTTTTAGCAGCTACAGATGGAAAGGAAGCGTTACAAATGCTTAAAGAGAACCCATTGGTAGATATTGTGCTAATGGATATGATGATGCCTGAGATGGACGGATATGAAAGTACTAAAGAGATCAGGAAAATCCCTGCATATAAACAATTACCGGTTTTGGCTGTTACTGCCAAAGCAATGATGGGTGACAGGGAAAAATGTATTGCCGCAGGGGCGTCTGATTACATCTCTAAACCTGTTGATATTGATCAGCTAATCTCGTTATTACGTGTTTGGCTTTACAACAAAGTGTAACTATATGGCGAAAAAGATATTGATAATTGATGACGATAACAGGAACATTTTTGCATTATCGGCTGTTTTAAAAGCAAAAGGCTACCAATGTTTAACCGCAACCGGGGGGGAAGAAGGAATAGACCTGCTTAAAGAGAATAAAGAGATTGCAGTGGTTTTAATGGACATGATGATGCCGGGAATGGATGGATACGAGGCAATTGCTAAAATAGATGAAAGTCCGGAAATTAAACATATTCCTGTTATAGCTGTTACTGCCCAGGCCATGGTTGGAGATAGAGAACGGTGTATTAATGCGGGTGCCGCCGGCTATGTCTCTAAACCTATTAATGTTGAAGAGTTAACAAGTTTACTCATAAAGTATATATAATTGGAACTCTCTGTAATTAACGACGATCATGTTGAGATCTTACTTTCAGATCTTCTGGAAAAGTATGGGTATGATTTTACCGGGTATTCCAGAGCATCTTTAAAGAGAAGAATTATACGACTGTACAGTTTGGATAGAGCCGTAAGTTTTGCTGAGTTCAGATATAAGATAAATAAGGATAATCTATATTTTAAACGGTTTGTAGAACAGATTACAGTTAATGTAACTGAAATGTTTAGAGATCCTGTTTTTTTTAAAACATTAAGAGACGTTGTATTGCCAAAGTTGGGCACATACCCATTTATCAGAATTTGGCTGGCGGGCTGCTCAACAGGAGAGGAGGCGTATTCGATCTCAATTATTTTAAAAGAGCTTAACCTGCTGCATAAATCTTTAATCTACGCAACAGATTTAAACCCAATTGTGTTGGAAAAGGCCGCACAAGGAATGTTTGGCATGAATAGCATGAAGCAATATTCTGAGAACTATATTTTATCTGGAGGTTTAAAGGATTTTTCTAGTTATTATACAGCGAACTATTCGCTTGCTAAATTTGATGAGGAGTTAAAAAGTAAGATTATATTTTCAACACATAATCTGGTTTCTGATTACTCCTTTAATGAGTTTCAGCTCATTTTATGTAGAAATGTATTGATCTATTTTGATAGGGAACTACAGCAGAAGGTGCTAAACCTTTTTGATGAGAGCCTTGAAGAGTTGGGGTATTTAGCACTTGGAACAAAGGAAACAATTAATTTTTCGGGAATTTCGGACAAGTATAAACGATTGGATTCAGAGAAGATCTGGAGGAAAATACAATGATAAAAAAATGTGAAGCATTTATTATCGGAGGCTCTGCAGGGAGTTTGGATGTGCTTTTAAAAGTGCTGCCATTAGTTAATGTTGCAATAAAATTTCCAATAGTCATTGTTATCCATCGTAAACATGGCGCAGATTCTTTATTGCCTGAATTGTTGTCAACCAGAACTAAGCTTAAGGTTAAAGAGGTAGACGAAAAAGAGCCGTTAATTGCTGGCACTATTTATATAGCTCCGTCAGATTATCATTTGCTGATTGAGCAGGATCGTTCATTTTCTTTGGATTATTCCGAAAAAATAAACTATTCCAGACCGGCAATAGACGCTACATTTCAAACCGCAGCAGAGGTTTATAAAGATACCCTAGTGTGTCTTTTGCTATCAGGATCGAACGCTGATGGTGTAAATGGGTTGAAAAGTGTTAAGCTTTGGGGTGGGACAACCTTGATTCAGGATCCAAATAGTGCTCAAGTAGCATATATGCCTGCCCAAGCTCAAGCTAACGTAAAAATAGATCATGTTTTAAGCATAGAAGATATAGCAGAATTCATAAATTTGTTGCCCTAAACGTTGTAGTTAACCATACCCGCAAATGGAGAAGAATAAAAGAGTATTTGTATTTGATGATAATGCAGAAATTTTAGAATTATGTACAATTATTCTGGAAGATGCAGGTTTCGATATTAAGACATCTTCGACCTCTAATAATATTATAGATCAGGTGTTGGCATATATACCGGATATTATTTTTATGGACAATTGGCTGCCGGATGTGGGGGGGATTGACGCAACCAGAGCGCTTAAAGGCCATGAGGCACTGAAAGGTATACCTGTAATTTATTTCTCTGCAAATAACGATGTACAGGCGCTTGCAACAGAAGCTGGGGCAGATGGCTATTTGTCTAAACCTTTTGATATCCAAGAATTGGAGGATATCATTCACAAACACCTTTCCGTTTAAAGTAAGACAGGATCTTAAGACGATAGTGGTAAGAGGATAGCGGGTCATTTCGACGATAGGAGAGATCTCGTTTTTATGCTACTTCAAGAGATCTCTCCTATAGTCGAGATGACGAAAGAATTTCGCTTAGGTTACTTCACACCCAAAACATCAACGCCTTGCTCAAAAATGATATCAACAGGGATTCCCTTTTTGGTTAATTTATCAAGATCGGTTTGAAGTTCAGCTGAAATAACAGCCTTTTCTTTTTGAGCCTTTTCTACAGCCGCTTTATTCCCGTTTCCTTGAAGGGTTATAATTAAGCTGCTTAATTTATTCATAGCCGTTTCAAATTTAGCAAAGTCGACCTTGTATGTGCCATTTTCATTTCTGATGAAAGCCCCATTTTCCTTAAAGAAATTGAAGCATTGCATGTTAGCTTTTCCATGTGCGCTTGCAGCTCCAAATCTTACTGAGCGAAGTATGCCCGCCATATATGTGGTGTAAAACTGCTTAATGTCGCCTTTCAGTTCTCCCTTTTTAAGTAATCCGGTTACCATGTAAAGCCCTAAAACATCCGCCTTACCTTCTTCAAGCCATGAATATTGCTCTTGCAAAGCTTCTTTAACAAATCCCTTACCTGTAATTGTTTTTTTGATTCCTAAGCCATGAGCAACCTCGTGAAACATTACGTTGGCAAAGAAAGCATCGAAATTGATGTATTGTTGCTGATCTTTGTCGATAAGTTCTTGGGCTATAGGTATTAGAATTTTGTCGAACTTAGCTTTCATTGCATTTTTTAGCTGTGAACGCCTTGTGCCCTTCTTTTGTTGGATAATTTCATCATTTGGAAGGTTTACTGCAATTGTTTTTGAACCAGCATTACAATCACCCGCATAGTAGATCACATCGTAAGCATTTAGCTCGGAGTCTGTACCTGGCTTTTCTTTCTTGTATTTAGCATCAACAGGCAGGCCTTGCTGTAGCTGAGGGAGCATGCTTACATACTTGGCAAGACGCTTGCTCCATACCTTGTCTTTTATCAATACATAAGCCTCGTAAGAGGCACGAGCATTGAATAATTTGTCTTCATAATTCTCAATAGGACCAATAATGATATCAAGGTTGTTGGTTTTCATGTCTAACCATGCATAGTCGCTTGCAGTATAGTTGTCTGTTACTAACGCATCGGCACGTAGATTCAGATACTTTTTAAGCCCCGCGTCTTCTGCAAGCAGTGCAGCTTGTTTTAGAAGATTTGAAGCTTTTTGTAGTTCTGCAGCAAAAAGAACATGGTAAGGAATTGAATTTAGTTTTCCTGTGCTATCCTTTTTTATAACAGAGTATTGCCCGTATTTATCTTTTGCATCAGATTTTTTGAGGTCCTCTTTAGTCATTCCCGCAGGATAGAAGCTAGCCGCATCCGGTTTAGGGCCGATGCCCGCAACAAAGGGCTTGTCGCCATTAAGTCTGTCCCATGGCCCATAGTTAATCCAGATGAAAGATTTTGTTTTTTCATCCTTTATGGTGTTTAGTAAACTATCTCTCTGAGGGTATGCCTGTTTCCAGAATAGCTCATCCATTATTTGAGCAGATTGTATTAGCAGAGGAAGTATCTTACGTTCATTAATAGTCAGGTCATTTAAATTGGTAGTGAGTTTTACCTTTTCATAAATATCTAGTCGCTCATTTACATACTTCTGTAAACTGTCGTTTGATGATGTTTTCTTTTCTGTTGTTTTTGTGTTTTTGTCCTGCGGGCTACCGCACGAAGCAATTCCTGCAATGATTGAGCATCCAGCAATAAAAAGGCTTGCTTTGCTAATGTTTTTCATATATGAATATATTAGTACTTTTATGACTATATGGCCTGCTTTTAGGCAAGACAGGTTTGATAGTGCAGATTTAATTGCGACTAAAATAGTAAAAAATAGTAATTTCACGCCTTCTATCTTTTCATTATGGTATATCAGATCAAATTAAAAAAAGGCTATCCCTACATTTTAGCAATGCTTATGCTTGCATCATGCTCTGCAGGTAAATACGCAGCTACAAATAAAGTGTATAAGAAAAAGGCAGGAGAGTTTGCTGAAGCAATAAAATCAATGCCACCAGTAGGCCAAGGCGTTGTGCTTTCTGATCCGATGCTTCAATCTTGGGTTGGATCTGTGAATTTCGGTATACGAAGACCAAACTTTGTAGTTCTTCATCATACTGCCCAGAAATCTTCTGATCAGACAATAAAAACTTTTACCATTGCTAAAACAGAGGTGAGCGCTCATTATGTAGTTGGGAGGGACGGAAAGGTTATTCAAATGGTAAATGACTATTTAAGAGCTAATCACGCAGGTGTGGGAAAATGGGGTAACGATACGGATCTAAACTCGTCTTCTATTGGAATAGAGATTGATAATTCGGGAACTGAACCTTATTCTGAAGTGCAGTTACAAAGTCTGATGACTTTGCTGTCTACCTTAAAAAGCAGGTATAAAATTCCAACAGCAAATTTTATAGGCCATTCGGATCTGGCCCCAAGGAGAAAGGTTGATCCCGCTAATTTCCCCTGGAAGAGGTTTGCCGAAAAAGGGTATGGATTATGGTACGACAGTGTGCTTGTAATGCCACCAGATAATTTCGATGCAACTCTTGCGCTAAAAATAATTGGGTATGATGTGAGCAATTTGCCTGCAGCAATTGTGGCGTTTAAGATCCACTTTGTGCAAACAGATGTAACGCCTGAGTTAACCCCTGCAGTTAAACTAATTCTGTTTAACTTGTACAAGAAGTATATGTAAGATGGAGATCATTATGAATTCGTCATTTCGACGATAGGAG
>Ga0256879_1000238_pt1 | contig 12287 bp, 15 predicted proteins | sample MC6MC0437MT_FD_186346 | JGI IMG/M metagenome (GOLD analysis project Ga0256879, IMG submission 186346) | Metatranscriptome of enriched soil aggregate microbial communities from Iowa State University, Ames, United States - MC6-MC0437-MT... | ecosystem: Environmental > Terrestrial > Soil >... | reverse complement strand
GCTGCAAACGCGCATGAACTTCGAGATGGGCGTCACTGAAGAGATGATGCTGTTCGCCGAAAAGATCCGCCCGGCGCATATCTGCCTGGTACCCGAAACCCGTCAGGAGCTGACCACCGAAGGCGGGCTGGACGTGGCGGGTCAGGAGGCACGGATCAAGGCTGCGGTGGAGCGCCTGGCGCGCACCGGCGCTGAAGTGTCGCTGTTCATCGATGCGGACGAGCGGCAGATCGAAGCCTCCCGCCGCGTGGGTGCACCTGCCATCGAGCTGCACACCGGCCGTTATGCCGACGCTGAAACCCCCACCGACGTGGCTGAAGAGCTCAAGCGTATTGCCGATGGCGTCGCCTTTGGCGTTGGTCAGGGGCTGATCGTCAATGCCGGCCATGGCCTGCACTACCACAACGTGGAGGCAGTGGCGGCGATCAAGGGCATCAATGAACTGAACATCGGCCATGCGCTGGTGGCCCATGCGCTGTTCGTCGGCTTCAAGGCGGCGGTGGCGGAGATGAAGGCACTGATAGTGGCAGCTTCGCGCTGAATTCATGTTGTCAGTACCGGCCCCCACACCTTGAGCGCGGCGCGTTACCTGTGGGAGCCGGCTTGCCGGCGATGAGGCCTGAACTGACAACAACCTATTCGGTTCGAAACACCAGCGAAAACCGGGTAGGTCCTGTGGGACTGCTGATCACCTCAACGCGCCCCCCATGCAGCTGCATGATCGACTTCACGATCGCCAACCCCAGCCCGGTCCCGCCCTCCAGCCGTGAACGCCCCGACCCCGCGCGGTAGAACCGCTCGAACAGCCGCGGTTGATGTTCATCGGCAATCCCCAGCCCCTGGTTGGCCACCCACAGCCAGACCTCTTCGCCATGACGTTCGATGCCCAGGTTTACTTCATGGTCTTCAGGGCTGTGCCGAATCGCATTGCTCAACAGGTTTGACAGCGCTCGCTGGAACATCAACCTGTCCGCCAGCGCGGTGCCCCAACCCTGCAGCCTCAGCGTCAGTCGTTTGTGCTCGGCGCTGAAGGCAAACAGCTCCATCACCTGTTCAGCCTCATCCGCCAACGCCAGCGGCTTGAGCGCTACCCGCGCCTGCGGCTGGCTGACCTGGGCGAGGAACAACATATCGTTGATGATGCGGTTGAGCCGGGTCAGTTCCTCGACGCTGTCTTCGAGCACTTCGCGGTAGTTTTCGCTGTCCCGCTCGCGGGCCAGCGTTACCTGGGCCTTGCCCATCAGATTGCTCAACGGCGTACGCAGTTCATGGGCGAGGTCATCGGAGAACTGCGACAGCTGGCTTACACCTTGGTCCAGGCGGTCGAGCATCACGTTGATGCTGTGGGCCAGCTCGGCAAGCTCCAATGGCAACCCATTGTCGGGCAGGCGGTGCTGCAGGTCGTGCGCGGACACCTGCCCGGCAATTCGCCGGAACTTGCGCAGCGGCTTGAGGCCACGTTGCATCAGCCACCACGCGCCTGCGCCAATCAGCACCAGCAGCAGCGGCAGGGCAAGCAGGGTAGAGCGCAGGTAGGCCTGCAGCAGGTCGCTGTCGTCGGCGCGGTCGAGTGTCATCATCACCCGCACCGGCGTGTCGTCGCGCAGGCGCATCAGGCGGGTCGCGGTCAGCAGCTGCTTGCCGGTGCTGTCGCGCCATTCGTGGTAGCTCAGGCGCGCCTCGGCGTGCAATTCGCCCACGCGCGCATCCAGCGCCGGGCCCAGGCTGAGCAGGTGCGGGTGGCGGCCATCGAGTGCCCGCACGGTGAGGCTGAGGTTGTCGTGGCCCATCACCAGGTCGAGCAGCGGGTGAGCGCGGGTGCCGAGGTCTTCGCTGCGCAGGTCGACCCGCAGGTTGTGCTCCACCTGCAGCATCTTGCGGGCCAGGTCCTTGCGCGCGCGGCTGTCCAGTTCATGGTCGAGGGCAAAGACCGCCAGGCACGCCAGCAGCAGAACGAGCGCAGCGCCCATCAGGGTCACGCTCAGGCCAAGGCGCAGGGACAGGCTGGCCTGCTTCACGCGCGCGCTTCCAGCACGTAGCCAACGCCGCGCAGGGTGTGGATCAGCTTGTCTTCGAACGGGTCGTCGATCTTCGCCCGCAGGCGGCGGATCGACACCTCGACCACGTTGGTGTCGCAGTCGAAATTCATGTCCCACACCAGCGAAATGATCTGGGTACGCGACAGCACCTCACCGCTCTGGCGCATCAACAGGTGCAGCAGGGCGAACTCCTTGGCCGTCAGGTCGATGCGTTGCCCGGCGCGGTAGGCGCGGTGGCGGCCGGGGTCGAGTTCCAGGTCGGCAACGCGCAGGGTGCTGGGCTGCAGTTGCTGATCGTTACGGCGTAGCAGGCTGCGGATGCGCGCCAGCAGTTCGGGAAACTCGAACGGCTTGAGCAGGTAGTCGTCGGCACCCAGGTCCAGCCCTTTGACCCGATCGGCCAGGCGGCCGTGGGCGGTGAGCATCATGATGCGCGTGGCCGATTCGGCGCGCAGGCGCTGCAGCACGGTCCAGCCATCGAGTTCGGGCAGGTTGACGTCGAGAATGACCAGGTCGTAGGGCTGTTGACGTGCCAGGTGCAGGCCGTCGATGCCGGTGTGGGCGCAGTCAACCACATAGCCGTTTTCGCGCAGGCCTTGCTGCAGGTAGTCGGCGGTACGCAGTTCGTCCTCGATGATCAATAGGCGCATGGCGGGCTCAGGGTGGTGGAAGGGGAGCGATTCTTCACCCTGTAGCAGGATCAGGGTCAAGCGGCAGGATGTTACGGCATGAGAACGGCCGAGTGACGCAGATAACAGATTTATCATTCGATCTGGCTGCAGGCCTTATTCTGCCGTGCTTATTGGCTGGTGAAGGGTGATAGTGGTAAAGTCGAGTGGTATAGTTTCGTGGTAAAAAAGGAGATCGCCAGCTTGGCAGACCACTTGATCCGTAAACCCGGCGAGTCCACATGGTACGTCACCCTCATCATCCCTGCTGACGTTCGGCCAGCGTTTGGTGGTCGTACAAAGCTCACCAAGACAACCGGCACCAGTAGCCGCCCGCAGGCCATGATTGATCGGTTGCCAATCCTCGCACACTGGAAAGCTCTGATAGCAGAAGCGAGAGAGCAGAAGTTGAACGCCGGTGACTTGTGGCGGGCATCACAGCACCAATTGGGACTCACCATTCAAACCCAACGTGCCGCTGCGGCAAACCTTCTGTTCACACCTGTTGATCTAAACACGCCACCTCCAACACCTCCCAAGAGTTCAACCGCTCTGATTGAAGAGTTTCGCCAGCATGCAAACGAGCTTCGAGCAGATGGAGCGGTTGACATGGCAGATAGGCTCAGTGACCACGCTAACAAGCTCGCAGCAGCGATTGAGAACGGCATGACACCAGCTGTCGCTATGGAGTTACAGAACAGCCTCCTAGCGATATGGGCTGATGGAGAAGCTTTCCTGAAAGCACATGAATTCAATCTGACCGATGACGAGCACAAAGAAGCGAAGGCGATTGTACGTAACCCAACAACTTACACGCCAGTATCCCCAATTACGCCAGCTCGCCTTGAGAAATTTCGTCAGCATCGCCTTGAGTCAGTTGAACATCGAACCGTGAACATGCAGGAAAGTAAACTCAAGCAGCTTTCCGATTACCTTGCTCAGGGTAATGTGTTAAATCACGAAACTGTAGCTGAATGGCTTGAAATTCAATGCTACTCAAGTAGAACGAAGGTTCAATACTTGTCCGCGTTCACAACGTTCTGGAACTGGGCTGTTAAGAATGACTCATATTGGAAAGTAACGTTCAAGAATTCTCCCAATCCATTCAAAGGTCACGCATTACCACGGCAAAGCGGTAAAGAACGAAAGAAGACAGAACGTAAAGACTTTACACCTGAGCAGCTTGTGCACTTGCATTCAGTTGCCAAGAGTCAAGGGCAGGATACATTGTCTGATGTGATTATGCTGGCTGCTTACACTGGTTGTCGCATTGAAGAAATTGGACAACTTCGCACAGAAAATATTATCAAGGTAGAAGGCGTGTTGAGTTTCGATATTGAAGAATCGAAGACAAAAGCAGGCATAAGGCAGATACCAGTGCATCCTACAATTCAAACTACAGTGGAGCGATTGATAGCAGAAAGCAAAGACGGATTCTTACTCCCATCGGTAAACAAGAAAAACTTGTACGGCAGACGAAGTGACGCATGGAGTAAATCTTTTGGCAAACTGAAAAAGTCAGAAGGCTTTAGTAGTCAACATGTCTTCCATAGCATACGAGCAACAACTATCACACAATTACTTCGTGCCGATGTTCAAGGTCATATCGTTGCAAGTATCGTAGGTCATGGAACTGACGTACTGACTTATGATGTTTACCATAAAGGCGCTAGTCCAATGCAGAAGCTCGAAGCTATAAGCAAACTGTCATTCAGATTCAACTAAGAAATACAAAATAAGAGTGTATAAATCATGTAACCGTATTGACAATCATTCTCATTTATGAGATAATGCACACGTTGATGAGTAATGCGGCATATCAATGTACCACACTCCATTGTATATGTTTTGACAATGCTTCTAGGTGTCCTCGTTAACCTCCTCGCTTCCACCATTAGTCCATGACGGTAGAGGCACATTGCAGTTGATATACATTGCCGACGTCTGATGTAAGGTTCCTCTCCTTACCTGCATTAGACGTTGTGTATTAGCTGCTATTCCACCATGCCCTCTTATCTGGTGGCTTGATTTCCTCTCCCTCAGCACTGTCATAGGCGCTGGGGTTTTCTTTTTGTCTCAACTAATCAATTCGTCCTTTGGGCAATCCAATCACATGGAGGAAATTCCTATGTCTGAACGCACCTGTGCAAACTGTCGTACACCACTTTTCAATAAACGAAGTCATGCTAAGACGTGCAGCGCTAAATGCCGTATGAAAATGTGGAGGGCATTTAAGGAGGACAGTGTCCTCTGCTCCTTTCGTTGTTCTCTTGCTAATCATACTAACCTGTTCTTGAGCGCGTATGCTGCCAAACAGAGTGTAGATACATACCTTAACAAACTGGTGAGCAATCACCTTGCTTGCAACCCATAGAAGGAACCTCACCAATGACAAATAAAGAGATTCACCAGCAAATGAAATTCTATAAAAGTCTTCGTGCCGCAGCGGCGTGCACTGGCAATCGTAGTGAATCACAGCGTTGTTCCGACATCCTAGAACTGTTGACTACTCAATTAGTTGGAGGTGCACGGCAATGATCGAACAACATGAAGACTACTTCATCAGGGGCTTGAAGAAAGCTAACGCTGATCGTTCACAGCGTGAACATCGTAAGCAACAGCAAACGAAAGCTGTAAACATTCCAATCAAGCAGCCAACCAAACAGCCGGTAGTAGCAACTGTGCCATCGAAGCCAGCGTTCAATCTTGAATCATATCGTCTCGATATCATTGCCAAAGCGATTACCCATATTTTCAACAAACAAAAAGGAATCAATAATGACAGATAAAATCAAGATTGTCGGTGTACCCCCCAAGTGGAGCGACGAAGAATTCAACCGGCGTGTAGATGCATGGCTGGCTGTTTATCGTGGCACTGAACGGAGTATGGAGCTTGTACAAGCACCATTCGGTCATCAATTCCTAGAGGCTGTCATCGATAAAGCCAATGCCGGTTACACTGTCACTTCGAAAAAAGACGTGAAGCATCTACCATTGGATTACAGTGTGTGGATGGTAAAGCCATTGGATCAGCAACAGGCTGACATTGACGAAATCAAGAAGGATGTAAAAGCTGAGTATGTCGCTCATCTGGAGGCCGAACGTGCACGCTATCAGGAGTTGCTACGACAACAACTGATTCAGACTCAGCAAGAGAAGGAAATGAAAACTCAGCAAGAGAAGGAAGCCAAACAGCTGGCAGCGATTGAACGGCAGGTGCAGGCATGCTATAAGCCACTTGAGATTCCCGAATAAGGATCAAGTAACAATGAAATTAACAGGATGCCTACCACTGGTTAACGCTGGTGGTAGGCTTTTTTGTACCGGCACGAAAGTGGTTTCACTCCGATGTTCATTGGTGATTGTGCTGTGAGTTGCTTAGCACACCTTCCTAGATCGATGGAAAACCATCCAAATCTTTACAGATATACTAATTTGCTCAGTGGTTGACAGAATGCTGCCTGCAATCGCTCAGGAAGGCGTCAAAGGAGCAATTGTGAGCATTTTCTTGGTTTAGGTATGAAATGGTGGCGGGTAGAGCCTAGAGTCGCTGCAATCGCACCGCATAGGCTTACAGGAACTTGATGTGTGAAAGATGAGAATGCTTTCGATCTAAATGAGAGTGGTTTGCATTTGCTTGCATGCTGCTGTATAATGCGCGTCACCAAACACATGAGGCTATGCCTATTGAATTGAACTTGATTAAGGAGAAATGAAGAATGAATGCGCAACAAACGAACACACTGAGAACCCGAGCAGTAGCCAATGCAGGTTACTTTGCAATCCCTCGACACATTCAGCGGTCTACTCAGTTCGTCAGCAAGGTGACGGGTAACAGCGTGGAGCTTACCCAGTCGGACAAGGTGGTACTGTTCTACCTGATCGACCGCATCTGTTTCTATCAGCAGCAGCAAGGCCGTATGTTCGAATCCTTTGACCGTATTGCTGATGAGCTTTGTGTCAGTGCTAAGACCGTGAGCCGTGCTGTCAGCAAGCTTGTAGAACATGGCGTTGTGGTTGCTGATCTGGTCAGCCGTTCTGAGGGTTGGGTGTACCATGACGTGGACGTCGATCAGGTGTTCACGAAAGCAGCCTGAGTGAGGGTATAGGACACCATGTCTCGATCTATAGGACACCATGTCCTCCTAATAATAATTATTTATAAATATATATATTTAAAAACCATTCAGGAAGAGAAAGAGAGAGAGAAAAGAAATAAAAAGAAATATAGTGATCTTAGCTTTAGCTAAGGATATTTAATGTTATCTGCATGACAGATGATATTACTATCCTGTGTTACACACACACAGAAGCAGAGCAAGAGCATGGTTGACTTTGCGTCACCCTTCTAAAAGCATTCGCCTCCGGCTCACTGGCCAGACACTCACCACATCAGAGCGATATCTATCGATGGTCAATTGGTGATCGGCTAAGGAAACCGATAGGTTGACGTTCTTGAAGGTCACACCTTCGATAGTCACTCCATGTTGGGTAGTGAATCAGAATCATGTGGGCCTCCATAGAAGTCAGCTAGGAATTCAGGTGTTGGTGTTACACCAACTTCGAGTTTAGCCCAGTCCCTTACACTCTGTGCCACGCCACTGTGACCGGGGAAGAGCGTGGATGCATCAACTCCAAGCTTACTACACAGTTTAAGCAATGCTGGCGCCTGTGACACAGGTAATGTCATCTTTATCAGTGTGCTATGCTCGCAACTTTCACCGTAAATCTCATCAACTTCTTCAAGTGCTTCTGGTTGATACGGCTCTGCGAATCGTTTGCTATCTGTAATGTGAGTTGTGAATAGGCCAGACTGGGCAGCTTGATTTTTGCTGGTTCCACCCGGCGTTCTGATGATTTTGACTGTTCGCCAGTCTTTGGAATGGCTTGTGTCTAGTGCCCAAATAGCAATTCTATCAAGGTGGCTGTTAACCACAAAATTTGCTGATGCCGCTGCAAAGTAGCAGGCAACAAAGCTCCTCTCAGTCCAATCCAGCAGGCGTGTGGGTACGTCATAGTGCTGAGCCACAGCCAGAATTTCGTACATCTGAGATTGAGGCCATGGGTTGCTTGCACTGAGGTACATATTCGGCGTGTTTGTTATAGATGCTTTCGTTTGCTCCGAGTAGCCGGGAACCGCCAAACCTGCTCGATCACATCCTAAGAGAAATTGCCTCAGTACCATCAGTTCATACAGAACCTGAGCTTTGTAGTTGTGAGAAAATGCCTTTCTCGGAGAGCCATGGGCGAAGGAACCTTTACCACGGCGGCATATCGAAGGTGTCAGCTTGTATTGGTCGCTTCCTTGACCCCTGAATATGTGCGTACCTGAATCCCAAGCAGAGTTCAGTGGTGACAGATGCTCCAGCAGCTCACGAGCATTTGTAAAATGCATTTCAAACGGGCTACCCATCATCATCTCTCGCTATGGTCAGAGCGGTAGAGTCTAATGGTGGTACGGTCTCGGTATCAATTGGCTCCTGCACCCTAGAGTGTACAAATGCCGCTACAGGCCGTTTCTTTCTATCCTATTCCTTGAGGTGGAACTCACTCATGTGTGATGCTACCGTGCCATCAAGCCTGTTCAAAATATCGTGAGGTCGGGGTATGAGTGACAATCCAGTGAGCATAGTTGGGAAGCGACAATCGGGGTTTAGTGGCCCTGTGGCTGCGGCTGTAACGACTGCGGTCTGCGTAGGGGTTCAAGCGATGGAGCAGGGCGACGGTCTAACCATCGGCAGCGCTTTAGGTACAACGCTAGGCGCTGCCGGGGCTTACGCTGTCACTAAGGTTACGGATTGCTCAATAGGTGAGGCTTTCATAGTAGGGGGGTTAGCCGGACGTGTTGGGGTTCTCGCTGGCGCTAAAATTGACGAATATGCAAGCCCGCCAGAAGCCAGTTCATCGCTTTTTGAAATGACTAACAAATTGCTCGGCTACTCGACAACTGATCCCTTTTAACTCATTCGCTATCTGCTCCGCACGTGAAGGAGATGCGCTTACTGTGCTCTTATGGGTATACCCCAGACAGCACAGGAAAAGATTCCCAGAATGTACCGATAGCTGTACCGATAAATAGTGTTTGACCATCTCAAGCGGTACGCATATAATCGGTACATCCAAAACGATACAGGGGATAATCATCATGTTCATTCGCGGCTACCTTCGTGCATCCACAACCGACACTGACGCTAATCGTGCTCGTGCTGCTCTGATCGAGTTTGCTGCTGCACACGGTCACAAGGTTGCCGCGTTCTATGTTGAGAATGTGTCTGGTACAGCACTGGAACGTGACCAACTCAACCGGCTGATCGATGATAGCCACGAAGGCGACGTGCTGTTGATTGAGCAAGTAGACCGACTGACCAGATTGCAGGACGGTGATTGGGAAGCGATGAAGACCCGCATCAAGGGTAAGGGCATCACCGTGGTTAGCTTGGACCTTCCTACCAGCCACACTGTACTGACCAAAGCAGGTGCCACTGACGACTTTACGAAGGGCATGATCAAGGCCGTCAACGGCATGCTGCTCGACATGCTTGCTGTAGTTGCACGTAAAGACTATGAAGACCGCCGCCGTCGTCAGGCAGAAGGCATCACAGCTGCTAAAGCCAACGGTGTGTACAAGGGTCGTAAGACTGATGAAGCCTTGCATGAGCGTATCCGCACAGCACTGGAAAGCGGCATGAGCCTACGCAAGACAGCAGCCCTTGTGGGCTGTGCACTGAGCACCGTACAACGGGTACAGAAAGACATGAAAGCGACTGTTTAAAACTAGCCCAATACAGCCGTTTCAAGGCTCACCCTGTAGGGTAGGGTAGACAATATATCAAAAGCCTCGCTATGAGCTTATTTCGAGCTTCTGGCGGGGTTTTTTATGTGCTAGGGATTTAAAAAATAAAAATCGATTCGAAGCAGGCTAAAAACGGCGTGAGTTAAGCAGGGGAGCTAACCCCCCCACGGATTCTATCTAGGAACAATCTCGGATTCGAGTAGGGGTCAGGTTCCTAGATTGAGAGGGGGGGTGAGGGTGGCGTCATTAACTTTTCAGCAGTTGTGCTTTCTTTGTCGTAAATTCATCCTCAGTCAAGATGCCCCTTTCTTTCAGGGATGCTAACTTTTCAAGCTCATCAGCTACAGATATATTATCTTGAGAGGATGATGCAGCGGTGTTGGAACGAGCAATAGCTTTCAATGACTCTAAGTGACGCTCATTCTGAGTTGCTTGTTCTTGCTTTTTTTGCGGCTTCTTTATACAAGTCGCTGACTAAGAGGGCAACGACTAGGCCAAGCAGGGGAGAGGTGATAACAGACAGCAGTGCATATCCCCAGAAGCTGCGGCCTTTCGAGTTCGCTAGCATACCCACGCCTGCCGCACACACTAACCAGAAAACTATGAAAAGGAATTCCATGCTTATATCTCCTTGAATATAAAACCCGAGATGGGGTGTCAACGATAGCACAAGGCCATTGCCGTCGAAAGCCTTCGCTAGTGAGCATGGCCCCACGCGGTGCAGTACCCTGAACGGACCTGATAAGTCTCCCTTGAAAGGGCAAGCTGTCTGCCTGATAGTGTAGGCTGTGTTCAACCCACCGCTGAGCATTACCTATGGATAAAGCCGCCGCTACTGCAGATGCACTTGAACTGTTCCATCTGAACCAAACGGCCATACGGGCGGCTTTGGAAGAACTGAGCTTATGGGTGAGCCAAAGAGGATCGATACCCACTCATAACAATGTTCTAGCTGTGCTTGAAGCAATTGACGTGAATGCTGAGGGATTGCAGGCACTCATTACCCAGTTACGCCAAGGATGTGAGGGTTAGCTAGTGGGGAATTATACGATACAGCTTACCGAGCGATGGAAGCATAGTCAGCTATCGCAAGGATACTGTTTAATTTGTGGGTCGCATGGAAAGCTGAGTTGGGATCATGTACCACCTCAGGGTAGTGTGACGATATCGAAAATTGAGCAGGTTCATTTAACCGAGATAATGGGTGTTAATCCAATACCGGTTAAAGGTATAAAATCAACAAATGGCAGTAAGTTCAAAACCATCTGCGGTGATTGTAATAGTAAGCATCTAGGTCGCAATGATGATGAGGTTGCGAAGGTTTATAAGCATCTCACCAAGTTGGTAGCACATCATTTCACCCATCTGAGTAATCCATATAACCATGTAACGGTGCCGTTCGACTCAATCAAATTCTGTCGAGCTATGATTGGTCATATTCTCTCTGCTACCACTGTCGAGGAGTGTAAGCAGGAACCAGTAGAATCACCGTATTTCACTCCGCTACAGAAGTTTGTAATGGGTGACGATACTGCTATTGATAATACTCATGACATCTACTGTTGGTTTTATCCTCATCGGCACCACTTGAGTGCAAAGATGTTTGCCTTTAAGAATAAGGGAAACACTTGCTCTATCAGTGTTTTATCCTTTTATCCGCTGGCATTCTCTGTAACTGAAAAGGGTAAGGGCATCTATCCATCTGGTGCTTATAAGATTTTGCTCACCGATAAGCAAATCTTTGTAGACCTATCATCAGGACACTTTCCATATTCCGGATTCCCGTTCACAGGATTGACGGGGGATCAGATGATGCTTCTGTCGTCCGCTCAAGCGATTGTTAGCTACCCAATCAAATCGTGATGGTCTCGGGACATTGACGGTGAGTGAGTGGTAAAGTGGAGTGGTAATGTGGTGCGTGATTGAATTCCGTAAAACCCAATAAAATCAATGGTTTTGTGCTATTTTTTAGGTTAAGGGGTAGATAACAGATTTGTAACCCGGGTGTTATCTGGCTGTTGCACATTGCAGGACTGTAATACCCGCCTCACCTTGCCGTTACCTAGGCCTCGCTAGCATTGCCCCATCTGATCGGTTATCACGAGGCAACCACGATGCACCTGAGCAAATACCTGCTGCTGGCAATCCTCGCCCTGGGCAGCGCCAGCGCCTACGCCGAAGGCGGCGCCGAACGCTCCCGCCAGTTCTGGCAAGCCTTCCGCGAAGACCAGCAACGCCTGCACGGCGACAAGCAGCAGGCAGTGGCCGAGCGCGAGCGCAAGGCGCAGGAAAAAGCCCGCGAGGTAGCGAAGGACTAGTACGGCACCACCTGTGCCGCTTCTGCTCCTCGGCACAGGTGTATTCAGGCGCCCGGATGGGCGCCTTTTTTATTTGCGCGCCACCAGTGTGGCGCGGCGCGGGGCCGGGAGGCCTTCGATGGTTTTGCTGTGGTCGTTCGGGTCGAGGAAATCGCCCAGCGACTGGTAGCGCATCCATTCGGTGCTGCGCTGCTCCTCGACGCTGGTCACGCTGACATCCACGCAGCGCACATCGCTGAAGCCGGCGCGCCGCAACCAGCGCTCCAGCGCAGGCACCGAAGGCAGGAACCAGACGTTGCGCATCTGCGCATAACGGTCTTCGGGCACCAGCACCTGCTGCTCGTCACCTTCGATAACCAGGGTTTCCAGCACCAGTTCGCCGCCTTTGACCAAGCAGTCCTTCAGCGCCAGCAAGTGCTCGATCGGCGAGCGACGGTGGTAGAACACGCCCATGGAAAATACCGTGTCG
>Ga0256879_1000223_pt1 | contig 12660 bp, 9 predicted proteins | sample MC6MC0437MT_FD_186346 | JGI IMG/M metagenome (GOLD analysis project Ga0256879, IMG submission 186346) | Metatranscriptome of enriched soil aggregate microbial communities from Iowa State University, Ames, United States - MC6-MC0437-MT... | ecosystem: Environmental > Terrestrial > Soil >... | reverse complement strand
GCGTGGGAGTTTGTCGGTTTTTAATCACTTAAACAATGAAATTAGCAGGATTGTGATTAATTTCATTTCTTTACACTAAAATCAAACATCACTCTTAAAATGAACGAGGAATTTTATCTTCATATCTATAATAAACAGCTTCAAATTGAGGCTGTACCATCCAATCAGGAAGTTGCTGAATGGGCAATGAATTTAATGAATTTGTTGTATCCAGAGCGTTTAACCTCGCCAGATTATTCAATTAATGAGATTAAGCGTTTCTTTTTAAAGCAGGAAAAAGAGCTGGTAAGAATATTAAATGCCACTAAAGCCTGCGAGCATAACGATAATGAAGCGATAGCCAGGAAGATTTTTGAGAGTGTACCGGAGTTGTACAGAAGAATGAATACAGATATTTCTGCAATTCTGGAGGGCGATCCGGCTGCTAAAAGTGAGTTTGAAATCATCAGAAGTTATCCTGGTTTCCTTGCAATTGCTTTGTATAGAATTGCGCATGCGTTATTACAAGCCGAAATTCCTATTGTGCCCAGAATCCTTACCGAATATGCACATTCCATTACCGGTATAGATATTCACCCGGGTGCTGTAATAGGCGAGTATCTTTATATTGACCACGGAACGGGTTTGGTTATTGGAGAAACAACCGTTATCGGGAATTATGTAAAGCTGTATCAGGGCGTAACCCTTGGAGCATTAAGCGTGGAGAAGTACATGGTGGGCATAAAAAGGCATCCAACTATAGAAGATCACGTAATTATTTATTCGGGCGCAACCATTTTAGGTGGCGATACCGTTATCGGGCACGATTGTATTATAGGTGGAAATGTTTGGTTAACTAAAAGCGTGCCCCCACATTCAACCGTATATCATCAGTCGGCAGTTAAGGTTATCGAAACCAAGCAACCTTAAAATTAGAGTCGTTAATAAAATTGTAAATCAGAGATAAGCGTAGTTTAATAATGGGAAATATTGTTGAGTTTGTTGGAAACACACCACTTGTAGAAATTCAGAGGTTACATACAAATCCGAACGTTAAGATTTTTGCCAAGCTGGAAGGGAACAATCCCGGAGGCAGTGTAAAAGATAGGGCAGCATTAAATATGATCCGCAGTGCAATAGATCGCGGAGATATTAAAAAAGGAACAAAATTGATTGAAGCTACAAGCGGTAATACAGGTATTGCCTTAGCGATGATTGCGTCCATATATGATCTGGAGATTGAGCTGGTAATGCCTTCTAATTCAACACGCGAACGTACCCTAACCATGGAAGCATACGGGGCAAAGGTTACTTTGCTTGAATCTATCGAAGTATGCAGGGATTATGCAGAGGAGAAAGGCGCCCAAGCAGGTTATTTCTTGTTAAACCAGTTTTCAAATCCAGATAACTACCTGGCCCATTATAAAACCACCGGTCCTGAGATCTGGAAAGACACCAATCAGCAGATTACCCACTTTGTAAGCTCCATGGGCACCACCGGCAGTATTATGGGTAATTCTATGTTTTTAAAAGAAAAGAACCCGAATATACAGATTATAGGTTGCCAGCCAACTGAAGAATCATCAATACCAGGAATCAGAAGATGGCCAGAGGCTTATCTGCCAAAGATCTTTGATCCGAGCAGGATAGATAGGGTAATGGATGTTTCACAGCAGGAAGCCACAGATTTTGCACGTAAACTTGCCAAAGTGGAAGGCATATTTGCAGGTATGAGTACCGGTGGGGCACTTGCCTGTGCATTAAGATTGGCCGAAGAACTGGAATCGGGACTAATTGTGTTTATTGCATGCGATAGGGGCGACCGCTATTTGAGCAGTGATCTTTTTGGATAGTACATTCTTACAGATTTAGCGGGCAATTGTAACAGATTGTAACGATAACGATTGCGTAAATAATTTCCTCTTAAAACATTCATTCTTTATAATATTTATGTAGAATTGTTTTAGACAGAGCGAAATTTCAACATGACTATTTCTAAAGATATTTTAAAGAGCATAAAAAATGAAAACGTTATCATTCCCGATAACACATTATTAAATCTTCCTGAAAAGGTATTGCAGTTTGGAACTGGTGTTTTATTACGCGGGCTTCCAGATTATTTTATTGATAAAGCAAACCGTAAGGGTTTGTTTAATGGCAGGGTAGCTGTTGTTAAATCGACCAGTAAAGGCGACCTTAAAGATTTTAATGAGCAAAATGGCTTGTATACAATCAGCGTAAGGGGTCTGGAGAACGGACAAACCGTTAAAGAGAATATCATATCCTCCTCCATCAGCAGAGTTTTATCGGCCGACAAGCAGTGGAGCGATATACTTAAAATCGGACAAAGTCCCGCTTTACAGGTTGTTGTCTCCAATACAACGGAGGTTGGCATTACCTTATTAAAAGAAAGCATTGATTTAGCTCCTCCTGTTTCTTTTCCGGCAAAGCTATTAGCAGTGTTGTATGCACGATATAAAGCGCTTGGCGATACCAATGCTGCTGATATTGTGATTGTTGCTACAGAACTAATTCCTGAAAACGGAAAAAAATTAGCGTCAATTGTATTTGAACTTTCAGAATTTAATAAGCTTGAATCTGAATTTGTAAGCTGGCTAAAAGCGCATGCTCATTTCTGCAATTCGTTGGTTGATAGGATTGTTCCCGGTAAACCTGATGATGCAACTTTAGAGAAGCTAGAGGAACAGTTAGGTTACAGTGACAACTTGCTGATCATGGCTGAACCTTATCGTTTATGGGCTATTGAAGGCGATGAAAAAGTTGCCAGGCTATTAAGCTTTAAGGAAGCAGATAAAGGCGTAATTGTAAAACCTGATATCGAAATTTACAGAGAGCTAAAGGTAAGGCTGTTAAACGGTTCGCATACCTTATCATCTGGGATTGCTTATTTAGCTGGTATAGATACCGTAGCAAATGCAATGGCCGATCAAGCCATAAAGAGCTATATCGTAAAGGTAATGCAATCGGAAATTGTGCCTGCAATACCTTACCAGGTTCCGGGCGATGAGGCCATGGTTTTTTCGGCCGCGGTTCTGGACAGGTTTGCAAATCCATACATTAAACATTTATGGATCAATATCACTTTTCAGTATACCATGAAAATGAAAATAAGGATATTACCTGTTTTAACTCAATATTATAAGCTATTTAATAAGGTTCCATCAAGTATCGCTTTCGGTTTTGCTGCATTCTTATGTTTCATGAGAACTCAAAAAAAGGAAGAAAATCAGTACTTTGGGCAACACGATGGTAAGCAATACCTGATTACTGACGATCAGGCTGCTTATTTCTATGAAAAAAGCAAGCTGGACGAAGCTGAGTATGTGAGCTCAGTATTGTCAGATCAGCAGTTATGGGAAACCGACCTGTCAAGCCTTAAAGATTTTATTAAAACAGTAGAAGAAAATTATAACAACATAAAAACCTTTGGCATTACAGAAGCACTAGCCAAAACAAAATAAAAAACAACCCAACCAAATACTAAACCAAATATAATGAACGAAAAAAAAGTAGGTAATTACAGGTGGACTATCTGTGCATTATTATTTTTCGCAACTACTGTGAATTATCTTGATCGGCAGGTGTTAAGCTTACTTAAACCACATTTAGAAGAGATTTTTGGCTGGAGCAACAGCGACTATGCAAACATTGCTTCTGTTTTTCAATTTGTTTACGCTATATCGATGCTTTTTGCAGGGCGGATAATCGACAAACTTGGAACTAAAAAAGGATATGCCTGGGCCATCATTATTTGGTCGGTAGGTGCAGTTATACACGCCTTTGCTATTCCAATAGGTCAAAGCATTTCCACAGTACTTGGCTTTATGGGTATTGGCGTTGCCTCTGTTTCTATTGTAGGTTTTATGGTTGCCAGAGCAGTATTAGGATTTGGCGAGGCTGGGAATTTTCCGGCTGCAATTAAAGCTACTGCAGAGTATTTCCCTAAAAAGGAAAGATCTTTTGCTACCGGATTTTTTAACGGAGGTACCAATATTGGTGCGGTATTAGCGCCTTTAAGTGTTCCGTTTATTGCAGCAAAATGGGGCTGGGAAGCTGCCTTTTTATTTATAGGTGCAATAGGTTTCTTGTGGCTTATATTTTGGTATAAATACTATGAAAAACCTGAAGAACAAAAAAGACTTTCGGCCGAAGAACTTGCTTACATAAAAGCAGATGATGTTGATACCAGAGTGATCAATAGTGAAGGTGTAGCTGAAGAAACAAAAGTATCGTGGTTTAAACTCCTTACATACAGACAAACCTGGGCTTTTGCTGTAGGTAAATTCATGACCGATGGTGTTTGGTGGTTCTTCCTGTTCTGGTTGCCTGCTTATTTGAAAGATCAGTATGGCATGATGGATACTCAGATCATGCTCCCTTTAGCAGTATTGTACAGTATGACAATGGTTGGAAGTATTGGCGGTGGCTGGTTCCCAATGTATTTTATTAAAAAGGGATATGAACCATATGACGGCCGTATGAAAGCAATGTTAATGATTGCAGTAATTCCGCTTGTTGTGCTTGCTGCACAGCCTCTGGGCCATATATCTTTCTGGATGCCTGTATTGTTAATTGGTGTTGGTGCATCTGCACACCAGGCATGGTCGGCAAACCTGTTTACCACAGTTTCAGATATGTTTCCTAAAAAAGCAATTGGTTCTGTTGTAGGTATTGGTGGTATGCTTGGCGGCCTTGGCGGTGTTGTTATGACAAAACTGGGTGGTGGGTTATTTGACCATTATAAGGCTCTAGGGCATATTGAAACCGGCTACACAATTATGTTTACAATATGTGCTGTTGCATACCTGGTGGCCTGGGTAATAATGAAAACATTAGTTCCAAAATACAAAGTAATTAGTGATCTTTAAGATATAATCTATTTTAATCTCTAACTATATATTAATGACTTTTAAAGATCATCTTGACTCGATTTTTGTCGACGAACGCGAGATACCTGAAGAATTCAGGTTAACCCAAGAGGTTCATCAGCGAGAATACTTAAGTAATGGAAAAATGCATTCCTGGAGCGGAGAAGTACACGAAGTACTGTCGCCAATTTGTATCAAAACTCCAACAGGACTAAAACGTAAAGTAATTGGCACTTATCCTTTATGTAATGAAGCTGAGGCTTCCGAAGCGTTAAAGGCTGCAGTTAATGCTTATAACAATGGGAGGGGCGAATGGCCAACCATGAGCGTTGCTGATAGAATTACCTGCGTAGAGAAGTTTACGCACAAAATTATTGAGAAGAAAAACGAAGTAGTTAAACTATTGATGTGGGAGATTGGTAAATCTCATGCAGACTCGGTTAAAGAGTTTGACCGTACCGTTGAGTATATTTATGCAACAATTGATGCGTTAAAAGACCTTGATCGTCAGTCGTCTAAATTTAGCATTGAACAGGGTATTGTTGCACAGATCAGACGCTCTCCTTTGGGTGTGGTTTTATGTATGGGGCCGTTCAATTATCCGTTGAATGAGACTTTTACTACTTTAATTCCAGCCCTGATCATGGGCAATACTTTATTGTTTAAACCACCAAAACACGGTACTTTATTACATTACCCATTGTTGGAGGCATTTAGAGACTGTTTCCCGAAAGGCGTAGTAAACACCATATATGGTCGTGGTAATAAGATCATTCCTAACCTGATGAAATCGGGCGATATAAATGTGTTAACCCTTATTGGTTCAAGTAAGGTAGCCAATGAGCTTAAAAAGCTGCATCCTAAAGTAAACCGTTTACGTGCAATACTTGGGTTGGATGCTAAAAATGCAGCCATTATAACGGCAAATGCTGATGTTAAGCTAGCAGTACAGGAAACAGTGTTGGGGTCTTTATCGTTTAACGGACAAAGATGTACGGCGTTAAAAATCGTATTTATACATCGCAGTCTTGCTGATGTGTTTTTAAAGGAGCTTTCTGAAGCTGTTGCGCAGCTTAAATTTGGGATGCCCTGGGAGCATGGTGTATCATTAACCCCTTTACCTGAACCTCATAAACCTGCCTATATACAAGAGTGTATTGCTGATGCGATAGCCAATGGTGCCCATGTGATAAATAAAAATGGTGGTGCTACAAATGAATCGTTTGTATTCCCTGCAATTGTTTATCCTGTTAAAAAGGGCATGAAGTTATATACCGAAGAGCAGTTTGGTCCGGTTATTCCGGTTGTACCTTTTGATGATCTGGAAGAAACTATTGAGTACCTTATCGAATCTACACACGGCCAGCAGGTAAGTATTTTTAGTAACGATGATGAAGAAATAGCTGAACTTATTGATCCTTTGGTGAATCAGGTGAGCAGAGTAAATGTGAATTGCCAGTGTCAGCGCGGCCCGGATGTATTTCCGTTTACTGGCAGAAAAGATAGTGCCGAGGGTACGCTTTCTGTAGTAGATGCTTTAAGATCGTTTTCTATAAGGTCGTTAGTTGCCACCAAGCTAAATGAAAACAACAAGCACTTGATAAATGCAATTGTTGATAGCAACAGCTCTAACTTTTTAAGTACAAAGTACTTGTTTTAGGGAAGGGTGTGGGTGTACTATATGCCTATCGTCATCTCGACGATAGGAGAGATCTCTTGGTTATGCTCATTCAAGAATTCTTTTATCGTCGAGATAACGCAATGGTCTAATAACGAAGTGTGCTAAAATTGCTTAATGAATTGACATAATAATAGAATTATTAATATCCAATATCCTTTTTCTTTGCTATAACCAAATTACTAATGTATGAAAAAGTTAAATTTGCTTATTATCGGATTGGTTATGTCATTTTCGGTATTTGCACAAAAAGATTATTTAAAAGAGTCTGAAGCAGCTAAAACCCAGCGTATGCAATGGTGGCAGGATGCTACTTTTGGCATGTTTATTCACTGGGGTTTATATGCAGTTCCGGCCGGAGAATATAATGGAAAAAGCGGAGGAGCAGAGTGGATTATGGAAACACATAACATTCCAACTGCCGAATATGAAAAATATGCTGCTCAATTTGACCCACAAAAGTTTGATGCAAAAAAATGGGTAGAGATCGCTAAATCGGCAGGTGCTAAATATATCGTTATCACTTCTAAACACCACGACGGTTTTAGTCTTTGGGACAGTAAAGTGACCAAGTATGATATCATGGATGCTACTCCATTTAAAAGAGATATTTTAAAAGAACTTTCTGAGGCATGTAAAGCTGCCGGAATTAAGTTCGGATTGTATCATTCTATTATGGACTGGCATCAGCCAAATGCTAATCCTAAGCAAAAGCCTGATGTAAAACCAGATTTCAACAAATACAGAGAAGAGTATTTAAAGCCTCAGCTGGCTGAATTGATCAAGAAGTACGATCCAACCATTTTATGGTTTGATGGAGAGTGGATTCCTGAATGGACAGAAGAGCAGGGAAAGGACCTTTACAATTATCTGCGTAACCTTAAACCTTCTTTGGTGATAAACAACCGCATCGGTAAAGCGCGTGGAGGCATGGAAGGTATGAATAAGTACGAAAACGCTGCCGGTGATTTTGGTACTCCTGAACAAGAGATTTTAAAAACCAATTCTCAGGACTACTGGGAAAGCTGCATGACAATTAACAACAACTGGGGCTTTGCTAAGTACGATCAAAATTGGAAATCGGCACAGGTGTTAATTGACAACCTTGTTGATGTAGCAGCTAAGGGCGGAAATTACTTATTAAATGTTGGCCCAAGTGCCGAAGGTGAAATTCCTGCACCAAGTGTAGAGCGTTTGGGAGAAATGGGCAAGTGGTTGGATATTAATAAACAAGCCATATACACCACTAAAGGGATAGAAAACTATAAACAAGGCGACAATATCAGATTTACGCAAAGTATGGATGGTAAAAGCACTTATGTGATCTTTAACAAGGCCGAAAATAATGAACTGGTTTTAACAGCGGTTCAGCCAAAAGAAGGTTCAAAAGTTTATATGCTGGGAGTAAGTAAACCTCTGGAATGGACTAAAAACAACGATTCTGTAGTTGTAAAACTACCAACCGAGTTACCTGGTAAGTATGCATGGACTTTAAAAATTCAAAGTTCCATCTAATTCTAAATAAATATTAAAATGAGAAGGTTTGTACTGTGTTTTTTAGTGAGTTTAATTTGCTGTGCCTCAGTTTTTGCACAGATTAAAACTTTACCATTTAGCAAGTATATTACAGAAAGAAAAGGTCTCCAGAATGCTTACAATGCTATTTCTATACAGAAAAACGCCACTGTAGCTTTTCTGGGAGGTTCTATAACTTATAATCGTGGCTGGCGAGATAAGGTATGCGCTTATCTAAAAGAGCGTTTTCCGGCTACCAAGTTCCACTTTATTGCGGCTGGCATCCCTTCGTTAGGGAGTTTGCCGCACACATTTAGGCTAAGTCGGGATGTGCTGGATTCGGGTAAAGTGGATCTTCTGTTTTTGGAAGCGGCAGTGAACGATCAGGTGAACGGAACAGACAGTGTTACTCAGGTTCAGTCACTTGAAGGTGTTGTTAGGCATGCCAGAACCAGTAACCCGGTAATGGATATCGTGATGATGTCGTTTGCCGATCCTGATAAGACAAAATTGTACGATTCGGGAGTTGTACCTACTTCGGTAGCTAACCATGAGCTGGTTGCAGATCACTATCAATTGCCTTCTATTAACCTGGCTAAGGCTATACGGGATAAGCTGGCAAACAATGAGTTTAGCTGGGAAAAGGATTTTAAAGACTTGCATCCATCGCCATTTGGTCAGCAATTGTATTTTGAGGCCATAAAAGACTTGTTGTCATCCAGCCTAAGTAAAGCCAAGCAGCAAAAGGTTATGAAATTGCCTGCTTTATTAAATAAAGGAAGTTTTACCCGCGGAAGGTATCTTAGCATAGAAACTGTCGAAAATATAAATGGCTGGGAACTGGTAAAGAGCTGGACACCAGAAGATGGGCTGGGTACCCGCCCGGGTTTTGTAAAGGTGCCTATGCTGGTTAGTATCGTTGCCGGATCGTCTTTTACATTGAAATTTAAAGGCACTGCAATTGGAATGGCCATAGTATCAGGCGCTGATGCCGGTATTGTTAGCTATTCGATTGATAATGGTGCCGAAAAACAACTTGATTTGTTTACACAATGGAGTAAATCTTTACATTTGCCATGGTATGTTTTATTTGGGAGCAATTTGGCCGATACTGATCACCTATTAAAAGTTACTATCAGCGCAGAAAAGAACCAAAATAGTAAAGGAACTGCCTGTAGAATAGTAAACTTTTTAATTAATTAGTACCCATCATGCTCAAACGCATTTTTATTTTCTCTCTTGTATTACTTATATTATCTGTTAAAGGTTTCTCTTTTGATAGAAAAGGTAATGATCTTCAGGTTGTTAATATTCCTTACGGAGCGGGATCTGAAGTTGTATATAACCTGAGTTCAGGTACTTATGAAGTATTTGCAAACAAGAAAAAAATAATAGCTGATGCGTATGCCATTGTTAAAAATAAAGAGCAATCTATAAGCAGTAAGGATTATGAGTTGATTAAGTACTCGGAAACGGCTGTTAAAGACAAGTTCGGAGTTGGTAAGAAATACACCATAATTTTGACTAAAAGCGGTTTGCCGCAAATGGAACAGGTGTTTTATGTTTATCCCGGTCACGATTACTTTTTTACTGAAGTTTCCTTAAAAGGCAGTAATGTTAAGAGTAATTATATGGCTCCGTTGATCTCTAATAGCGCAAGTATTAAGGCCAAAGGCGATAACCGAACGCTTTTTGTTCCTTTTGATAACGATACTTTTATCCGTTACAACGCAAAATCTATGGGTACTGCGGCAGTAGAAAACACAAGTGCAGAAGTGGGTGCGGTGTATGAAAACCATAGCAGGAAAGGCTTAATAGCAGGCTCTGTGGAGCACATGATTTGGAAAACAGGAGTGCTTACCAAAGGCGTTGGTGATGACCTATCTGAGCTGCGCATTTGGGGTGGATATACAGAGGAGAAAGTGACCAGGGATAAAACAATTCATGGTTCTATTTCTGGCTCAGTGGTGAAGTCGCCAAAGGTATTTGTAGGGTATTTTTCTGATTGGAGAATCGGATTGGAAGCTTATGGTAAGGCAAACAGAATTGCAGAGCCTCCTTTTGTTTTTAACTGGACAAAACCGGTTCCTTTTGGATGGAACAGCTGGGGTGTTATACAAGAAAAATTGACCTATGAAAAGGCGATAAAGAACGTTGATTTTTTTGCAAATGAGCTTCCAAAGTTTAGAAATGATCAAACTGCATATATAGATCTTGATTCGTTTTGGGATAATTTTACCGGCGGTATGCGCGGTGATTATAGCAAATTGAAAGAATTTGCAGATTACTGCAAGCAAAAAGGTTTACAGCCTGGTGTATATTGGGCTCCGTTTACCGACTGGGGTTTTAAATCTGGCGGCGATAGGGAAGCTGAGGGCAGTAAGTATAAATTCAGTGAGATGTGGACTAAAGTTGGTGGTAATTATCATGATTTTGATGGCGCCAGAGCACTTGATCCTACACATCCGGGAACCAAGAAAAGAATCGATTATATTATTGATAAGTTAAAGGCTTGTGGTTTTAAAATGATCAAGATTGACTTTTTAGGTCATGCTGCTGCTGAGTCGGATGTTTTCTATGATAAGTCTGTTACTACTGGGATGCAGGCTTATAAAGCGGGTATGGAGTATCTTATCGATAGGATGGATGGGCAAATGCTTGTCTATGCTGCTATATCTCCAAATCTGGCTACAGGAAGGTATGCCCACATTAAAAGGATTGCTTGTGATGCCTGGAAGACCATTAAGGATACTGAGTATACCTTAAATAGTGTTAATTACGGATGGTGGCAAACTTATGTTTACAATTTTGTAGATGCTGATCATATTGTATTTGCCGATGAGAAAGAGGGTGTGAACAGAGCAAGGTTAACATCGGGCTTAATTAGCGGAACATTGATATTGGGTGATGATTTTTCTTCCGCAGGGGTATGGAATGAAACGGCTAAGAAATTGTTGCAGAACGAAGATTTACTGGCCATACCAAGAGCAGGAGTTGCTTTTATGCCAGTAAATGGAAATACCGGTGAGCAATCTAACGAGCTGTTTGTTAAAAAGATAGGTAGTAGTTTATATCTGGCTATTTTAAACTTTGATGGTAAAAAGAAGGTTTTTACTGTTCCATTAGATAGATTGGGTATTAAAAAGTCATCTTATAAAGCAAAGGAGCTTTTCTCTGGTAAAGGTTTTGCAATTAATAAAACCCTTAAGTGCGAGCTGAACGGAGCTGATGCTACGATTATCAAAATAGAACTTCAATAGTAATTATTGATGTAAAGCACTATATTTAGCCTGAATAGGTATAATAAGTAAGTAATTTGAACGCTCAGAGAATTATCCTTTTACTTGTATTTATTTGTACGCTCTCCAGTCAAGAATTAGCAGCGCAAATAAAGCGTACAGTTAAAGGTAGTGTAAAAGACAGTACCAACCAGGGGATACCCGGATCCTACATTAGGGTAATTACAGGCAAAGATACCTTGACTGTAATTGCCGATAAGGAGGGGGATTTTTCTGTTTCCAATATTTCAACTCAGAGTTCAGACCTGTTGGTTCGCAGTATTGGCTATAGGCCATATGCATCAATCGTTACCTTTCTTGACAAACAAAAGCAGGTTGATCTTGGCAATATTATACTCAAAACAGAGTCTAATATGCTTGATGAGGTGGTGATTAAAGGTAAAATCACTCCCATAAAGGTAATGAAAGATACCATTGAGTACAATACAGAAGCGTTTGTGATAAGAGAAGGCGATTATGTAGAAGATCTGCTAAAGCAATTTCCGGGTATGGTGGTAAAGGACGACGGAAAGGTTACCTCAATGGGTAAGGAGCTTACCAGGCTTCGGGTAAATGGGAAGGATTTTTTTACGAGTAATGTTGCTGAGTTCATTAAAAAGTTGCCATCGAGCATATTTTCTCACGTTCAGGTAATTGATGATTATGGTGATGAAGCTAATTTTACCGGGATAAAAGTAGGACAGCCCAGAAAGATATTAAATCTGGTTACTAAACCGGGGAGAGATAAAGGAACTTTTGCAAACCTTAGCACGAGCGCCGCAACAAGTAATAGCTATAGGTTAAATGGAAATGGTAATTTCTGGAAAGGAGCCAGGCAAATTGGAGCTGGTGGGTCATTTGATAATACAAGTAATTCTGCTCAGATTAACAACGGCATAAATGGTTCTGTGAATTTTGCTGATAACATTACTAAAAAGTATAATTTAAGATCTGGTTATTACCTGAATAGCGGCATGTTTGAAAATACAATCTTTAATAATATAGAGAGTATTAATAGTTTGGGTTCTGTTAATAGTGTTAATGAAAGTAAAAATAACTCAGGTAATAGCAGTCATAATATAAACCTTGGGCTTAAAAAAATGAAATGGGTGAATATTTTGAGGCTAGTTTGAATGCTGCCTTATCAAACGGAAATTCAGAGAGTACTTCTTCATCTTTACAAACCGGAGTAATCCGACAGGATTTATTTACAGGCAACAGCTCAAAGCAAAACAGCCCAAACATAAGCATGAATATTGCACGTGGCCTGACCTTTAAAGATAAAAGTACAAAGGATCCAAAAGGTATACTTTCATTTAAT
>Ga0256879_1000216_pt1 | contig 12795 bp, 12 predicted proteins | sample MC6MC0437MT_FD_186346 | JGI IMG/M metagenome (GOLD analysis project Ga0256879, IMG submission 186346) | Metatranscriptome of enriched soil aggregate microbial communities from Iowa State University, Ames, United States - MC6-MC0437-MT... | ecosystem: Environmental > Terrestrial > Soil >... | reverse complement strand
CTAAAATTGCAACCAAAAAAACTGCAGGTATTCTTGGGGATGACTTAGCCGTGAACGCGGAAAAGGCAACAGGATTTCTCGCTTCAAGAGAGATACCAGTGCTTTGGGCAATTACCAAGGGTTCCTTGCTTAACAAAATTATCATTGTTCCGATCGCATTATTACTCAATGCATTTTTTCCGGTTGCCATAAAGGTCATTTTAATTCTGGGCGGTTTTTTCCTGGCTTACGAGGGCGTTGAAAAAATAATTGAATATTTTTTTCATCGCAGCAAGGCAGCTCATGAAGTCATTACAGAGGTAAAGCAAGATGATACCCAGGGGGAAAAAACAAAGGTCAAGTCTGCTGTGATGACTGATTTCATCCTCTCGGTAGAAATTGTGATCATTGCGCTGGGGAGTGTTTTGCAGGAAAGCCTCGCGATTCAGATTTTAACGGTTTCGGTAGTGGCTTTACTGGCCACTGTTGGGGTTTATGGCATTGTTGCGATAATAGTCAGAATGGATGACACCGGGTACAAGCTTATCAAACATTCCAGTGATAAGGGCCTGGTTGGCGGAATCGGGCATTTACTTGTTAAATCACTGCCGATTATCATCAGGATTCTGGGCGTGGTGGGAACAATTGCATTGATCCTGGTTTCAGGTGGAATTTTCGTTCATAACATTGAATTTCTGCACCATTTGCTGCCAGATGTCGCCTCAATCATTAAAGAGTTCACAATCGGACTGCTGGCCGGGCTGATCGTAGTGGCACTTATAAAACTGGGTAAAGTCATTTTAAGCAGCCTAAAATCAGGCAAATAACTGCATGCAGCTACAATTTCCCGATCAATATCAAATCACTGGTCTTCAAGCCATCGTTATCCGCAGAGGTAAAATCTCTTAAAGCGATCACCTCAAAGTTATGCTCTTGGAAGGCCTGGGTTAAATAAGCCTGCTGATGATAATTTACCCACACCTTGTCACCCGTGGAGGATATCTGATACCTGGATTTATTGTTGTCATCCTCTTTCATTGTGCTCAGGTAAAACACCCCGCCGGGCTTTAATATTCCAGGGACGTTGGCGATCAGCTCAAGGGCTTCCTCTGCTGTGAGATATGGCAGGCAAAAACCACAGGTGACTGCGTCAAACTTCTCCCCGATGGTATCAATCTGCCGGCAATCCATAAGCTGAAATCTAGCTGTCGGATTATTGGCCTGGGCCAGTTCGAGCATTTTGGAGGACAAGTCAATTCCCAGGACTTTAAAGTCGGGCCTTTTGTTCAGCAGGTATTTGGTGATATTTCCAGGGCCACAGGCAATGTCCAGAATACGGGCATTATCTGCTGTTATCTGATCACAAAAAGTATTGAGCAGCTCGCCATAGCAACTCACATCCATAAACTTGTCCTGATATATTTTTGCTGATTTGTTAAATGCATCAGCTGCCTTCACTATTTTCATATCGTTATCGTTTAAACGGTCTTTGCGCATTACCAGCAATTACTCTTTCAGGCTGATGAAATGCCCAAGGAGTGAAATAAATATATAAAAAAGACCTCTGAAAATAGTATATTTAACTGAGCTTTAATTATTTGCCAGAAAATCGTTATGAAAACAGTCCTGCTGCTTTTTATATACTGCCTGTTTTTCTCAGGGGGTCATAAATACATCCAGAATCCTTCGTATTTATTAGACTATAGTAAGGCTATTGTAGCAACCTGTGGTTCTTTATCTGTCAGTGGAAATATTGATGCAGCAGACAATGGTAAATTTATGACGCATCTGCCGGGCTGGGGACACTATTACTACCGGATATCGACCGCTAGCGACAGCGCACAGATTTATTTTGATCAGGGCCTGACCATGTATTATAGCTACCATATGAAAGAAGCCCTGGCTTCCTTTAAAGAAGCAGCCAGGTTTGATCCCAACAGTGCCATGGCCTATTGGGGACAGGCACTGGCAATGGGTCCTTACTATAATTCTGCCCACAATTATACCATTGCAAAAAATATATCAGAAGTGTTAAATCTGATGAACCGGTCTGCAGTTAAAGCATCTGCAAAAGAGCGCGATCTGCTGAAGGCAATGAACCTGAGGTATCCATCATCAGATGCCGATACGGTAAAAACCAGGCTCAACGCAGCCTATGCGCAAGGCATGAAATCGCTTATTTCCACCTACCCTCAGGATGCTGACATCAAGATGCTATTTATAGATGCGGTAATGCTGATCCATCCCTGGGACTTCTGGGATCAACATGGATCGGCAAAACAATGGACACCTGAATTGTTGAGCTTATGTAAAAGGGTGTTACAGCAAAATCCCAGGCATCCAGCTGCTTTACACTATTACATACATTTAACCGAAGCTTCCCGTCAGCCTGAGCGTGCCCTGGACAATGCACAGCTGCTTAAAGATCTTTTCCCTGGGGTGGCTCATATGGTACACATGTCCAGCCATGTGTATCAGAGAAATGGTCTTTACGGATTAGCCGTGGCGGCAAATGACAGCGCAGATGCGAGTCTTGCACGCTATGATTCGCTGGCCAGGCACCTTTCGCTAAACAAACATTCCTCGCATTACTTTGCAGTACAGGCTTTTTGCGGGTTGACTGGAGGAATGTATGTCAAAGGAATGCAGGATGCGATAAGGTGCAGAAAAAGTGTTGCGCCAACCCACCAGGATACTTATGCGCAATATTTGTATATGATGCCCAAGTTTACCCTAGTAAGACTGGGTAAATGGGAGGAGTTGTTAAAAGATACTGTTCAGCCCGATACCCTGTGGACCTATGCAGGGATACTGGATAATTTTGCCAAAGGGCTGGCATATGTATATACCGGCAAACCGGATCTGGCAACAAGGCAGCTTGATGAGTTGCGCAGTAAAATAACAGATCCCATTTTAAAAAACAGGCGTATTCCTTTTAATACCGCATTACAGAGTGCACAAATTGCCGAAAACATTCTAGATGCCGCTATTCTTTTTGAGCAGAAAAAGAATCAGGCTGGTATCCTCAGCCTCAAAAAGGCCATTAAAATAGAAGACGAAATGATTTACGCTGAACCAATGGATTGGCCAATCCCTGCCAGACAGTTTTTAGGAGCCTATCTTTTAAAGCTAAACCAGCCGGCCCAGGCAGCGCGGGTTTACAAAATGGATCTGGAACTAAATCCGGGAAATGGCTGGTCAATAATCGGGCTGTATCAAAGTCTAAAGACGGGAAAAAAAACTGTGGCGATGACCGACTATAAAACTGCTTACCTTGAGGCGTTCGCTCAGGCAGAGCAAATTCCACCTGCTTCAGTTTATACCAGATCGCAGTGATAATGGAGGTTGCTCCCCTGAATCAATCCATCAAATTACCCAATTAAATCAAAACCTTTTGAATTTCTAAACTGTTTAGCTCTTAAAACATAACCATGAATAAATTTTTCAGAGCAATTATAGCCGGCTGGGGAGCTAAAAAGTTAGGTGGGGGCTGTTTGTCTACCATCATCATATTTATCGTAATTTATTCCCTGCTGGGAAAATGCAATCAGAAAACCCAGGGAAGCCCGCAACCGAAAAAAGTGCAGACTGCACCCCTGTTCAAATAGCAGGTCAGGCACCAGAAAAGTCCACTGGAAAACTTTAAGATTTCTCAAGTCAAAAATGGGGCTTATACAAACAGTTATTTTTTTAATGAGGTATTTTTTCAGCATGTATTAAAATATATGCAAACTTCTTGTTTTCTGATTTGTTGTTTCCTGTAGATCAGCTGAATGCTGATCATCATTAAAACAGTTAATTTAAAACAAAGCCTATGAAATTTACCATAGTCAATCCCACAGATCACACCACCGTCAGACTCAGAACAGCGCCTGAAGACTATAATGGGGAACAGGGGCTCCGTATCATTTTCCCGCAAAACGACTCTTTAGTTATGGTCGAAAAAAAACGGACAATGGAATGTAATGGATGAAACAGATATCAATCCTAAACTCATTGAGGCCATAGCAAAGGAGCTCAAACCGATTGCCCGATATACTTAAAAAGATGTTCGGCCTTCATCGATCATCAAATGCATATCGGGGTATTCCGCAGTCTTTTGGAATAAAAAAAAACATAAAGATGAAAACACTAATAAAAACCATGTTACTGGCCCTAGGGACCAGTATCTCAGTGGGAAGTTTCGCACAGGATAAAAAGAAGGATACCGTTAAGATAAATCCGGACCCTGCAATTAAAAAAGCGGCTAAAACGGTAGGTAACAAAACCGCTGAAATTGCGGTTAAAGGTGCTTCAACAATTGCCGATAAAACCTATAAAGACAAGGTGGGCCCAAGTGGGCAAACCATATACATTGATGGACGGTCCAGGTATTATTACGTCAATAAAAAAGGAGCAAAAATATATCTTCCCAAATCAAAGCTTAAGAACAAACCCACTGAGCCCTGACCGTATCAGGGTGATGTTTCTTTTGGTTCTGCAGGCACATCCGGGAAACTTTCCAGAAAACCGGAGAATACCCCGGTATCCAGCTTTTTCAGGGGCGGTGAAACCCTGCAAGGCATCATAACAATCTGATAGGGACAGTCACAGAACTAATTCCATTTGCCGGTAACCTCGAGGTTACCGGTTACCCTTTGTTAACCGATGGCCAAAGACAGCTCAATAGTTTTTATTTTTGAGCTACTGATCAACAACCATTAAATTATGAAAAAACTGGATTATTATGTACTGGACGTTTTTACCGATCAGCGGTATAAGGGAAACCAGTTGTCAGTTGTCTATATAGAAAATGAACTCAGCCTTAGCCAGTACCATGATATCTCCAGGGAATTCGGTTACTCTGAAACTTCATTTGTCCATTATTCACAGAAAGAAGGCGTTTTCAAAGTACGCTCTTTCACACCGGCAGAATTTGAGGTCGCTGGCGCCGGGCATAATCTTTTGGGCGCGGTCTGTCTGGCATTGTTAAAAAAATGGGATATCTTTAAAAATCAGCAACAGGAGCCCTGGGTTTTGATAAAGGATACCCCTATTCCGTTAAAAATCACTGAGGAATCAGGACTGCCTTATGTAGCCATGAAGCAAAGTCCGGCTAAAATAATCAGCAAAGTACCTGCCAGGCTCCTATCCCAGGCACTGGGATTAACTGCTGCTGATCTTGAGCTGAACGGCTGGGACATCAATATCGTACAAACAGAAGTTCCTCATTTAATGGTCCCTGTGAAAGATTTGCAAGCCCTAAAAGACGCATCTCCCAACAAATCCTTATTGAAAGGCTTATCTGAAAAATTTGGTTTTGAAGGGTGTTATGTGTTTACTGTAAATGGCATCGAAAATAGCTATCTGGCCGAAACCAGGTTTTTCAATCCCGGAATCGGAATCGACGAAGATCCTGCTACCGGAACAGCAGCAGGACCATTGGCGGGCTATCTGGAAATCCTTGGCTATATCGAAAAAAACAGGGACTACAAAATCCTGCAGGGAAAATACATATCGCATCCATCCACAATTCGCATAAACGTAGCCAGTGACGGTATCTGGGTTAGCGGATCTTCTGCCATTGTGATGGAGGGCCAGCTTTACTTATAATCCAATGTGATCCTTAGTTCCCGCTACTTTACCGTTGAATAAGCTAAAATAATCACGCTCTGTATCAGTGTGTTACAAAAATAATATAAGAATTAACTTTGAAATACAAAGTACTTTTCACTACATTTAGATACTTATTAAAAATGATCTGTATGAAAAATCATCAGCATCCCCCTACCCCGCGGCCAGCACCCAGACTGAGTACATTCGTTTTACTTGGTGCGCTGACAGGCCTTGCAATCATCTCCTTTTTCGTATTCGGCACCGGTCAGCAGAATCCTGCATGGCCGGATAACTGGAGAATCAGACCTTTACTGGTGGTACCATTCGCTGGTGCTGCTGCAGGGCTGATCAGCTATTTTTCCGTAACAGCCAGTACCCGGCTCGGAATGAACAAGACTATCGTCTGGATTTTGGCGATACTGTTTTCGCTGTTTGTACTTTGGATCGGCACGATATTGGGCCTGGACGGAACCATGTGGGATTAATGCCTGCCCCTGGTCAGGGCAAACTAATGTGGAGATTTGCCGCATGGCTGCGATTGTCAACAGAAAAATGTAATTTGGAACATGAAATCGATTCTTGCGCTTACTCTTTTAAGTTTCTGCATTCCTCTGCTCGCTAGTGCTCAGCAACCTGCCTCCCTGCCCCGGGAAGTTACTCAAATATGGATAAAACAAAACCTCAGAAATACCGGTCCCCGACTGATTCTGACCGGAGAGCGCTTAGCACAGATCAAAAAAGCCGTAAACAGGGATGAAACTGCCAAAGCTTATTACGCATATCTTTATAAAAATGCAGTTGCGCTGCTGGATATTGCTGTTCTGGAAAGAAAACTGGAAGGCAGAAGGCTTCTTGGGATATCCAGGGCAGCAGTTTCGCGGATTGGCACACTGGCAGCGGTTTATGCCATATCAAGAGAAAAGCGATTCCTGGATCGCGTAAACATCGAACTGCTGAATGTCTGCAATTTTTCAGACTGGAACCCCAGCCATTTTCTGGATGTCGGAGAAATGGCCTACGGAGTCTCCATTGGACTGGACTGGACACTTGGTGAGCTGCCCGATTCTACAATACAACTGGTAAAAGATGCACTGATCAGCAAAGCCATCCACCCCAGCCTGGATGAAAAATTCAATGGATGGGTGAAAGCGGACAACAACTGGAATCAGGTGTGCCACGGGGGTATCACATCAGCCGCTGTAATGATTGCAGATCAGGATCCTGCTTTAGCCGCGCGATTGATTTCCAGAATGCTGCAGAACATTCCAAAGGCACTAAGCGCATATGCACCACAGGGGGCTTATCCTGAAGGAGCATCTTACTGGTCCTATGGTACCAGCTATACTTTAATTACCATCAATGCACTTGAAAGTGCCTTTGGAACCGACTTTGGCATTCCCAACACTCCGGGGTTTATCAACAGCGCGCTTTTTGTAAAAAAACTGGTGGGTTCCAGTGGATTGTATTTCAATTATTTTGATTCCGGCAGCGGGGGAGCTAATGGCCTGGAGAATCAGGAACTTCTTTTGTGGTTTGCAAATAAGACAGGTAACGATGCCTATTTTGACCGGAGAAAATTTCTTTCAGCCCTGACAGCTACCGACGGCTATAACAGTTCCAAATTTAACGGCATGGTGCTCACCTGGCTGGCAAAGCATAAGAAATCTGCTGTGAAGCCATTGCCTGCAAATTATAACGGTGATGGAATCAATCCCATTATTGTATTTGGTGAGGGACAGGCTGATCCCAATGGGTATTTTCTTGGAGCCAAGGGTGGTGCGGCAAGTTTAAATCATGGTAACATGGATGCCGGTTCTTTTGTATTTGACCTGCATGGCATCAGGTGGTCGGTAGACCTGGGCATGCAAAATTATTTTGAGCTGGAAAAGGCTATAGGAGTCAGCGGCTTATGGAACAGCAGTCAGCAGAGCAGCCGATGGAGCCTGCTGAGCAAAAACAATTTCGGACACAGCACCCTGACGGTCAATGATGAGCTGCACCTGGCCAGCGGCTTTGCACCGCTGAGTTACTTTAAAGGTAATGGCAACCGTCCTGAGGCAGGTTTTGACCTTTCCTCTGTATTCAAAGGACAACTAAAAAGCGCTAAAAGAAATTTCAAACGGACCGGCGACCAAAGCCTTGAAATCACTGATATACTGGAGCTTTCCCAGCAGACAAAAAGTGTAACCTGGGCGATGATGACCCAGGCAGATGCCCAGATCATATCCGATGGAGTTTTGCTCAGGCAAAAAGGAAAAACCCTGAAAGTGAGGATCAAGCAGCCCGAGGGTGTCCTGATTATGGTGGTTTCCCAAAACCCTCCCCCATTAAATTATGATATGAAAGTAGATAATCTGAAAAGAGTTGAATTTAAGTTTCCTGCTGAACTGCTTAAAAACAAAGGACAAACAATTGTTGTAGAACTGAAAGGAATGTAAAACGACATTTTATTTCCGGTGCATCTTGGCAGGGCAATTAAAAAAAAACTGTCAATACCCTTATATTTGCACAAACGTAAGTTTCATAGATATGAAAATTCCACAAAAATTCTTTGCACGGCAACACGAAATAGCAGCTGACTTTTTGAAAGAATTAGACAAACATCTTGATGATGTGGTCTCTGGCAGGGTTGAGCAGATGTTTGAGGTCCGGGATTTCGCCGAATTGATTCACGTTCACCCAGCGCATTTAAGCAACACGATTAAGTCCGCGACCGGACATTCACCCTGCTATTTTTTCGAGGAGCGTTTGATGGAAATATCGAAATCCATGCTGGAAAACCTGCGTATGCCCATTGCTGAGATTGCCAGGACGCTCACTTATGACCCATCGAACTTCACTAAGTTTTTTAAACATTTTTCAGGTCAGACTCCCAAGCAGTACCGCGCAGCTTACTTTCAGGCTTTAGCTTGCAAAACCCAGACGACTGGTATATAATACTTAAGCACTCACCATTTTACCTTAAGCAGTCACCATTTTTCCGAAGTTTTTCCCCATAATTTTGTTAATCAAACAAAAGAAAATGGAAATACAAAATAAAATTGCCCTGGTAACCGGAGGCAGTCGCGGATTAGGAAAAAATGCAGCCCTTAAAATTGCAGCTAAAGGAATTGACCTCATTTTAACCTATCAATCGAAAAAACAGGAAGCGGAAAATACCGTTGAAGAAATTAACAAGCTCGGCGTAAAGGCAGTCGCCTTACCATTGGACGTTGCCCAGGTCAGCACCTTTGATGCTTTCTGGGTGGACATTCAATCGGTTCTTAAATCAGTTTTCAACGCAGATAAATTTGATTTCTTAATCAACAATGCGGGTATCGGTATTTATGCGCCTTTAGTCGAAACCACCGAGGAACAATTTGATAGCCTGGTTAATATTCATTTTAAAGGTGCGTTCTTTCTGACTCAAAAAGCCTTACCATTAATCAATGATGGCGGCGGGATAATTAATCTTTCTTCAGGCCTGGCCCGCTTTTCTACACCTGGATATGCCGCTTATGCTGCCATGAAAGGCGCTATGGAAACCTTAACCAGATATCAGGCTAAAGAATTGGGTGCCAGAGGAATCAGGTCAAACATTATCGCTCCGGGTGCAATTGAGACGGATTTCGGTGGTGGACTGGTTCGTGACAATCCGCACGTGAACACCGAAATCGCTTCACATACAGCCCTTGGCAGGGTCGGTTTGCCGGAGGATATTGGCGGTGTGGTTGCCTTTTTGTGTACCCCAGACGCCAAATGGATCAATGCACAGCGCATTGAGGTTTCAGGAGGAATGTTTATATAAGCTGCCAGATGCTCAAAAAACTAAAATCCCCTTTAGCCTGCAATAGCCAAAGGGGATTCTACTATACTTTGATTTGCTTTTCCGGTCCCCGGAAAACATCAGCAACAAGAAAATGCAGTAGCGGTTAATTATTCTTCAGTTCGAAGGAACTGAAAAACGCTTTCCCTGCTGAGCCCTTAGCCACAATACCGGCTCTATAGCCCATTCCCCATGGTGCATATTTTGGTGCATCGAATGTGTCAGTATATAATTTCACCCATTGCGACTGAGGTCTTTTATAAAAGAAATCAATTTGTTTTCCACCTGAGCTGATCTGCATTTTCAACTCGATCAGTCCCTGAGACTGCTCTTTGAGTTGTTTGAGTACAAGGTATCTCCCCTCAAGATTGGTATAGACCGTTAAACCATCCTCAGCAGCGGTGATGCCAATTCCCCCTAACTCACCCGGCCATTTACTTTTGAAAATGGCACCGGCGAAGCAAATCCCGCTTTGTGCCTGGGTAAGGACCACTTCTGCGCTGATACTGAAATTCACGGTTTTAATATACTGCCCCAGAAATGTTCCCAGCTCATGATTCTGGTTGCTCGCTGCCAGAAGCAGGCCTTGGTTAAAGTTCATATCCGGCTTTGGCAATTTCGATGGCCATTGCCAGGCCAGGTTCAGTTTCTTGTCTTTTTTAAAATCGTCATAAAAATCCAGCTCGGCTTTTGGCCGGTTTGCAACAGTCGCATTGTGAAGAACCGGCCAGCCGTCAGGCCCCGCTTTTAGCTCCTCAAGTATGCCTTCCCTGCCCACAAATACGTCATAGTTTTTATTGAAAGCGTGGTAAAGCATAAAAAACCGGTTGTCTGCAGATTCTACCACAGTGCCGTGTCCAGGGCAGTTCCAGCGTTCATTACTGACCATCACAGGATTTTTATCGTATTTCTCCCACTTTCCTGCTGCCAGGTCTTTTGTACGGGCAATTCCAGTCTTATAGTTGCATTTAGCATCGCAGCAGCCCCCCACCGCGTATAAACTGTAAATGTATTCTCCCATCCTGAAGAAACAGGCACCTTCCACCAAAGCGGTTTCCCAGGGCTGGCTGTTGGTGTATACTTTTCTTTTCTCACCCAGTAATTTGGTACGGCTTTCATTGATTTGCTGCACCCATATCCAGCTTTCCTTCCCGCAACCATTTCCGTCATTCTTCCAGAAAGCGTAAATTTTTCCCTTGTCCTGAAATTCGAAAGCGTCAATTGCCCCGCAGTCATCTTCTATAATTACCGGCCCGTTATCGGTGAATTTACCGGTTTCGATTTTATCGGCATCTATCCACGCTATACCACACTGCAGGCCCGGGTTTGCTTTGACTTTCCTGTTATGGGCAGTATAATAGGCATAAATTCTATGCTGTTTTGCATCATAAGCCAGTTCCGAAGCCCAGAAATTGTTTTCACCCCACTGATCCTTCATGTCTTTAAAACCTTCAGGAAAAACATGATTGACCAACACCCAGTTCTTCAGATCTACTGATTTATAGATCGTGAAATAGGGTGCCCACTCATTAGTGGTTGAGGTGGCATAGTACACCTTGCCTATCCTTATAATTGAAGGATCGGGATTGTCGCCCGGCAAAGCGGGATTTACCAATTGAACATCCTGGGGAGCGGTATTTTTATCCGCGTCCTTTCTGTTAAGCCCGCATGAGATCAATACACAACTGAAAAGAGCGTATATCACCAGCGTTCTCGCATAATTTATATCCATAAAACGACCATTTATCATCTCACAAATCTATATTTTTTTTTTCATTTTTAATTTCCTGACCCCAGCCGCCTGATATGTGCCTGGTCCAGCCGGGCAGGCCCCCGCCCTCAGACAGCTTCCTGGTCTAAGATCCGTCTGGATTACCATTCTATTCAGGCTGGATAAGCACAAACCGAACCAGTTGAAACTCATTTTTAATGTTTTGACGAATGCGTTCTATGGCACCGGTGATTTCCTCTGTATCCAGATGATCTTCAAAGTCTATAATGAGCATTAATACAACTTCCTCAGGCGATTGGTAAGTGGAAAGTATATTTTTAACTTTCAGCACAGCTGTATCTTTTTCTGCCAGCAGTGTGATCTTTTGCCTTGTTTCAGGGGCTAATCCTTCTCCCATCAACAAGCTCCTGCTTTCCCGGGCCAGGATAAAAGAAACAAAGACCAGTATCAATCCCACAATTACCGATGCCAATCCATCGAGTTCGGGAATTTGCAGCCAGTGACTGAGTCCCATCAGTATCATCACAATAATCAATCCGGCCACCGCAGCACCATCTTCAAAAACAACCAGAAAGCTTGAAGGGTCTTTGCTCTTAATAATGGCATCCCACCATCCCATGCCGTTGCGGGTTTTATTAAACGCCTTCAGCGCAATAATCAAAGAAGTGCCCTCAAAGATAAGTGAAAGAACCAGCACAACATAGTTCCAGACAGGATCTTTGATCAGTTCCGGCTCCCTGATATGCGCGATTCCCTGGTAAATGGACAGCGCACCACCTAAGCCAAAGATTAAGATAGAAACTACAAATGACCAGAAATACAGCTCTTTACCATACCCGAAGGGATGAAACTGATCGGCTGCTTTCTTACTCCTTTTTAACCCATATAAAAGCAGCAACTGATTGGTTGTATCAACTGTGGAATGAATACCTTCAGAAATCATCGAAGAGCTGTTTGTAAATGCCCCTGCAATGAACTTTGTGATCGCAATCAGCAAATTGGCAGCAAGCGCACTATAAATTGATTTTTGATGGTCAGCCATTTTTAATTTTGCCCAAATCTATCGTTCCGGGGTAAAAGGTAACAATTCCTGTGGTAATGTCGTGAAGGCCGCCGACGATTCCGATTTGGCCCCCTTCTACCATTTCTTTGAGAATGGGACTGCGCTCGGGTATCGATTTCACAGACCTGTTAACATTTATAGCTGCTACCTTTTCAACAAACTCACTGTTTTTAGCATTGCGGTTCTCTTTTACGGTCAGCTCATCATCCACAGCGGGTCTGATTTTTGAAAGCAAAGAAGTAAGGTTGCCCATCTCCACATGATCACAGGCGCCTTTGATGGCTCCGCACCGGGTGTGGCCCAGGACAACAATAATTTTTGCTCCTGCCAGTCTGCAGCCAAATTCCATGCTTCCTAAAACGTCTTCATTGATAATGTTACCGGCAATCCGGATACTGAAAATATCACCCAGGCCCTGGTCGAAAATCAATTCTGCTGATGTGCGACTGTCTATGCAGCTTAAAATTATCGCGAAGGGATGCTGACCATCTGAGGTTTCGTTCGCCTGCTGTAAAAGATTTCGGTTGATTTTCAGGTTATTAACAAATCTCTTATTTCCCTCTTCCAGTAAACTCAGCGCCATTACGGGCGTTATCGCTTCCTGGTCTTCTTTTGTTAGCG